>ERZ813253.613-NODE-613-length-12181-cov-5.490460_pt1 | contig 12181 bp, 12 predicted proteins | sample MGYA00520893_ERZ813253 | MGnify/ENA primary metagenome ERZ813253 (study PRJEB31669, sample SAMD00080414) | marine metagenome | biome: oceanic hadal pelagic zone biome; feature: marine hadalpelagic zone; material: sea water | place: Pacific Ocean:Izu-Bonin Trench...
ATTCCGACTGTTGGACGGGCTATAATGTATTGGATGTGTCGGACTTCAAGCACTTTCGGATCAACCATTCCAAGCTCTTTGCCGACAAGCGGAATCACATCAACGGCATTGAGAATTTCTGGAACCAGGCGAAGCGCCACATGCGTAAATTCAACGGGGTTCCCAGGGAGCATTTCCCGCTGTTTTTGAAGGAATGTGAGTGGCGTTTTAACAACCCGAAACCGAAAGCGCAATTGAGGCAGATAAAACAGTGGGTTAAAGAGAATTTATCCTAGTTATCTGGGACATCCCCTTGATTTGTTTATCCCAAAGTATGTATAGTCAGTCACCTAAAACAAATACAAAAATGGGAGGTCCGACTGTGAAAAAATTATTATTATCGGCCGTCGCAGGGGCGGCGCTGTTGTCGTTTGCCGGCGTCAGTTACGCCGGTATGGCGGATGCCAAAAAATGGGTTAATGACGAATTCCAACCGTCTGTGCTTTTAAAAAGCGACCAGATGAAGGAAATGGAATGGTTCGTTAAGGCTGCCGAGCCCTTCCAGGGCATGGAGATTAATGTGCTTTCCGAAGGCATTCCGACTCACACTTACGAGTCGACGGTGCTGACCAAGGCATTCGAGGAAATCACCGGCATCAAGGTGAACCATCAGATCCTCGGCGAGGGCGATGTCATCATGGCGGTGCAGACCCAGATGCAGACCGGACGGAACCTGTATGACGGCTACATCAACGACTCCGACCTGATCGGAACCCATTCAAGGCTCCAACTCGTCTACAACTTGACGGATTTCATGGCCGGAGACGGCAAGGATGTCACCAATCCCGGACTCGATATCGATGATTTCATCGGCATTAGTTTTACCACGGGACCGGACGGCAAGGTCTATCAGCTTCCTGACCAACAGTTCGCCAATCTCTATTGGTTCCGCTACGACTGGTTCCAGCGCCCTGAGTTGAAAGCTAAATTCAAATCGTTATACGGCTATGAACTGGGTGTTCCGGTGAATTGGTCGGCCTATGAGGACATCGCCAAGTTCTTCAGCGAAGATGTCAAGGAAATCGACGGGGTGCGTATCTACGGTCACATGGATTACGGCAAGCGCGCGCCTGATCTCGGCTGGCGCATGACCGACGCTTGGCTATCCATGGCCGGCGCAGGCAGCAAGGGTCTGCCGAACGGCGTTCCCGTCGACGAATGGGGCATCCGCATGGAAGCAGGCTCCTGCAACCCGGTCGGCTCTTCAGTGTCCCGCGGCGGCGCGGCCAACGGCCCGGCGGCGGTCTATGCGATTCGCAAATGGGATGAATGGCTGCGTAATTACGCTCCTCCCGGCGCTGCCAGTTACGACTTCTATCAATCCCTGCCGGCATTATCGTCAGGCAACGTGGCCCAGCAGATTTTCTGGTACACGGCGTTTACGTCATCGATGGTCGCGCCGAAAAGCGATGGCAATAATACGGTTGATGACGCCGGTAAGCCGTTGTGGCGCATGGCCCCGTCGCCCCATGGTCCCTATTGGGAGGAAGGTCAGAAGCTCGGCTATCAGGACGCCGGTTCCTGGACCTTCTTTAAGTCGACTCCGCTGGATCGCACCAAGGCGGCTTGGCTGTACGCTCAGTTTGTGACGTCCAAGACCGTCGATGTGCGGAAAAGCCATGTCGGCTTGACCTTCATCCGTGAGAGCACGATTAATCATCAATCCTTCACCGACCGTGCCCCCAATCTGGGTGGTTTGATCGAGTTCTACCGTTCGCCCGACCGGGTTCTGTGGTCGCCGACCGGGGTCAATGTTCCCGATTATCCCAAGCTGGCGCAAATCTGGTGGCAGCAGATCGGTGACGTGAACTCGGGCGCATTCACGGCCCAGCAAGCCATGGACAGGCTGGCCGCCGAGATGGATCTGGTGATGTCCCGCATGCAGGCAGTGGATGAGAAAGCCAATGTCTACGGGGGCTGTGGTCCGCGCTTGAATCCCGAGATTGATCCTGCAATCTGGCTCGCTCGGCCGGGATCACCGAAGGCCAAGCTTGCCAACGAGAAGCCTCAGGGCGAAACCATCGCCTATGAAGAGTTGATCAAGCGTTGGAAGATGTAATCCAACAATTGGTCATAGACTGATAAATGCGCTATCCGGGGGGCGTCAACGGCGCCCCCCGGACCCTTATTATAAGTATAGTTTAGTCTCCGAGGCATCACCATGAACGGGAAAATCATCAATCAGAAGGGCTGGTTTTTTGTCCTTCCCGTGGTCGCGTTGGTGGCGTTCAACGCGCTTATTCCGTTGATGACGGTGGTGAATTATTCGGTCCAGGAGACTTTCGGCAATAATTTATTTTTCTGGGAAGGCGTCGGCTGGTTCGAAAAAGTTCTCCACTCCGAACGCTTTCAAGCATCGCTTGTGCGCCAGATTATCTTCACCTTTATTATTCTCGTTATCGAAATTCCCTTAGGCGTCGCCATCGCCTTGACCATGCCGCGTAAAGGGCCGTGGGTGTCGGTTTGCCTGGTGATGATGGCCTTGCCTTTGTTAATCCCGTGGAACGTCGTCGGCGCCATGTGGAATATCTTCTCGCTGCCCGATATCGGCCTGCTGGGCAAGACTCTCAACAGCCTGGGCTTTGATTACGACTATACCCAACAACCTATGTCCGCCTGGTTTACTGTCATTCTGATGGATGTCTGGCACTGGACGTCCTTGGTGGTGCTGCTTGCTTATGCCGGTCTCAATTCCATACCGGAACAATTTTATCAGGCGGCCAAGATCGACGGCGCGAGTTCCTGGGCGATCTTTCGTTATATCGAATTACCGAAGATGAGGCGGGTGCTGCTGATTGCATTTCTGCTGCGGTTTATGGACAGCTTCATGATTTATACGGAAGTTTTCGTCCTGACCGGTGGCGGTCCGGGAAACACCACGACGTTCCTGTCTATCGATCTGGTGAAGATTGCATTGGGGCAATTTGACCTCGGGCCGGCTGCTGCAATGTCGTTGATCTATTTCCTGATTATCCTGTTGACCTGCTGGTTGTTCTACACCCTGACCATGAAGGACGAGGCCGAGTGATGAAGCGTTATAAATGGATCGTCCCCGTCGTCTATATCGTGTTCCTCATGCTGCCGATTTATTGGCTGTTGAACATGTCATTCAAGACCACCAACGAAATCCTCGGCACCTTCTCGCTGTGGCCGCAGAATTTTACCGTAGAGAACTATGTGACGATCTTTACTGATCCCACCTGGTACAACGGCTACTTCAATTCTCTGACCTATGTGGCGATCAACACGGTGTTGTCGGTCTCGGTGGCGTTGCCGGCGGCCTACGCTTTTTCGCGTTACCGTTTTATGGGCGACAAACATTTGTTCTTCTGGTTGTTGACCAACCGTATGGCGCCGCCGGCGGTCTTTGCGCTGCCGTTTTTCCAGCTTTACTCCTCGGTCGGTCTGTTCGATACGCCTCTTGCCGTAGCCCTGGCGCATGCCTTGTTCAACGTGCCCCTGGCTGTGTGGATTTTGGAAGGCTTCATGTCCGGCGTGCCCAAGGAACTCGATGAGACCGCCTATATCGACGGCTATAGTTTTCCGCGATTTTTCATCAAAATTTTCATCCCCGTGATTATTGCCGGCATCGGCGTTACGGCTTTCTTCTGTTTCATGTTTTCATGGGTCGAGTTGCTGCTCGCCAAGACATTGACGTCGGTCGCCGCCAAGCCTATAGCGGCGGTGATGACCCGCACCGCCAGCACGTCGGGCTATGAGCTCGGCCTGCTTGCCGCCGCCGGTTCCTTGACGATTATCCCCGGCGCATTCGTGATTTATTTCGTGCGTAACTACATCGCCAAGGGCTTTGCCATGGGGAGGGTGTGATCATGGATGATCTTTCATGGATGGCTTGGACCTGGCCGACAGCGGCTTTCTTCGTGTTTATTTTCGGCGCCATAACCACAATGATTTTCTGGGAAAAGCTCTCACCAGGGGGTGCGCCGCGCCATGGTATTCTCGGGCTGGACACCACGCGGGGGGATCGCTTGTTTATATCCCTGTTGGGATCAGCCTTCATCCATCTCGGCTGGCTCGGCGTTTTCAGCACCCCGCTGTGGGGCGGCCTGATAATCTCAATCCTGTTCGGTCTGGCGGTCTTCCGCTGGGTATAGTTTACACGGCCTCGCCGGCTGCGTAAATCAGCGCGCGGTTTGGTGGGAAGGTCAGCCATCCCTGATGGTCGGGAAGCTGTTCGCCTTCAGGGACTTTGATTTTGATCGACTGATTGCCGATGCGAGCGTTGACTAGGGTGAAGCTTCCAAGGTCCGCCATATCGATAATATTGACCTGGATTGCACCGGGCGTCATGGCTTCATTGAAGGTGAGAAATTCGGGTCTGATACCGAGCTCCATGGCCTTGTCCGACTTCCTGGCGCGGGCGGCTGTGTCCGGCGACAAGGGGATCGGCATATTCTCCACGATGGCGTTTTCACCTTGGATTTTACAGGACAGGAAATTCATGCCCGGCGAGCCGATGAAGTAGCCGACGAAGCTGTGGCTGGGTTCCTCGAACAATTGCTGGGGCGTCCCGGTCTGCAACACCTGGCCTTCATTCATGACGACGACCTGATCGGCAAAGGTGAGCGCCTCATTCTGGTCGTGTGTGACATAGATTAGGCACAGCTTGAACTGTTCGTGGATCTGTTTCAGCTTGCGTCGCAAATGCCATTTGAGCTGCGGGTCAATCACCGTGAGTGGTTCATCGAACAGGATCGCCGTGACATCGCTGCGCACCAATCCGCGGCCCAGGGAAATCTTCTGCTTGGCGTCGGCGGTCAGACCACGGGCGCGCTTCGGTAGATCGGCCTCAAGTTCGAGCATCTCGGCGACTTCATGGACGCGCCGCCTGATCTCAGGCTCGTCTACCTGACGGTTACGCAAGGGAAACGCCAGGTTGTCGAACACGGTCATGGTGTCGTAGATCACCGGAAACTGAAAAACCTGGGCGATATTGCGTTGTTCGGTGGGCAGTCCGGTAACGTCCACGCCGTCAAAAATGACTTTACCGTGGCTGGGATGGATCAGCCCTGAAATGATGTTGAGCAGGGTGGTCTTGCCGCAGCCTGACGGCCCCAGAAGCGCATAGGCGCCACCGTCTTCCCACACATGATCGAGCCGTCGCACGGCATAATCCGAAGGGCCTTGCGGCGCGGTTTCATAGGAATGGGCAAGACCTTGAAATTCTATGCGCGCCATTAAATTTTCACCTCGGTTTCGGTGTTCGCATGTGGTGAGGTCTTGATCTCTTCGGGGGTCATCCCTGGTGCTGCGGCGAGACCGCCATGGTCGGCATTGAAGGCAAACAGGCGCGTCGGGTCGAGGTAGACGTTGATCTTCTCGCCAAGCGAAAAGCTGTGGACGCCGGTTTCCTGAATCACCATGGACAGATCATTGTGCAGGGCATGGATAAAGGTCTCGGAACCACTGACTTCCGCTAGTTCGATGGACACCGCGATCTCGATATCGCCAGCGGTTTGGCGTTTGATCGAGAGATTATTGGCGCGGGCGCCGAAACAGTAAGACCCTGCTTCCAGCCCCGCCATATGGCCGCCTAGGTCAAGCTGAATGTCATTCTCCAGGGTCACTTTGCCATTTCTTACATTGCCGTTCATGAGGTTCATGGGCGGGTCGCTGAAAATCTCGGCAACGCGAACCGACCGTGGGGCGTGATATACATCGACCGCGTTGCCCGATTGCAGAATACGGCCTTCGTCCATGACGATGGTCGTGCCGCCCATGAGCAAGGCTTCATGGGGTTCGGTGGTGGCGTAGACGACGATTGCACCGCGTTGGTGAAAAATAGCCCGTAGCTCTTCGCGCAGAGTCTCACGCAGCTTATAATCGAGATTGGCCAAAGGCTCGTCGAGCAGCAACAGGGCGGAATCCTTAACCAAGGCGCGGGCAATGGCGGTGCGTTGCTGCTGGCCGCCGGAAAGCTCATTAGGGCGGCGTTCGAGCATGGCGCCGAGATGCATGATTTTTGCAGCCTCGCGGACCTTCTGGTCAACTTCGTCCGACGGTAAGCCCTTTATTTTGAGCGGCGCAGCGATGTTTTCATAAACCGTCATCAACGGGTAATTGACAAATTGCTGATAGACCATGGCAATGCCGCGATCCCGCACGGATTTGCCCGTAACATCCACATCGTTGACAAAGAGCCGCCCGCTGTCCGGCTTGTCCAACCCCGCCATGACGCGCATCAGGGAAGTTTTGCCCGAGAGGGTCGGGCCGAGCAGTACATTGAGGCGGCCCGGTTTCAAATCGAGGTTGATGTCGCCGAGATGCGTGATGCCATCGACGGCGCGATTAATATTCTGCAATACGAGCGTCATAGCGCCCTCGCGGCGGTCGTCGTTTCATTGCTTAACCAGTCATCGATGGCGGCTTCGACGCCGTCGTCACAGTGAAGCCCAAGCTTACTGCGTCGCCACAGAATATCTTCGCCGCTAAGCGCCCATTCGTATCGCACTAAATACGCCACTTCACGCTCATAGAGATCGCCTCCAAAACAATTGCCGAGATCGTCAAGCGATGTGGTGTCACCTAGGAGATCCCCGACGCGGACGCCGTAGGCGCGGGCAAGTCGCAGGGCAAAATGAGTAGGAAGCCACGGGTTTTCTTTCCGGAAAGTATCGAAGAAACGATCAAAATCAGCATCCGGCATGTCGCCGCCGGGCAGAGGAGCCGTTGCCGTCCATGGCGCCCCAAGGTTGGAAAAATACGGTGACAACAGGCTCAAGGCATGTTCAGCGAGCAGCCGGTACGTGGTGATTTTACCACCAAGAATAGTCACCAGGGGAGGGGCGTTTTCTTCCGGGCCGCTGTTGAGATCGAGCTGATAGTCGCGGGTCACCGAGGAGGGGTCGCCGGCGGCGTCGTCATAGAGCGGTCGAACCGCGGCGTAGGACCAGACCACGTCCTGGGGTGAGATGGCTTTTGCAAACGAACGGTTGAAGGCGTCGCACAAATAGATGATCTCGTCGTCGTCAATTGCGACTTGCGCAGGATCGCCGTCGAAGGGGATATCGGTGGTGCCGATCAGGGTGAAGCGATCCTGGAACGGCAGGGCAAAAACGACGCGTCGGTCAACGTTTTGCAGGATATAGGCATGATCGCCCTGATATCGGCGGTCGACGATAATATGACTGCCTTTAACCAGCCTAAGGCTGTTTACCTGTGTTTGGACGCCATCGATGGTTTCGGACACGCCATCGACCCAGGGGCCGGCGGCATTGACAAGAGCGCGAGATCGCAGATGCAACTCGACGCCATTGGCGCCGCATAATGTCACCGCCCAGGCGTCGCCGTCACGCCGTGCCGAAATGCATCGCTGGCGGGTGAGGATCGTAGCGCCCCGTTCCGCAGCGCCAAGCGCGTTGAGGACCACCAGGCGGCTATCGTCGACCCAGCAGTCGGAATAGACGAATCCTTTTTTAAGATGGTCCCGCAGCGGGTCGCCCTCGGGCGTGGTTTTAAGATTGATCGACCGAGAGGCGGGAAGCCGGGTTCGCTTGCCCAGATGATCGTACAGAAAAAGCCCTGCGCGAATCATCCAGGCTGGCCGTAGACTTGCGTCATGGGGCAGGACAAAGCGCATGGGTTCAATCAAATGAGGGGCGATCTGCATCAGAGTTTCGCGCTCAGACAGCGCCTTGCGCACCAAACTGAACGCGTAGTGTTCAAGATACCTCAAGCCGCCGTGGATGAGTTTACTGCTCGACGATGAGGTGCCGGACGCCAGATCGGCCTGCTCGCAGAGAATCACGGACAAACCCCGCCCCGCAGCGTCACGGGCGATACCGACGCCGTTCACGCCGCCGCCAATAACCATAAGATCGACGGTATCGCCGAGAGGCAATTCCTGAACTCCTCAAGATGTACTCAAGCCAGTCCAGAATTATACCGCCGGAGGTGAAGATTGGAGTGCTTGAAAACGGTTGATCGTAGACTCTTATTAATATGTCGAGGGCGGCAGTTTCGCAAGGGGAATAGGGGCTAAAGTCGAAAAGTCTCAAAGCCTCAGAGGTTAGTTTAACCAGATGTTAAGCCTGTGTGCGGGATACTGCATACCTCGCATGACACCGAAGGTTTCAGCGCATCAACTACGCCGCCAGGCGAGGTGCATTTCGTGAAAAAGGCTGGCCTTGGGAGTATGCCGATAACCCCGGTCGGCGGCGCGCTGGCGGCCACCGGGGAGGTGGGTCAAAACCGACTTGGAATGAGGCTCTGGCATCACCCCCAGGGGGCGATAAACGCAGTTTTGTTCTCTTCCTACCCCAGGCCCAACCCTGATCGGATATTCATTGGCGCATGTCAACGTGACCGCCGATCTAGGGCCCCAGGCCCACTGACTGCGGATCGGGCGGTCGAAGGGTAAGATAGGGAGCGGGGCCACCTCGATAACGGCAACTAGTCTAGCCTGGCCTCGCGCGCCCGCGCGAAACTGGCATCTTTGACCTTCATAGTTTCAGTGTTGTGACGTTCGGAGTATCTCCTAGGAATCATATCCACAGCGACACCACCCACCGCCTACGGTACGATCAATTCCCAACAAAGTAGGCGCGTATGACATCACCAGAATATCAGGTCGAGAAAACAGCCATGGGGCTGCAGTACGTCATCCCCGGCACAGAGCGCATCGTGAAGCCAAGGCGGCGTGTCTATCAGACTGACGGTGACCAGCTTGTGATCCCTGGTGCGGAGCGTATCTCGACAACCGAGTATGTCGCACGGCTGGCGGCAAAGCCGATAACGCCGCGTCGTAATCAGGTTGGGTCGCGTGGGGTTGGGTTGCTTGGCGTTAATCGGCGTGCATAACGAGAATGATATGTTCGATCAACTGGTGACGTTTCTATACACCCGTGACCTAGACAAAAGCGCAGCGTTCTATGGCGAGACGCTCGGTCTACCTCTCGCACTCGACCAAGGCGCCTGCCGCATCTTCAAGACCAGCCCTGAGGGCTTCCTGGGCGTTTGCCGCTGTAGCGAACGGCGGCCATCGAACCCAGAAGGCGTCATTATCACGCTGGTCACCGATGATGTAGATGGCTGGTACGAGCGTCTCAGGGCGAAAGGTGTTGCCTTCGACACCGCACCGACAGGGAACGACGAATACAATATCTACCACTGCTTTATGAAAGACCCAGACGGCTATCAGATCGAGATACAGTCGTTTCGTGATCCCGCTTGGCCCAGGCCAACTTGAGCACATAGCAAGGTGTGAGGCACCTTCTCATCATCCTTGGCGCCTTCACTGCGTTCACCTGCCCCTGACAGTAACTTTCCACCGCAAGGAACCGATGGCTATAAATCTCATCGAACTCACCGAACACGATCTCAACGATGAATGCCCCATATGCAGGGCGCAAGACGTTGTCCATTACGCCCTACCTTACAACTCACCCTCAAACCAAGCACACAATATTAACCGGCCGAACACGCAAAGAGAGGCTGGCAGTGGCGAGGGAATATCTAGCGGCTGACCGGCTCAGCTACGATTAGGGCAAACCTGAAAGCACAGACTAGTGGAAGGAACTCCAGTCTTGACCAGAGAAGACTATCTAACTTTGCTCCACAAAGCACTCACCGCCCCCCATGGCGTCGCGCTAAGGCTGGGTAATTTCGACAAGGCTGAACAAGCCCGCAGCAGGCTGTACCGCATTAGAAGCACCCTCCGGCGCAGCGGCGATCCGTCGTTCGATGAGCTTAGCTTCTACAAGGACCCTGCTGGCGATCTTTGGATCGTTCGGCGCGACAAGCTGCCTCGCCAAATTCGAGACGACGGCCTGGATATGAACAGCAGGGAATTAACTCACGAAGAGTTGCCTGATCATTTTGGCTACCGCAATTATTCCTTCGCCGTCAGTAAGCCAAAATTGTAGCCTTTCTTTTCACTTTCAAAGGCTGCCAATGATTCCCGCGCCTTGCGCCAGCAAGCCATCCCCACTGCAACTCGCCTCAGGGACACCAAATGGTCAGGGTTTCAAATTTCCAGCGACAGATAAACTCGCTACCCCCGATCCGCTTCGGCCTGGGTAAAGAATTCAGCACCCACCAGCGTATTGGTTTCAGGACTCCAATTTTGTCCCAGGATTGCGAGGCTTAGACCTTTGGACGAATTCGGGCGGCCCGGTGGGTGCGTTGAGCCCGCCATAATCCTGCACCCCCATCCCGGCTGTCTTCAGTTGCAGACCGCGCGAGGCCATGATCTCAATGATCGCTGCCCAAGGCCCCTAATCCATGCGGCACGTGCCGCCGAATGAGCCCCAAAATCAACCTCAAGCCCCGTCACAAATGCCCACTTCGAAAATCGCCGCCAGCCCGACCGGTAAGGCTCGTCCGCTTCAGTTTCTATGGTGATCCCGAATCATGCGGGTTAGGATCGGTTCAGAATACAGCTTGTCGAGGAAAATGCGCAATTATGAACCGGGCTGAGAAGCGTCGCCAACGGAAATTGTCCAAGAAGGCAGCCAGGGTAACGAAACCTGTACAATCTGCAAGCTCATCCCCAGATCAGCAGACGCTAACCATCCAGCAGGCTATAGATCGCGCTGTGCAGCATCACAATGCGGGTCGATTGCCTGAGGCCGAAAGCATTTACCAGCAAATATTGCAAGCCGACCCCAATCAACCTGTGGCCTTGCATCTGCTTGGTGTCATCGCCCATCAAATGGGCAAATATGATATTGCCGTTGATCTCATCACAAAGGCCCTAGCTATCAAGCCCGATTACGCTGACGCGCACAGCAATCTTGGCAATGCGCTCAAGGAGCTGGGCAAACCGGACGAGGCCGTCGCCAGCTATCACAAGGCCCTAGCCATCAAGCCCGATTACGCCGAGGCGCACAGCAACCTTGGCATTGCGCTCAAGGAGCTGGGCAAACTGGACGAGGCCGTCGCCAGCTATCACAAGGCCCTAGCTATCAAGCCCGATTACGCCGAGGCGCATAGTAATTTCGCTATGACGTTAATCTCATGTGGGCGACAGTCTGAGGCGCTCGGCCATTTTCAAAGTCATTTGGATATAGAACGAGGCGACAATCCGATTAATCCACAGCACGAGTCATTCCGGTTCATCACCAAAGCAAAAATGAATCACGACATAGAGCAATTTAAGTATTTGGCATCCCTGGGACCTGAGACGGAACGTTTCCTGGTGTTAGCTAAGCTATATGAGGCGATCGATACGGAAATCGATTGGCCGAATGTCGAAAATATGAAAATTCCGTTACGAGATGATCATCGACAACGTCTTCAACCCACTTATAACCGCCCCATTCACATACCTGAAACACCCATGGTCACCGGCTCCTCTTTAAGCAGCGACCTAGATGTAAAAAAGATCACGGCTGACTATTTTACACATGCCTCAGGAATGACCTTCTTCGACGACCTCTTGTGTCCGGATGCGCTTGCTTCTCTGCGCCGTTTACTGCTCGGTGGCACCATGTGGTTTGATTTCAAATACAAGGGTGGATATTTAGGTGCGATGTTAAAGGATGGATTGGCATGTCCCTTGCTGCTTCAGATCGCCGACGATTTGTGCCAAACATTCCCCGACATCTTCAAAAACCATCATTTAAATCAATTGTGGGCTTATAAATATGACAGCCGTCTTGCTGGTATCGATGTGCACGCGGATTTTGCCGCCATCAATGTAAACTTTTGGGTCACCTCGGATAAGGCTAACTTGAACCCCGAAACCGGCGGCTTGGTCGTGTACGACGTAGGAGCTCCTTTGGATTGGAATTTCAAAATGTATAACGAAAATGCGAAGGGCATACGGAAATACCTTGCTGATCACGAAAGTGGAAAAATTGTCGTTCCTTATGGCGAAAATCGTATTGTTCTGTTCAATTCTAATTTATTTCACGAAACGGATGCGATCGACTTTAAACCGGGTTACGAAAATCGCCGGATAAATATCACCATGCTGTTTGGCAAGAGAACTGATTAAATCATTTTTCATGCATTCTCGCTCTGACGCCTCTACATTTTGATGAGCCCAATTATCCCGCATTTCCCAAATGAACCCCTGATTTGACGACGAAGAGGCGTAATTCTGCTATAAGATTCATAGCGTTATTGGCGGATTTGGGGTGTTGATATGGCTCACCCGATGGGTGAAAGGGAAGCAGGG
>ERZ813253.614-NODE-614-length-12181-cov-3.083292_pt1 | contig 12181 bp, 7 predicted proteins | sample MGYA00520893_ERZ813253 | MGnify/ENA primary metagenome ERZ813253 (study PRJEB31669, sample SAMD00080414) | marine metagenome | biome: oceanic hadal pelagic zone biome; feature: marine hadalpelagic zone; material: sea water | place: Pacific Ocean:Izu-Bonin Trench...
GCGGAGCTGCGGCGCCGGTACCACGGGAGCATGGTCGCGTAGCTCGACAGGGCGAGGCCGGCAGTGGCTCTGTCGGCGGTATGGCATGAGTTGCATGCGCTCTCAAAAAGCGGGCGGATGTGATCCTGAGACGTGATTTTCTCCTGCGCTTGGCCAGGCGGAGCGCCGCCAAGCCAAGCGGCGATCGCGAGCGGGATGGTGTATTTGGAACGCACGGGTCAGTGGGTGAAGATGAATTCCTTCGAGTTGAGCAGCGCCCAAAAAACGTCGTCCATCGCCGCCTGTTTGTCCGGTTCCTTTTCGAGTTGGCCGAGGATGGCTGCCTGCTCATCGGCGGAGGGAGGGCGGCAGAGGGTTCGCAGATAAAGCTGCTTGATCACCTCGGCGGGCGAGCGCTCCTTGAGGAGTTCTTTTATGAGGCCGCCGTTCTTGATTCGGGCTTGGACGATGTCGCCGTTCATGAGGTGCAACGCCTGCGAGAGGTTGGGTTCCATCTTTACTTCGCAAGTGCAGACAGTCTCGCGCGTGGCACGACCGAACGTGGTGAGAAAATAATTCCCGACATTGCCGTCGGCGATCTGCACCGCGCGCGCGCCGAGCGGCAGACCCTTGAATTTATTCTTGGTTTGCGTGACCTGCGTGATGACATCGAGCAAGACCTCCGCCCGTAGCCGGCGGATTCGGCCGTGCGCGAAGTTGCGCGAGTCGGCGGCATTGGACTCGTTGGCTCGGGTGGCGAGCTGGTACGTGCGCGAGGTGCAGATGTCGTAAACCAAGCGCTTGAAATCGTAGTTGTACTCCGTGAAGCGCTTGGCCAAGGCGGCGAGCAACTCAGGGTTGGACGCGGGGTTGCTGATGCGGACGTCATCCACCGGCTCGATGATTCCGATGCCGAAAAAGTGCGCCCAAATCATGTTGGCGAGGTTCGGGGCGAAGAAGGGATTTTCCTCCGAGGCCAGCCACTTGGCCATGACAGCGCGGCGATCCTGCGAGCGGGCGATCTCCGGCACGGCGCCGCCAAGGAACTTGGGCGTCATGTTGCGGCCGCCAATCGGGTGCTTCACCTCGCCGTTGCGTTTGTTGAAAACGATCACTTCGCGGGGATCCTCCGCGTTCTTGCGGCCGACCTGCGAGAAGAACGCGGCGAACGAATAGTAGTCGTCCATCGTCCAGCGATCGAACGGGTGATTGTGGCATTGGGCACACTGGATGCGCATGCCCATGAACACCTGCGCCACGTTTTCCGAAACCTTTAGCGTGTCGCGCTCGATCTGGTAATAATTCGTCGCCGGCGACTTGAAAGTGCCGCCGGTGGAGGAGAGCAACTCCTGCACGATTCGGTTGAACGGCACGTTGTTGGCGATTCGATCCTTGAGCCAGTTGTGATACAGCAGCGTGGCTTTGTAGCTGACCTGATTGTTTTGCTGGGTGCGAATTTGCAGCAACTCGGCCCACTTCATCACCCACATTTCGGTGAACTCCTTCCGGTCGAGCAACGTCTTGACGAGATTGTTCCGCTTCTCCGGGTCTTCATCAGCGAGAAAGTCGGCGAGTTCGTCCGGCTCCGGCAGAAGGCCGGCGATGTCCAAAAAACTGCGCCGTGCGAACGCTTCGTCGGTGCATTGGCCGGATGGCGTCATGCGCAGCTTGTGCAGTTTGTCATGCACCAATTCGTCGATGTAATTATTGGCCGCGAGCTTCGGCCGCTCGTACTTCAGCCCCTGCGGGATGACAACGACTTGGCTGCCGACGGTGAACGTCGCGAAGCGCGCCGTGACAAAAGCCTCCCCGCGATTCTTCGCCGTGACCGTGCCGTCAGGCGAAACTGTCGCGCTGTTGTCGTTGTTGCTTTGGAACACGACCAGCGAGGTGACGTCGCGGTCGGTGCCGTCGGAGTAACGGGCGACGACGGTCATTTGCTGCGTTGCGCCGTCGCCCTCAAGCAGCAGCGTGGGCGGCAGGATCTCGATGTTGAGCGGTTTGGCGACGTCCTTCGGATCGTTGGGCGCGCCGTCCTCGATCCATCGCACGAGGATGTTATAGTACGGCGAGCCGACGTCTATTTGCTTGCCGCCGGTGTGTGGCACGGCCTCGGTGGGTTTTTCGATAAGCAAACTCTCGGAGGGCAGGGCGAGGTTCAGCCGGCGCGTGCTGAGCTGCCGAGTGATGCGGTGGTGATCGCCGTCGGGATCGTAACCGAAGAGCGACAGCATGAAGCCGTCCTGCCCGCGGGCCGAGCCGTGGCACGAGCCGGTGTTGCAGCCGGAGCGCAGAAAAATTGGCATCACATCGAGCCGAAAGCTGACACGTCGCGGCTTGGCGGCATCGATCACCTTGACCGGCACGACCACCTCACGACCGCCAAACGACACGTGCACTTCGGTTTCCCCGTCCGCGCTTGGTAGCAGTTGGTTGCCGCGCAACTTCGCGATGCCGGGCTTGGCCAGGCGGAACACCGCGTCGCCGGTGATATCCCGTGTCGAGTCGTCGCCGTAAGTCGCCATGGCCACCAGTGCGTGCGCATCGGCGGCGGTCTCGAGCGTGACCTTGGCCGGGAACACCTCGATCGATTTTAACTGCTTGGCGGCGAACGATTTTTCGCGCTCGAGATCGGCGGGCGACTTGGCCCGGAGCGTCACGCCGCTTGGCCAAGCGGCCCCATCGGCGATCCATTGGCGGAAGGTTTCAATCTGCGCCGGTTTCAGCGGATCGCCCTTGGGCGGCATGATGTCGTCGTGATCGGCCGCAAGCGAAATGCGCTCGATCAACAGGCTCTTCGCCGGGTCGCCCTTGGCCAAGGCGGGGCCGGTTTCGCCACCTTTTTCCGCGAAGCCAATTTCGTCCAGCCGCAGGTCGCCTTTTTGTTTGTCCGCACCGTGACACTTGACGCAGTTCAACTCGAGCAGAGGCCGGATGTCGGTGGCGAACTCCACCGCTTGGCCAAGCGGCGACAGCGCGGCAGCAAGCCCGGCGGAGGCGAAGATGAGTCGAATCGGTTTCATGGCGTTACGGTGATGTTTGGGCGCGGCGTTCCGCGGCGCGTTCCTTGGCGATGAGGCGCAACTTCTCTAGGCGGCTCAGTGGTTTTTTCGGCTTGGGCTTGGGCACCTCTTTTTTTGCGGCGACCGGCTTGGCCTTGGGCTTGGGCGGTGCGTTCTTTCGCGGCTTGGGCGGGTTGTCGATGCGCAGTTGGCCGCCGCTGCCGGCGGACTGCCGGAGCACGTGGCCGTTCCACGGAATGTTGATGGCGGTGAACAGCGTTTTGCTGGTGCGCGCCCGGGCGTCCTTGGTGGATTGAATCGGGAAGATGAGTTCCTTCGTGTCCTTTGTGATTTTGCGCGATTCGGTGCTGGTGTGCGCCGGGAGGCCAATGAGTTCCACCACGGCTTCGCCCTCGAACGGGCGCAGTTGTTCCACCTTGCAAAACAGGTCGCCGACCTGGCCGCGCTCGATGGCGGCCATCTCGATCTTGATGTTCACGAACGGCTTCTCGACGCGCAGCTCGGTCAGCGCAGAGGAGACGATGAGCGGACCGGTCTTGGTGTTGGCCTCGCCGAGGACAACGATCTTCCAAGTGCCAATCGCCGCGCCGCCATTCGCGGTGAGCGGATAGTCGATTTCGCTTTTGCCCTTCGGCAGCGAGATCGTGCCGGAGGAGCCGATGCCGGACGGCTTCCACGGAAGGCGCAGCGTGATCGCGTTGTCGAAGCCTTCGTCACGGATGGCGCGGACTTTCAGGTTCATGCTGCCGCGCTGCAGAATCGCGGTGGGCGGCGTGTCGATCTCGATGCGGAACGGCGCCGGCTCGGCGACGGCGATGGCGAGCCGTTCAACGGTTGTCCGGTAAAAAATCCGGTTGCCCGCGCCGCGAACCATCTCGATGGTGTGGCCGAAGCTGCCTCGGATATTTTTTTTGTCGTCGGAGTGGGCGACCGTCACGTCGACGAGTGCCGAGGCCAGTTCCGCCTCTGGCTTGGCCTCGAACACGACTGGGAAGCGGTCGATGTTCGGTGGCATCTCGACGGCGTGCATCACGATGCCGGGCGGGAGATTTTCGGCCGCGAATTTCAGCGGGCCGCCGAAGTTGCCGCGCGTGACCTGCAGCACCGTGGCGATGCGGTTGCCCCGGGGCACCGGCATCATCTGGCGCGACTGCGTGTCCTGTGCGCGGAAGCGCGGGATGAATGTCGCCAATTCCGGCGCGACCGGGTTGGCCTCGATCCGGTAAACGTAGTCCACGCCGCCCTTGCCGAGGTGGTCGGTGACGCGGATAAAATGTTTGCCGTCGGCCGGTAGCGTCACGGTGACACGGCTGTCGGCACTGCCGCCGCTGTCGTCGTTGCCCTGGATGTTTTTGCCGTCGGGGTCGTACACGTTAAGCACGCTGTCCAGCGGCGAGCGGATCGAGCGGGCGTGCACGCGGACGTTGATGCGCTGCCCTTTTTTGCCGTTGAACACAAACCAATCGACGTCGCCGTCCTTGTCGATGATGCCGTTGAACGCGAGCGGCAGCGGCGCCTCGGGGACGGGGACGTTGTTTCGGTTTTCGTTCGGCTCAGTCTCGAGGACGTTCGGGAAGTCGGAGACGCGGAAGGGGTTCGCCGACGTTGCGAAGAAACCGCCCGCCTTGGCCAAGACGCCGAAATTTGCATCCGGCTTGGCCGGGGCCGTGACGGTTTGACCAGGCAGTTCGCCCTTCGCGCCGATGAAGTGAATCGCGGTTTTGGTGCCCGCCTGGCCGCCGGCGGGGAAGATTGCGCTTGGCCTCGGGAACTGGCCAACGTGCAACCGGTACCGGCTATTGCCACCGCCGCCGTACGAGCTGTCGCGCACCTCGATCCAGTAATCACCGTCGGCCGGCGCGACGATCGAGGCAAAACAATCCTGTAGCAGCAGCGGCGTGTCATCTGCGGCGTCGAGCTCGAAGCGATTGGCGTCGAGGATGGCGATGTACGGGTCGAACAGCGTGTTGCTGAGCCGGATCGCCTCGATCTCGGCGCTGAGCAGTTGGCCTTTTTTGGCGGTGACGCGGTAGTAGTCCACGTCCTCGTTTTGCACCGTGCCCTCGACGGTCGTGTTGATCGGTATGACCTGCGGCGTGGCGAAATCGTTGTTCGGTTCCTTCTCGCTGGCGTTGGGGAATTGGCTCACCCAAAACGTCTGCAGCGGGCTGATGCCGGTGGCGGTGACGAGGCGCAGCTTGTGTTCGCCCAGCGCGCAGTCGGCGGCGATTGCAATCGTGGCGCGGGCCTCCTTTGGTTTTTTGGGAACCGGCTCGATCTTCTGCACCTCAAAGCCGGGCGAGTAAAAAAGCACCTCGCGCACGTCGCCCAGCCGGTCGCCGATGAAGCGCACCTCGACGGTCGAGCCGCGTTGGCCGCCGCGCGGCAGGACGAGACTCAGCCCCGGCGACGCCGCTTGGCCAAGCGCAGCCAAGCCCAAGCCAAGCGCAACGACGGCGAACAAATTTTTGCTGCGGAAAAACATGGCGGGCCGGGAGGTCAGCCGAGCAGCGCGTCAACCACGCTGCCGCCTTTTACGATCTCGATCGGGCGGTCACCGGGCGCCATCAACTCTTTGTCACCGACGATGCCAAGCTGGTTGTACACCGTGGTCGTGAGGTCCTCGACGGTCAGCGGATCTTCCTCCGGTTCCGAGGCGAAGGCGTTCGAGGCGCCGTACACCTGGCCCTCCTTAATGCCGCCGCCGGCGAGCAGCACGCTGAACACACGCGGCCAATGGTCGCGCCCGTTGTTTTTGTTGACCTTGGGTGTGCGACCAAACTCGGACGACACCATCACCAGCGTGCTCTTCAACAGGCCGCGGCTGTCGAGATCGCGGATCAGCGTGGCGTACGCCTTGTCCAGCGAGGGAGCCTGTCGGGCAAAACCGTTTTTGATGTCGTTGTGGTGATCCCATCCGCCGTAAGTCAGCGAGACAAACCGCACGCCGGCCTCGACCAAGCGCCGCGCGAGCAGCATCCGTTGGTCGGCCTGGTTGCGGCCGTATTGGTCGCGCACCTTGGCCGGTTCCTTGTCCAGCGCGAATGCCTCGCGCGCCTCCTTCGAGCTGACAAGTTTGTAAGCGCCCTGATAAAATTCGTCCATCGCATCGAGTGCATCGGAGCTTTCCAGTTTGCGGAAGTGATCATCGACCACCTTGAGAATGCCTTTGCGGCGCTCGAAGCGTTCCGGCGAAATGCCCTTGGGCAATGCGAGGTCGCGAACGGAGAAATTGCCGCTGGCCGGATCGCTGCCCAAGCCGAACGGCCCGAAGGCGCTGCTGAGGTAGCCGCTCCCGGCGTGCTCGTTGGGGACGTTTGGAATGCAGACATACGGCGGCAGATTTTTGCGCGAGCCGAACTCGTGCGACACCACGCTGCCGATGCTCGGATACTTGAGCGCCGGGCTGGGGCGGTAGCCGGTGAACATGTTGTGCGTGCCGCGCTCGTGCGCCGCCTCGCCGTGGGTCATCGAGCGGCAGATGGTGATTTTATCCGCGATCTTGGCGGTTTCCTTGAACGTCTCGCCGAAGCGCACCCCCGCAAGCTTGGTGGCGATATTCCCGCTTGGCCCGCGATACTCGAGCGGGGCGTACGGCTTGGGGTCGAATGACTCCTGGTGCGCCATGCCGCCCGGCAGGAAAATATGGATGACCGACTTGGCCTGCCCTTCCTTGCTTTCGTAGTTTTTCAGGGCCGCTTGGGCCTCCATGCGGAGCAGTTCCGGCAGCGCGAGGCCAAGGCCGCTCATCATTCCCACCTGAAGAAAATCCCGGCGTCCAAGCAGATGCCTCGCGTTCAGGATTTCCGGCTTGAGGTTCAGTTGATTTTTCATGATCGACTCGAAAACTCCTTGGGGCTGTTACTAAAGGGGATTCCCCGCTTTTGCAACCCGGAAAAAGACGCCTGCGAGGCCGGGATATTCAATACAGGTTCAACAATCCAAGCCCCCGTTTTTTCTGCATTTAGTTGACCAGCATGTACGCCCCGCCGCAACCGACTGCGGCGAAGACCAGCGCCAGCACGCCAAAGACGACAACCCTGGTCGAGAAACTTTTCTCGATCGCTTCGCCGCCCTTGTCAGAGACGATCAGCGGCATCTCTCCGTCGCGCAGCACCCAGCCGCCACCGAGCCGTGAGGCGTCGCCGAAAACATAGACCTCCTCGTCGAGTTCCAGCGCGGTCTCGGTGTACTTGAGCGTCTTGTTGAACATCCACCCCTCGGTCTTTTTGTTGTAACGCGTCTCGAGCAGTTGCTGCAAATCCGTGTCGGCATCGTTCATCAAGCCGGAGCGGGAAAACCGATCCTGATTGATCACAAACTTGATCTTGCTGGAATCCACCACCGCCTGGCCGGTCTCGTCCTTTACCAGGAAAGGAAGTGTTTTCTCGTCCTTGATATACGTCACCCAGTGGTGGCTCGTGTGGCCTTTGCTGTTCGTGCTGCTGCGCCTTTGCTGTACGTGAAAGCAGTAGTGCACGCATTGTTGCTGTCGCCATGGGCTGATCAGCGGTTCCTCGGAGGTGGCCGTGCGGCCGCGAACCTCCGCCGGTCCTGCAGCAAGTTGACCTATTGGACTCGTCTCAGTCGTGCTCATCAGGTCGCGGGTTCGTTTCGTTTTTCGCCACAGATAAAAAAACAGAGCCGCAAGCAGCGGCCCGGCGATCAACATAATGTACGCGATGACGTTCGTCTCGGAATCTGCCAGCAGTATGAGGGGGCCGTGCGGGTTCATGGATGGTGGATTACACTTTCAAAAAAATCTTTTTGCGGTAGAGATAATATAGCAGAGCCAATTTGAGGGAGAGCAGTGTGATGGCTAGCACCAGCGGTCTATGCTCGCCGGCGAGCATCGTGATTCCCTCGAGCAGGCTTTCGTTCGTGTAGTCAAAATCAAAAAACTTGGGAGCCATGTAAATAAGGATTGAGTTGGCCCCGATCACGGTGAAAAACAGCAAACCCCTACGGAATTTCCACACGTCAATCACGAGGTAAAACAGGCTTAGCAGCAGCAGGCTCCACCCGGCGCAGTTCAGCACGAACGAACTGGACCACAGGTTTTTGTTGATCGGGAAATCAATATTCCACAGCCAAGCTAGGCCAAGGCACACGCCGCCCGCGCCGGCCATGTAACCTGTTTTTTTCATCCCGTCGATGTCTTTGCGTTTCAGCAACTGTCCAGTGAGGCAGCCCAGCAACGCCGTGGCGATCGCGGGGATCACCGCGAACAGTCCTTCGGGATCGCGGTCTCCCTTGTATAGTCTTCCCGGCACGAGTTGCCGGTCGATATAGTCGGTCAAGGTGTGGCCAGGGGTGAGGTCGCCCGCGCCGAACTCCGGCACGGGTATGAAGCGCAGCGCCGCCCAGTAACCGACGAGCAATCCCACCACCCAGATCAACTGTGCGCGCCACTGGCTGTTTGCGGCGATCAACGCGGCAAACATATAAGCCAAGCCGATGCGGCCGAGCACGCTGGCGTAACGCATTTCCCCCCAGCCCTCCGCACTGGCCAAGTCGCGGCTCAAAAATCTGTTGTAAATGATGCCCAGCAACACAAGCGTCAATCCACGCTGAATGAAATGCCGGTGCAGACTCGCCCGGCTTTCGCCCTTGGCCAAGCGGTTGTCGATCGAGTACGCCGTGGACACCCCGGCGATAAACAGGAACAGCGGGAAAATTAGATCGTACGGCTCGAACCCGTGCCACTCGGGGTGATGCAGTCGATGCCCCAGCCACTCACTCGCCCCCACCGAAAACAGCGCGAGCAGGCCAAGGATGACGGGCTTGCCGCCGATAATCCAAAACATGTCAAACCCCCGCAAAACATCCAAGCTCCTCAACCGCTCGGGCGTTCTCATCTTCTCCAATTCGTGATTTTCGGGCACGGCGGAAACGTGTCAAGATTGGCCAAGGCAAGCAAGCCTTCGCAAAATAGAGTGGAAAACAGCAAAAACAGCATTGCACATGAGACACAGTCTCTCTAGGGTCGGCGTCTGAACTGATGATTTGTTCACACAGTCCTTTGTCCGGTTTGAGCGCGGGCTCCAGTGCTACGGTCGAAAGCATTCACTTGGAGGGTGATGATTCATTTCGGCTTCGGGAGTTGGGATTTCTGCCGGGGGCGCGGTTGCGCTTGGTTCGGCGCGCGCCGTTGGGTGATCCGATCGAGGTGGAAATCGGCGGCGCACACTTGGCGTTGCGCCTGAGCGACGCGGCATTGATTCAAGTAAAGGTCACTCCCGATGCCTGACGCCCAAGCCGCCGTTCAGTCGCTGCTCATCGCGCTTGTCGGCAACCCGAACACCGGCAAGACGACGCTGTTCAATGCTCTCTCCGGCCTTTCTCAAAAAGTGGCCAACTACGCCGGAGTGACCGTCGAGAAAAAGGAAGGCACCTGCCATGATCAACACGGCAAGCCGGTGCGGTTGCTCGACCTTCCCGGCGCGTACAGCTTGAGCGCCCGCACGCCGGACGAGGCCATCCCGAGGGATGTGCTGCTGGGGCGGCGCGCCGACACGGCCAAGCCGGGCGTGTTGACCGACGAGGCCCGGTCGCTGGACATCGAGGTGCTGCCGCCGGATGTCAACGAAAGCCAGGTGCTGTTCGCCCCGGCGCGGGACGGCTCGGTCATCCGCTTCGGCATGGCGGCGATCAAGGGCGTCGGCGGCATTGCCGTGGAGGCAATCATCAAGGCCCGCGAGACCGGCGAGCCGTTCGGCGACTTGTTCGATTTGTGCGACCGCTGCGACACGCGGACGGTGAACCGCAAGGTGCTCGAGGCGCTCATCAAGAGCGGCGCGTGCGACGGCCTCGCCGGTTCGCGCGCGGGGCAGTTCTCCGTGATCGACCGCGCCTTGGCCAAGGCGTCGAGCCAGGCGCGCGACCGCGAGTCCGGCCAGACGTCGCTCTTCGGCGCGTTCGAGCAGAGCAGCCAATCGATGCAGGACATCGTGCCCGACCTCGCCGAGTGGGATCGCGGAGACATCCTCGCCGCCGAGAAGGAACTGCTCGGCTTTTACGTCAGCGGCCATCCGCTCGACCCTTACCGCGAACTTCTCGGGCAGTACTGCCTGCACGACAGCGAGACGGTCAAGGCGCTCGAGAGCCGCAAAGTGACGCGCGTCGGCGGGCTGATTGCCACCGTGCAGCGCGGCATCTCCCGGCGCACCAACAAGCCGTACGCCATCGCCACCGTCGAGGACCTCAAGGGCTCGTTTCAGGTTCTGTGCATGAACGAGAACTACGACAAGTACCAGGAGTTGCTCCTCTCCAACAAGACCGTGCTCGTTATCGGCGAGGCCAACAACAGCGAGGCCACGCCCAAGATTTTCCCGCAGGAAATCATCGCGCTCGACGACGCCCCAGCCAAGTTCACCCAGCAGGTGCAGTTCCGCCTAAACGGCAGCGAGCTTGGCCCGGAAAAGATGGAAGAACTCCACGGCCTGGCCACGAGCCATGCCGGCCGGTGCCCGTTGTTCCTGTGCATTCGGCAGCAGGACGGGCGGCTGGTGTTCATCGACACGAGCGATAAATATTTCGTGCGCCCCTCCGTGAAGTTGCGTGACGAGGTGAACGAAATGCTCGGCCCGGACAGCTACTACGCCAAGGTGGACACGACACTCCCCGAGCCGGCCAAGCGCCAGTGGCAGCAAAAAGAAACCAACGGCAACGGCGGCAAATAGTGAGCAGTTGGCAGTGAGTAGTTGGCCAAGCTGCCAGCGAGGGTTGCGGAAGCGTCATGGAGTGCGCCGCTGCGCGGCGCTTCGGAAAGGTGCGGATTTTTTTCGCTGTCAAAAGCGTTGCACAGCACCGCAGTCCAACACGCTACCTCGAAACTTAATTGCCCTCTTTTGACTCGCTTGAGCTTGGCCAAGCGGTGGGTGGAGTAATGCGCTCCGGTGTGAACCAATCCTTGATGAAATCCAGAAAGTTCTCCTCTTTCAAATCGCGGAATTCCCCGGAGTCGAAATAGTATCCGGAACAGGTCACGCAATGCTCGAACCATATGTGACTTTGCCGAGCGTCCACCATGCGAATCATCTGGGTGTTACACTTCGGACAGTTAATGCGATCTATCTTGTTTTGCTCACTCCCAGTTTTTGAATCGCCAGTATCGACGGCCTCCGAGCCCTCGATTTCCTTCAAGTCGGTTAATTCAAATTCGTCGAACCAAATTCCCTTACAGGAAGTGCAGCGGTCTATTTTAACCTGATCAAAGGCGACTTCCTCCATGGGCGATTTACATTTGGGACAATTCATTTTTATGGAGATTTAAGATGGAAATGTAATGTTGATGCTTCAATCTCGAGCGCCGTTGTTTAAGAAACTAGCAACTCGAACCAGGGTGAGGCTATAAAAGTCCGAAAGCTTGTGGAAGAACAAAATCGAGGACGTTTTATCCCCGCAAACCCCCAATTATACAGACTCGGAGGCTCGTCTTTCCGTTTTTCTCTGTGTCTTCGCGTGAGATTCAATCAACCATCCACCGCTTGGCTTTCAACTCGAAGCGGGGGAGGGCTCCGGGCTCGACGATCTTCACCGGTACGCGTAGTGCGAGGCTTTCCTGAAACAGGTTGGCCAAGCGCTTGGGCAAGCCGCGCTTGTAGTCGCGATCAATCCTCCACTTGGTCAACCGGCGGCGCGAGCACGACACGGAAGCCACCAAGTATCCAGCGGTAATCCGGTTTCTGCGCCTCGGCGCGGCAGGCAGAACGCAGGATGTTGCTTGGGCAGTAATACGCACCGCCGCGGAGGATTTTCAACTTCCCCGTGTCAGAATAGGCTCGGCCCTCCGGATAAGCCTTGTAGATGTCTAGACACCATTCGAACACGTTACCGTGTATGTCGTAGAACCCCCATGGATTCGGCTTTAATTGGCCGACCTGCTCCGGCTTGCCCCTGCTGTTTCCGGCCCACCAGCCGTGCTGGCTTAGTGACTCCGTTTCGTCGCCGTAACTGTAGGCGTTTTCCGTCCCGCCCCGCCAGGAATACTCCCCCTCGCCCTCGGTCGGCAGGCGGTAAAGATAGCCAATTGGCGTTTTGCCCCGGGGCCGTTCCGGCCCGTTGGTTGGCTTGCAAAACCCCCGAGCCTCTTCCCAGGCCCATTTGTGGCCCGCCAATTCCGGGGTGAATTCGTTCCTCCTGGGTTGCCTCCCCTTGCTATCTTGGACCCCTGCTTC
>ERZ813253.615-NODE-615-length-12157-cov-2.670407_pt1 | contig 12157 bp, 10 predicted proteins | sample MGYA00520893_ERZ813253 | MGnify/ENA primary metagenome ERZ813253 (study PRJEB31669, sample SAMD00080414) | marine metagenome | biome: oceanic hadal pelagic zone biome; feature: marine hadalpelagic zone; material: sea water | place: Pacific Ocean:Izu-Bonin Trench...
GGGGTGATTCCCGGCTTCTGGGGCTACGAGGCGGGGCAATCGGGGGTGGGCGATGTCTTCGCCTGGTACGTGCAAAACGGCATCCCGGCGGAGCTTGGCCAAGCGGCGAAGAAAGCCAAGCAGGACATTTACCAATACCTTGAGACGCAGGCGGCCAGGCTCAAGCCGGCCGAAAGCGGCCTGCTCGCGCTGGATTGGTGGAACGGCAACCGCTCGGTGCTGGTCGATGCCGACTTAAGCGGTTTGTTGGTGGGCCAAACCCTGGCCACGCGGCCGTATGAAATTTACCGGGCATTGCTTGAGGCAACGGCATTCGGGACGCGGCAGATCATCGAGGCGTTCACGTCGCAGGGAGTTGCGATCGATGAACTTTATGCCTGCGGCGGGTTGGCTGTAAAGAATCCACTGATGCTCCAGATTTATTCCGATGTGACCGGGCGACCGATCAAAGTTGCAGCCAGTGAACAAGCCAGTGCGCTTGGGGCGGCGATGTTCGGGGCGGTGGCCGCCGGGGTTTACGCCGACATTGGCCAAGCCGCCAAAAAAATGGCGCGAGTGCGGCGAAAAATTTACCGGCCGAATTCAAGGAACAAAAAAGTCTACGATCAGCTATACAAGGAATACAACAGGCTGCACGACCAGTTTGGTCGCGATCCGAACAGCAGCATGAAGGTGCTCAAAAAACTGCGAAACCAAGCACTTGGCCATTAAGCCAAATATATCGGGAGAGGAAATGAGTCGGTTCGACGCGGTAATTTTCGACATGGACGGAGTGATCGTCGACAGCGAGCCGATTCATGAAATGTCGTTTTTGGAACTCTGGCAGGAGATGGGTTACGGCGACAATCACGGTATCCACTTTCCCGATTTTTACGGGCGATCCGACCGCGTCCTTTGGGAGACCTTCATCGAAAAGCATCATCCCCCGCAACCCATCGAGGAACTCCTCGGACTCAGGGAGGAACGGCTGGTTCAAATGCTTCGCGACAAACAACCGATCTTCGATGGCATTCCAACCCTGGTGCGACGCCTGGCCAAGCATCTTCCTCTTGCCATTGCTTCCGGCTCTGTCCATCGCATTATTAACGAAGTACTGGCGATGCGGGACTTGCGGCGTTATTTTTGTTGTACCGCCAGTTCGGAAGATGTGGCAAATTCCAAGCCGCAGCCGGATGTCTTTCTGTTGGCGGCCGAGCGTCTGAATGTGAAGCCTGCAAGTTGCTGTGTTATCGAAGACACCGTAGCCGGGGTTATTGCTGGTAAAGCGGCCGGAATGACGGTTATGGGGATTACGAACACATTCAAGTCTGAAGCGCTTGATCAAGCCGGGGCGGATCACGTATATCAATCTTACAGTGCTATAAGCTGTTTTTTTGAATCTACCTAAGTAAATCTAGATAATTCAAAAATCGCGTATTGCCTCCAAACATCCCTGTTGGGATCTCTCCCATTCAGAATAACCTAGGGGAAAGATTCGCATCCCGGCGCGCTTCAACATTTTGTATCGTTCCAAGCTAAACGCATCTTCGAATCGACCCGGAAAACCAATTAAATCGATCCCCAAAGTTCTGTCTTCTAATTGGATCACGAAATCCATTTCCCAACCCGCAACAGCAAGCGACGGCCACACCTTATATCCGGCTTTATTCAACGCATCGTGCACAGGGTGAGCAGAATCGGGGAGTTGAGATAATTGCCCACAGGTTGGTTCTTGATAATAATCTCTCAAGTACAACAAATAAGAAGCTAGTAACGAGTTTTTATTAATTTCACTCTCATTAATGGAAAGAAAGACAATCTGCTCCACTCTGGCTCGAGTAACCATGACATTAAAAACATCCGGCTGGTTCATATATCGAAACGCAGTAGCCGACGATTTCGCGTCCAACGCAAACGAAAGGCACATAATATCCCGCTCTTCTCCTTGGAATGAATGAGGCGTACCAATTAAGATTTTGTGTTTTTGGATCGCGTCAATGGGTATTTCACGGAAGATTAATTCACTAAGGTAATCCGATTGATGCCTAAACGGTGTGCTTACACCAATACTTTGTGAATACTCAGTGGCTAAGTGACTTTGAGATTCTACTGTGTCCTGAATCAATTGTAATACTTTCTCAGATTCATTTTTGTTAACGCCGTTTTTTTCACGAACACCGTTGCACTGAATCACTTGGATATTTCGGGAATGGGTCACCTCTGGCTTTTGCGTCATAATACGAAGCGAACTGTTGTAAAAATGTCGGTTGCTGAATTGAATGATATCAGGCCGACTCCGGTAATGTTCATCCAAGAATTGGACTCGTTTTTGTTCAGTTATCGTTTCCTCTGCAAGATCAAGAATGCTCTTGGAGCGGTAATCCAATTGTTCTGCAACTTCCGTACCCAGACCTTCTTTCAAGGCCAGTATGGCCTGTTTGCTTCTAGCAAGAAAAGAGACATGTCGTAGTTGCTTTGGATCGCCGACAATAGCAACCCGCTTGGCCCGTTGCAAAATAGGAAGGCAACTTGCAATGTCACATTGGGTTGCTTCATCTATTATTGCTAAATCGAACATTTCCGGAATAAGCGGCATATTATCGTGAATGTCCGAATTCTTAGACATCCAAACAGGAAACGTTTTCAAGATCATCCCGATATCCAGTTTTGAAAGTATATCGCGCTGTTTCGCTCCCGTCCTAGCCCTGAGGGATTTAAGAAAATCCATCAATGTTTTTCGATTAGTCGCGAGCACCTCATGAACCCTCGCGTCTTTTCTTATTCCAATTCGTTTGATTACATCCCGATTCCTAATGTCAATTCGGTGTTCGATAAATTTGATTAATGCGCCAAACGATTCTTTTCTGGAATTAATTCTCCACTGAAGGACATATAACCTGATCTTGCTAATTAGTTGAAATCCTCCTTTGGACAATTTTTTTTGAATCTTGGCATACTCTTTCTCCTGTTCAGATCGCTTGTTAAAAACGGATTCAGATATTTCGAGGTTCCCCTCGATACTTTCTATGGATTGAGTTAGTTTGATTGTCCGCTGTTCGCCGTAGCCCTGCAATGTTACCGCTTTCTTCCTGCCTCGCATACCGCTCAAAATCGCTTGCAGCCTTGTTTTCAATTCGGCCAAATATTTCTTTCTTCCTCCACGAGTGACGCTCCCTTTGTCACCAGAGAGTGTTTCAATCTTTTGCCCAATTACGTCCACCGCATGGTCTTTTCTTGTAGCAATCAACACGGATTTTCCCCTCGCCATATGTTCCAACGCCATACATGCAATTGTGTAAGATTTTCCTGTTCCAGGAGGCCCAATTACCAATGTCACTGGATTTTGGGCACAGGATTTTAAGATGTTACTTTGGGGAACACTTAAAACCGCTGGTATTTTTTCCAACTCTGTTTTTTTTTCTCTCGTACGGTCATTTAACTCAGTCACGCCCAAAAGTTCGCAAATTGGTTTAGAAAACTTATTCGCGTCAGACATTATGGCTAGTTCCTCCAAAATACCACGACGCTCAATGGATCGCTTTATTAAAGCAACACAACCGGCTGGTAATACCTTTAAACCCTCGTTAACTGCTTGTTTTCGTAAATCTGTTGACGCTATCGCATGCGGAAAGAAAATCATTTGTGATACATCAATATCACTGGCTAAACATTTGAAGGAATCCACTATTGCAGCGATTCCCTCCGGCCTAAAAAGACCATCTGCCACCGCTTCAAAGATTTGCTCATGCAAAAGCGAACTCTTTTCATCATCCACGATGATTCTCTTAATTAAGCCATAGTTAATTCTGAAGTTTGTTGAATCGAAAGAAAGAAATGGAACATCAGAAATTTTTTCAATTTTTGCAGGAAACAGCACTAACGGGGAGACGGTTTTTTCAGTTGTCTCCGGATTTTTTCCCACTATAAATACCGATGCATAAATAAGTTCTTTCTCGCGTTCATAAATAATCGCGGCCTCATATGCTGCATTCCCGGCATCTTTATCCAAAGGGATTTGGTGATCCCCCTCGAACGCCAAGTCATTCTCACCTTCAATGAATATTCGATGTTCAACTGAGCGTGAGAATACATTCAATATTTCAAACCCACTACTGTCTGAAGAGTAACATTCTCGCAGATAACGTATCTTTTGCTTTACATCAGTCACTGTTGAACTGTTCAGATAAGAGAATTCAAGACACCAAGATAGGGTAAAAAAAAGCCGCCCTTGCGGGCGGCTTAATGAGAACACACCAACTAATTATTTGCGACGGCGCACAAAGAATGCTGCCAGTCCCAACACAGCCAGCGCGATGGTGCCCGGCTCGGGAATCACCGTGAGGCTGAAAGCTTCCAAACCTGCCAAGTCAGCCGGTAAACCCGGAGGGCTCGCGGTTGAATCGCCAGGGGTCAGGCCGATTACGTTCGACATACCACTTATGAGGGCTGCATCAAAGGTGTCAGCACCCGACCAGGCTTTCACCTGAAAGAAGCCAGCGCCGTTGAACCCAACATCGACAACACCACCCGAGAAGTAACCAGCCTTCTTGCCGGTGTAGAAGGCAACAGGGCTGCCCACCGCGGCCAGGTTGCCATCGGATGTCCCAGCATACATCTGTGCAATCTCACCTTCGAGGCTGGCACCAGCAGGATCAGTACTGATCTGCTTCGTCGGCTTCATGTTGGTGAAGTTGATTGTACCCTGCGCGAAGGCGGAGGTAGCAATCACCGTGCAAGCCAATAATATTACTAGTTTTTTCATTTTTTCTCTTGGTTTGGTTAGTGTACCAGAAATTATTAAACGGATTATTCAGAGGTGCTGAATGAGCGAGTCCAGTTCGTGGCACTCGCGCGCAGAACCCAGAAACCCTCGGCAACACCGACAACAGGGCCAGCCCCGTCAGCTGTATCCCACTCCTCGAAGTCCGAATCGTAGGCACTGATGCTGTAACCGGCGGCACCGAACTGATAAACCGTCACGGCCTCATCGGTTGGGAAGCCCAGATCAGAATCCAGTTTGCCTTCCTGCGGAACTTGCGAACTGCGAATGGAGAAACCCTGAGGCAGCCCATTGCTGAGATCACCCTGAGGAACTTCACCCACGAAGGTAATGTTCACTGCTGCGTCACCGCTGTTCAGGACGAAGAAACCTTCTCCCGGAGCAACCGTGGCATCGCCGTCATCCCACTCTTCAAAGTCAGTGTCGTAGGAGTTGATGGAGAAACCGGCATCGCCGAAACGATAAACGGTCAGTGAGCCGGGATTGGCACCGAAAACGTCAGAAATTTTGTTTCCGCCATTGTTAAGGGGATTGGCAACGATTGAGAATCCCGCCGGGATGCTCTTGTTGACGTATCCCACCGCATTGACAGAATAGACTTGAGCCGAAGCTCCAGCGATTCCCAATGCGCCGACAAATGCTGTTAGTATTAGTGCTTTAGTTCTCATTTTATTTGGAATGTTTTCCGTATGCGCAGCGAACTTGGCAGAGACGTTGCGGGGCGTCAACCCCTTTTTTGCAGCTTTTTTCATTTTTTTTGAACGCACCCGCCAAGTGGCTGTCGCACGGGCCTTTTTTGGCCTAAAAACAGGGTAATGGCAACCTAAATCGTTGCCTCTCAGCCTCTTTTTTTGGCCAGTTTTTCGATCCCGCCGGCCAAATCGATGTCTTTTTCGGTAACTTTGCCCCCGGCATCGTGGGTGTTGAGGCGTATGGTGACGGTGCTATACACGTTGCTGAGGTCCGGATGGTGATTGGCCCTCTCGCAGGCAAAGGCCATTTCAGTGATAAAGCCGATGGCCTCGGTGAAGCTGCCGAACCGGTAGGTTTTGCTGATGGTGTCATCGGCAAATGCCCAACCGGGGAGGCTGGCCAGCGCTTCCTGGATTTGGTTTTCGGTGAGTGGTTCGCTCATGCTTCCAAGTAACTGGCGGAGTGTCCGCATATTGAGGGTTTATTTCAATACCCGACAATGCCTCGGGCAGGCCAAGCGCATTGACTTTCGCCTGGCCAAGCGGCAAAGGTGTCCGGCGTTTCGCTTGACCAAGGGCTTGGCCGGCATGACCCAAAATATTTCCCAGCAATGATAAATCGAATCCTCACCGGCGGCGCGCTTGGCCTGTTGGCCGGCGTCTTGGCTGGTTGCGGCCCCGGCAACAGGCCTGTCGATCAAGGTGCACATAACAAGGTGTTGAACATTACGGTTGGCACCGAGCCGGAGGACATCGATCCGCACGTGGTCACCGGCGTGCCGGAGCATCACATCATCGTTGCATTGACGGAGGGGTTGGTCGCGGAAGACCCGGTTGATCTTCATCCGGTGCCGGGCACGGCGGAGAGGTGGGAGGTTTCCGATGACGGCACGGTGTACACGTTTCACCTGCGAGGCAACGCCAAGTGGACGAACGGTGACCCGGTCACGGCGGATGACTTTGTGCAGTCGTTCAAGCGCATTCTCACGCCGGCGCTGGCATCCAAGTATTCCTACATGTTGTTCGTAATGAAAGGTGCTGAGGATTACAGCACCGGCAAACTCAAAGATTTCGCGCAGGTAGGCGTCAGGGCGATCGACGAGCGGACGCTGGAGATCACACTCAACTCCCCCACCCCGTACTTCCTTTCGCTGCTCAATCATTACACCTGGTTTCCGGTGCACATCGCGACGATCGAGAAACACGGCGGCCTGGTCAAGCGCGGCAGCGGCTGGACCAAGCCGGGGAACTTTGTCAGCAACGGCCCGTTCAGGCTGAAGTCGTGGCGGCTGGGCCGCAAGATTGTCGTGGAGAAGAACCCCGATTACTGGGACGCCGCGACGACCAAGCTGGACGAGATCCACTTTTATCCCTTCGAGTTGGAAACCACGCAGGAAAACGCCTTTCGCGGCGGGCAACTGCACAACATCTACAACCTGCACATCGACAAGATCGCCACTTACAAGAAGGAGCACCCCGACGAGCTGCGAATCAAGCCGCACTTGGCCTCGTACTTTTACCGGTTCAACACCACACGGAAGCCGTGCGACGACGTCCGCGTTCGCAAGGCCCTGGCGATGTCGCTTGACCGCGGCAGCATCACCAAGAATGTGACCAAGGGTGAACAGATGCCGGCGCTGTTTTTCACCCCGCCGGGTGTCGCCGGCTACACGGCGCGGGCGCGGATCGAGGAAAATATCGACAAGGCACGGCAACTACTCGCCGAGGCCGGCTACCCCGACGGCAAGGGCTTTCCTTCACTCGAGCTCCTTTACAACACGACCGAGGGGCATCGGATCATCGCCGAGGCCATCCAGCAGATGTGGAAGAAAAACCTGAACATCAACATCACGCTGCAGAATCAGGAATGGAAAGTGTACCTCGATCGCCAGCGGGAGATGGACTACCAGATCAGCCGCGCCGGCTGGACGGGCGACTATCCCGACCCGAACACCTTCCTCGACATGTGGACCTCGTGGAGCCAGCAAAACCAAACCGGCTGGGCTCGGGACGATTATGACGCGCTGATCCGCAAGGCCGCCACCACGCTGGACGCGGAAGCGCGACTGGAACTATTCCAGCAGGCGGAGGAAATCCTGATGGAGGAGCTGCCGATTCTGCCGATCTATATTTACACCCGCGTGTACGCGCTCAACCCCGCCGTCAAAAACTGGCACGCCAACGTGCTCGACCACCATCCGTGGAAGCATGTTGACCTCGAGTTGAAGGCTGCCGAGTGAGCGCCGCCTCCCGCCGCTTGGCCAAGCGCTGACCCGATGCTCAAGTTCATCCTCCGCCGACTGCTCGAGACCATCCCGGTTCTGCTTTGCGTAGCGGCGATGACGTTCTTCATGTGCCGCTTGGCTCCGGGTGGGCCGTTCGACGAGGACAAACAGGTGACCTCCGAGGTTCGCGAGCTGTTGAACAAGCAGTTCAACCTCGACCAACCACTGCACAAGCAATTCATCCAGTACATCACCCACCTGCCCACCCTGCAGTCGTTCAAGTACCCGAATCGCACCGTCGGCGAAATCATCAGTCAAAAGTTTCCCGTGTCGGCCAAGCTCGGCTTCTTTGCGATGTGCATCGCGCTTGGCCTGGGCATTTTGTTCGGGGTCATCGCCTCGCTGCGCCCCAACACGTACGTCGACTACATCCCCTCGTCGCTGGCGATGATCGGCATTTGCCTGCCGACGTTCGTGATGGGGCCGCTGCTCATGCTGGTTTTCTCGCTGCAACTTGGCTGGTTCCCGGCCACCGGCTGGGGCGGGTTCAGCGGCGACCAGTTTTTTGCCAGCGACATGGTGCTGCCGTCGGTGACGCTTGGGTTCTTTTACGCGGCGTACATTTCGCGGCTCACGCGCGGCGGCATGCTCGACATCCTCACGCAGGATTACATCCGCACGGCCAAGGCCAAGGGCGCCTCCGGCCTGCGGGTCATCCTCAAACACTCGCTGCGCGGCGGGCTGCTACCGGTCATCAGTTTCATGGGGCCGGCCGTCGCCGGGTTGATCGCCGGGTCGTTCGTCATCGAGACCATTTTCAACATTCCCGGCCTTGGCCAAGACTTCGTCAAAAGCGCCTTCAACCGCGACTACACACTCGTGCTTGGCGTGGTGATGTTTTACGCGACACTGATCATTTTCCTCAACCTCATCGTCGACATCCTGCAAGTCACCCTCAACCCGAAACTCAAGTTCGACTAGCCGTGAGCGACGCACCCAACGCCAAGCCAAACGCAACCGACACCGTCGAGAAAGGCGAGTCGCTGTGGGTCGGCGCGTGGCATCGGCTGCGTAAAAACAAAATGGCCCTCGCCGGCGGGGTGTTCATCCTCCTGCTCGCCGGCTTGTCGTTCATCGGGCCTTTTTTTCTCGAGGGCGATTATTACACGAATACCGTGCTCGACCACAAACTGCAGCCACCGGGTGAGAAACGACTTCACCGGGCAGAACCGACTAACGGCGGCAGTGGTTTTCGTGTCGACGACATTCTCGAACCGGTTAGTAGCCAGTCGGCTAAAGCTGCCCAACTAAAGGTCAATTCTGTCACCGCAGAAGGCACGATTATATCACTGGAAATAGTCGAACCGGGAGATTATTCAGACGAACCACCGCACCCTGTCGCGTTGGCCTATCAAATCAGCAAAAGCGGCCCGGGCCAAGGTGCTACAGTTAGGCTCACTTTCACGGAGTCCTACATTTTGGGTACCGACCACCTCGGTCGCGATCAACTTGGTCGCATCATCAAGGGCGGCCAGATCTCACTCATGGTCGGCATGGTCGCCACCTTCGTCTCGCTCACTATCGGCATCGGCTACGGCACCATCTCCGGTTATTTCGGTGGAAAAGTGGACAGCGTGATGATGCGCTTGGTGGACATTCTCTACTCGCTGCCATTCGTCATTTTCGTGATTTTGCTCATGGTGTTCGCGAAAGATCTCGGCGACTCGATCGACGAATGGTTCCGGGCGCGCGGCTCCGAATTCTCCATCTCCGGCCAGTGGAACATGCTGCTGCTCTTCGTCGCCATCGGCGCGGTCGAGTGGCTCACGATGGCCCGCATCGTCCGCGGCCAAGTGATGAGCCTGCGACAACAGGAATTCATCGAGGCCTGCATCTCGCTTGGCCTGCCGACGCACCGCATCATCTTCCGCCACATGGTGCCCAACATCCTTGGCCCGGTAATCGTTTACACCACGCTGACCATCCCTGCGGTGATGCTGCTCGAGGCGTTCCTGAGCTTCCTCGGGCTGGGCGTGCAGCCACCGACCCCGTCGTGGGGCCTGCTCATCAAGGACGGTGCCGACCGAATGCGCGAGGCTTGGTGGATGCTCGTCTTCCCCGGTGCCCTGTTTGCGACAACACTCTTCTCGTTCAACTTCGTCGGCGACGGCCTCCGCGACGCCCTCGATCCCAAGACCTCGAAAGATTAAGCCACAAATAATGCCTCTGCTAGACGTCAACGATCTTACGACCTACTTCCACACTCGCAACGGCGTGGTGCGGGCGGTGGACGGCGTCTCGTTCCAGCTCGAGAAAGGCGAGACGCTGGGCATCGTCGGCGAGTCCGGTTCCGGCAAATCCGTCACCTGCATGTCGTTGCTCGGCCTCATCCCGCAGCCGCCGGGACGCATCGAAAAAGGCACCGCCCACTTCGACGGCACCGATCTGCTTCACTGTACCCAAAAGGAATTGCAATCGATCCGGGGCCGGCGCGTCGCGATGATTTTTCAGGATCCGATGACGTCGCTCAATCCGTATCTGCGCATCGAGGATCAACTCATCGAGCCGCTGCTCATCCACGGCTTGGCCGACAAGGCGTCCGCCAAAAAACAGGCGCTCGAGATGCTAGACGCCGTCGGCATTCAGGATGCCACCAGCCGCATTCGCGGTTACCCGCACGAGTTCTCCGGCGGCATGCGCCAGCGCGTGATGATCGCCATGGCGCTGATCACCAAGCCCGACCTCCTCATCGCCGACGAGCCGACCACCGCGCTCGACGTCACCGTGCAGGCACAGATTTTGGAGCTCATCAAAAAGGAGCAGGAGGAACTCGGCATGGCGGTGATCCTGGTCACGCACGACCTCGGCGTCGTCTCCGGTTTTTGCGACCGCATCAATGTCATGTACGGCGGCAAGATCGTCGAGTCTGGCTCGACAAAGGATATTTTTTACAACCCGCAACACCCGTACAATCGCGCGCTGCAAAACTCCATCCCCGCGCTGCAGGCCAAGGGCAAAGAGCTATACACCATCCCCGGCATGCCGCCGGACATGTCCAAGCCAAGCGACGGCTGCTCATTCGCGCCGCGCTGCGAACACGCCACCGACCTCTGCACCAGCGAGCCGCCCGAACTGCAGGACGTTGGCCAAGCGCACACCACCGCCTGCCTGCGCGTGCAGCGCGACAACCTCAAGCCGTAACCGATGAGCGACGCCTACCTCCAGATCGATAATTTGAAGACCCACTTCCCGGTGGAGAAAGGGATTCTGTTCCGCAAAGTCACCGGCACGGTCAAGGCAGTGGACGGCGTGTCGCTGCGCTTGGCCAAGGGCGAAGTGCTTGGCCTCGTCGGCGAGTCCGGCTGCGGCAAATCCACCCTCGGCCGCACCGTCCTGCAACTCATCAAGCCGACCGCCGGCACCGTCACCCTCGGCGGCCGAACCCTCACCGACATGGGCGGCAAGGAACTGCGCGCCGCACGTGCCGATTTCCAGATGATTTTTCAGGACCCGTACGCCTCGCTCAACCCACGCATGACTGTTTATTCGGCGCTTGCCGAGGCGATTCAGGTTCACCGCAAAGTCCCCAAGGCCGGCTTGGCCAAGGCGGTCGGCGCTCTCATGGAAAAAGTCGGCCTCGCCGCGCGTTTCATGCAAAAATATCCGCACGAATTTTCCGGCGGCCAACGCCAGCGCATCGCCATCGCCCGCGCGCTCGCCGTCGAGCCCAAGCTCATCATTGCCGACGAGCCGGTCTCCGCGCTCGACGTCTCCATCCAGGCGCAGATTTTGAATTTGCTCAGCGACCTCACGCGAGAGATGGAGCTCACGATGATTTTCATCTCGCACGACCTGTCGGTGGTGAAGCACATCTCCGATCGCATCGCGGTGATGTACCTCGGCCGCATCGTCGAGATCGGCCCGGCGACGGAGGTGTTTGAGCACCCGCAGCACCCGTACACCAAGGCGCTTGTCAGCGCGGTGCCGATGCCCGATCCCGACAGCGAGAGCACCCGCAAACGCATCCTGCTGCCCGGCGATCCGCCGTCGCCTCTCAACCCGCCCAGCGGCTGCACCTTCCACCCCCGCTGCTCTCACGCCGAGGAACGCTGCAAAGCCGCCTGGCCAAGTTTCGAGTCGCTGAAAAACGACGCTCACGAGGCCGCCTGCGTCCGCCTGGCCGAATTGAACCAGTAACTCAGCCTTTTCGCCAGAGGCCAAGCCGTGGCCCTGGGAAAAAAAGTAAATCACCGCTATTCCCATTGACCAAAAAAACGGATTAGATTCCGGAAAACAAACGACCTTGAGCGCCCCTCCAACGACCTTCAGCACCGTTCGCACGACCTTGAGCACTGCTCAAACGACCTTGAACGCCACTCAAAGGAGTTGGACCCCTGCTCCAAGTCGATGAATTTAGCCTAATTCCGGCTACTTTCTTATGATTTGTCAATAATCTGTGGAAATACTGTATAAATCGCTGC
>ERZ813253.616-NODE-616-length-12142-cov-2.407491_pt1 | contig 12142 bp, 11 predicted proteins | sample MGYA00520893_ERZ813253 | MGnify/ENA primary metagenome ERZ813253 (study PRJEB31669, sample SAMD00080414) | marine metagenome | biome: oceanic hadal pelagic zone biome; feature: marine hadalpelagic zone; material: sea water | place: Pacific Ocean:Izu-Bonin Trench...
GGTAGATAGCAGGCTGATGAGTGGTCGTATTGTGTGGTGTAGCAGGGTTGGCTGATGATAGTGAACCGGGCGAGGGAATCGCAGTCATGGTGGGTGTTTCGAAGTGTGCTTGAGTGTGTCGTTCTCGTTATGTGTCTGAGGGAGACGAGTCGAGTACGTAGTATCTCTTTGATAGAACTCACCCTAGATTCGTGACATAAGTAAACGATAATTGAGCTAGGAGCTTTTTTTTTTTTTTTCAAGCAGAAGACGGCATACGAGATCTGATCGTGCTGGAGTTCAGACGTGTGCTCTTCCGATCTTACAATCTCAAAGAATATACGAAATGCAATAAATAGTATTTATAAAGATTTAGAATTGAGTGGAAATTCAAAAAGAACTATTCTGCTCAGCCCAGCTGCCGCATCTTTTGATCAGTTTAACAATTTTGAAAATAGAGGTATCTATTTTAAAAATTTGATAATAAAAAAATTTAAGCAAAAATTAAATGTTTAGTTTTAGTAGAGAAAATACTGGTTTAGTAGCGACATGGTGGAGAAATATAGATAAACAAATTTTATTTATATTTGTATTTCTTTTATTGTTAGGACTTTTTTTTTCTTTTTCCTCAACTACTTCAATGATGTCAGAAAAGATGAATAAACAAACATATTTCTTTTTCATTAAACATCTTATTTTTGTTTCTATTTCATTATTTTTACTTATTGCAATTTCGATTCAAGAAAAAAACAAATTAATAAAGTTTTTAATCTATCTATTTCTTGTTTCAATTGTTCTTCTTTTATTAACTCTTGTAGTTGGTGTTGAAATTAAAGGATCAAAAAGATGGATGGGTTTTGACCCTCTTCCAAGATTCCAACCAGTTGAATTGGTTAAACCATTATTCATAATTTTTGTTGCTAAAATTATTGTCCTAAATGAAAAAGCTAATATTTATAGAAGATATTTATATTCTTTTTTAGTTTTGTTACTTATTGTAATTATTTTAATTAACCAACCAGATCTCGGACAAACTTTATTGTTAGCGTCAGTTTGGATTACAATGGTTTTTGTAGCAGGTTTTGACATGGTAATTTTGTTGATATTAGGTTTAGCATTTTTAAGTATTATTACGCTTTTAATATTTTTTTTTCCAGAAAAGTTTAGTTATGTTTTTTTAAGAATTAAAACTTTTATGGATCCAAATGCAGGGGACAATTTTCAATCACAAAAAGCATTAGACGCAATTAAACAAGGAGGCTTAACCGGTCAAGGAATGGGGGAAGGTATCTTAAAAGATGAAGTGCCTGAGGCACATACTGACTACATAATAGCAGTAGTTTCAGAAGAGTTTGGTGCGATATTTGTTTTGTTTATTGTGACTATATTTTTATTTATTGGTTACAAAGTATTTAATAAAGTTTTTTCAGAAAAGAATGAATTTCTTAAATTGGCATTGGTAGGATTAGTTTCTCTTTTAATCATTCAAACATTTATTCATATAGGAGTTAATACTCGATTGCTTCCTACAACTGGTATGACGCTTCCTTTTTTAAGTTATGGTGGATCCTCTTTAATCGGAAGTTCTATTATTGCCGGTATTATCTTAAATTTTACTAGAAAAGACTCCGCGAGATATTCTGAAAATGACTAAAAAAATTATTTTTTCATCCGGAGGTACGGGCGGTCATATATTTCCAGCGATTAATTTAATGAAATACTTTTCAAATAAAGGATATGACGTTTTATTAGTAACAGATATTAGAGGAAATACTTTTTTAAAGAACCATGCGCGGTTTAGATCATGCATCATAAATACAGACACTCCATCAAATAAAAGTTTTTTCAGAAAAATTTTTTCTTTTATAATGATCCTTTTTTCTATTACAAGGTCAATTTTGATTTTAAGAAAAGAAAAGCCAGACCTAATTATTGGATTTGGTGGGTACGTGTCGTTTCCAATTTCTTTTTCATCAAGATTTTATAACACTCCTTTAGTGATTTATGAAAATAATATGGTACTGGGAAGAGCAAACAAAAATTTGTTATCACTTTCAAAAAAACTTCTTCTAGGGACTAAAATAACGATAAACGTTCCAGAAAAATACAAAAGTAAAGTTTATCAAGTGGGTAATATTTTGCGCGAGGAAATTATTAACTATTCAGTTATTGGGAAGAAAAATAGTGGCAAAACCTTTTCAATCTTAGTTTTGGGAGGAAGCCAGGGGGCGGAGGTATTTGGGAGAATTGTTCCTTCAGCAATTAAAATGTTAAAAGATAAAGGGTATACAATCGGAATCAATCAACAATGCATTAAACAACAAAAAAATTCACTAATTGAGTTTTATAAGAAAAACAATATAAAAAGTAATATTTTTGATTTTACCAATAATATTTTAGATTTAATTGAATCTTCAGATTTAGCGATTACTAGATGTGGAGCTTCTACTACTGCAGAATTAGTAAATACTCTTACACCATTCATAGCAGTTCCCTATCCACACTCAATGGATAATCATCAGCACCTCAACGCTAAATACTATGAGAGCAAAGGTTGTTGTTGGGTTATAGAGCAGGATAAATTTAGTTCTACTAATTTATTTAATTTAATACTGGAAATCATGAAAGATAAAAAAAAATTAGAAAAAATTCGTGAAAGCATGAAAAAAAACGATAGTAAAGATGTTTATGATAAAGTTGAAAATGCAATTAAAGAGTTTATTTAAAAATGAAAATTAATATTGCTAGTAATGAAGTAATTCATTTTATTGGTATCGGAGGTATTGGTATGAGTGGACTGGCTCACATCATGCACAATATGGATTTTCAAATTCAAGGGAGCGATTTAAATAGTAATAAAAATACTGCTAGATTGGTTAAAGCAGGAATTAAAATTTATATTGGACATAATTCAAAAAATATAAAAAAAGCTACAATGGTTGTTGTTTCTTCTGCCATTAAAAAAAATAATACAGAACTTATTGCATCAAAAGTTAAAAAATTACCTATTTTTAAAAGAGGAGAAATGTTAGCTAATATTGTGGCATTGAAAAAAAATATAATTATTGCAGGCTCACATGGAAAAACAACCACTACTTCTTTAACAGCAAATATTTTGGCAGAAGCAGGACTAGATCCCACGGTAATTAATGGAGGAGTAATAAATTCACTTAAAAATACTGCTCATTTGGGAAAAGGTGAATGGGCCGTCATAGAGTCTGATGAATCTGATGGGAGTTTTTTAAAGTTGCCGATAACCTATTCTATTGTTACCAACGTAGATAAAGAACATTTGGATTATTATCAAAGTTTTAACAGACTTAAAAACAGCTTTCGTTCGTTTATCGAAAAAACACCATCTTTTGGAAAATCACTTATTTGTTTAGATAATGATAATTTGAAATCCCTATTATATAAATGCAGAACTAGTAATTTTTTTACCTACGGATTTGATAAAAAATCAAATTATCAAATTTATAATGTAAAAAAGAAAACAAACTGTTCAATTTTTGATTTAAAAATAAAAGTTGTTGGTTCTAAAATTTATAAAGTTAAAAATATACAAGTTAATTTGCTAGGAGATCATAATGTTACTAATGCAACCGCATCAATTGCCATTGCTTTAAATCTTGGTATTAAAATAAGTACAATAAAAAAGGCTTTGAAAAAATTTTCAGGTATACAAAGAAGATTTACAAAAGTCTTTTCGATTGATAATAGAGATTTTTATGATGATTATGCACATCATCCAACAGAAATAAAAGCAGTCATAAACAGCGCTCGACAGGTTTACACTGATAGAAAAATAATATGTGTTTTTCAACCACATAGATTCTCCAGAGTTAAATTCCTTAAAAAAGAATTTGCATTGTCCTTCAAATTAAGTAATGCAGTTGTACTTTGTCCAGTTTATGCTGCTGGTGAAAAAGTTGATAATAATTTTAGTCAAGATTATTTTTCTCAATTAATTTCAAAGAAATCTGGAATTCAAGTTATAAATATAAAAAACCGAAATGAACTAAAAAACTTTTTAAAAAAGAATTTATTTGATGATGAAATTGTAATTTGCATGGGAGCTGGCAGTATTTCAAATTGGATAAGAGAAATTGGTACTGAACTACAATGACATTGATGCTACAAATAGAAAATATAAAAAACAAAATTTCAGGTAAAATTTCGTTTAATGAGAGTCTATCAAAACTTTCATGGTTTAATTTAGGAGGTCCAGCCAAAATTTTGTTTAGACCAAAAAGCTTATTAGAACTATCTATCTTTTTAAAAGAAATAAAGGAAATAAAGGAAATTAAAGTTTTGGGCGTTGGTTCTAATACTTTAATTAGGGATGGTGGTTTCAATGGAATTATTATTAAATTTGGAAAATCTTTCTCCCACATATCCCTATTTGATCCAAATACAATAATTGCAGGCGCCTCAGTTTTGGATAAAAATGTTTCAAGTTTTGCTTTAAAAAATTCATTATCAGGATTTGAGTTTTTGTCTTGCATACCAGGAACTATAGGCGGTGCTGTTCGCATGAATTCGGGTTGTTATGAGGAGGATATTTCAAGAATATTGGTTTCCTTACAGGCAATAGATTTTAACGGTAATATTAACGTTATTCAGTCATCGGATATAAAATTTCATTATAGAGGGTCTAATTTAGATGATAATTTAATTTTCATCAGCGCTACCTTTAAAGGAAAAAAAGATAATAAATTAAATATTCAAGAGAAGATAAATAATTTTGTAGAAAAAAAAAAATTGACACAACCATCTAAAATTAAGACTTGCGGCAGTACTTTTAAAAATCCTGAAAATAAAAAAGCTTGGAAACTTATTAAAGATTCTGGCTGCGCAGGAATGAAAGTTGGTGATGCTCAAATTTCCCAGAAACATTGCAATTTTTTTGTTAACAACGGAAATGCCAAATCCGAAGATTTGGAAAAATTGATTGATCAAGTAAAGAACAAAGTTCTAGATAAAACTGGAACAAATCTTGAATTAGAACTTCAAATTATTGGGGAAAAGTTATGAGTAATTTAATTGTTGTGCTTATGGGAGGTCTATCTGGTGAGAGAAAAATAAGTTTTTTAACAGGAAAAGCCTGTTCTAAAGCATTAATAAAAAAAGGATACAAAGTAATAGATCTAGATGCAAAAGGATATTTTGTTGAAGAATTAAGGAAACTAAAACCAAAATTAGTTTTTAATGCACTGCATGGAAAATACGGAGAAGATGGATTTGTTCAAAGTATTTTAGAATCACTAAAAATTCCCTATACACATTCTGGAGTTTTATCATCCAGTTTAGCGATGGATAAAGAGTTATCACGACTTATATTCATAAAGAATAATTTAAAAGTGCCCAAATATTTTTTACTGCAAAAAGATCATCAAGGAAATTCAAATAAAAAATTTAATAATAAAAAAATTAAATTTCCAATTGTAATTAAACCAATTAACGAGGGATCAAGTTTAGGAGTATCTATTTGTAAAAATAAAAAACAATTTAAAAATAAATACAAAAAATTAATGGAGAATTACGATAGAATTCTTGTTGAAGAATATATTCCTGGAAGAGAAATTCAGGTAGCGGTTATGGGTGAGAAGGCATTGGGTGCAATAGAACTTGTACCCAGAAGACAATTTTATGATTATACTGCCAAATATTCGAATACTGCGCAAACCCAGCACATTATGCCAGCTCCTCTTTCTCCAAAAAAATACAAAGAGATACTTGGTTTAGCAAAGAAAGCGCACGAACTATTAGGATGCAGAGGAATTACAAGGTCTGATTTTAGGTTTTTTAAAAACAAATTTTATTTGTTAGAGACAAATACTCAACCCGGCCTAACAAAACTATCTCTTGTTCCAGAAATAGCCCAGTATTGTGGTATAAAGTTTGAAGATCTAATTGTCTGGATGACTGAAAATGCCAGCTCTAATAAATGAAAAAATTATATAGAATAATTATATTATTGGCAGCGTTTATATTTTTAACAACTTATAGTCCAAACGAATTTAACGTTTTTCCTAAAAAAAAAAATCTTTTTTTTAAAATACAAAACATAAAAATTGTAAACAATCATTTAATCGAAGAAAGTACAATTATTGAAAAATTAACAGAAATTTATGAAAAGAATATTCTATTTATTGAAAGAAATGACATAGAAAGACCTTTAAAATCAATCGAATTTTTGGAAAAAATTGAAGTTAAAAAAAAATATCCAAACACGATAATAATAAATGTTTATGAAACAGAACCTGTTGCGATTTTGTTTAAAGAGAATAGTAAATATCTACTAGACAGTTCATCTAATTTGATTACTTTTAGCGAAAACATGCTTTTTGATGATTTGCCAAGCATTTTTGGTGAAAAGGCCGAACAAGATTTTATAAATTTTTTTGATCAATTAGGAAATAACAATTTTCCAAAGCAGAGAGTTAAAAATTTTTATTATTTTCAAATTGGTCGATGGGACTTAGAACTTTTAAATAACCAAATAATTAAATTCCCAGCTAGCAAAATACCAGAAGCAATTCAACAATCTGTTGAATTGTTGGCTCGTAAAGATTTTGGAAATTATAATATCATTGATTTAAGGATACATGGTAAGATAGTAGTAGAGTAATGGGTTCTGATGATCCAAGAGGTATAATTGAACTAGGCAATATAAATATAAAATGTCTTATTTTTAGAATTAATAATGGTGACACATCAGAAATTTTATCTACTGCTGTAACTCGGTCAGAAGGAATTCATAATGGTGTTATAGTAAACTTAACAAACGCTTCTCAAGTGATTAGATCGTGTATAAGCACTTCAGAAGAAAAAGCAAAAGTTTCACTTAAAAAAATTAACGTGGTTATCGAACAACCTGAGTTTTTATGTACTAAATTTTCAAAGCATAGAAAAATTGATGGATCCAAAATTCATAAAGATGATATTGAATTTTTATTAAAAGAAGCAAAAAAACAAGTAATTCATAATGACGACAAACAATCTATAATTCATATTTTTAATCATAATTACATTGTTGATGGAAAAACATTTATTGAAGAACCAATTGATGTCTATGCAGACTCTTTGAGTCATGAAATGACTTTTGTCACCATGCCCAAAAATAATATAAAAAATATTAATCAAGCATTTATCGACTGTGATATTGAAGTAGACAGATTCATTTCATGTACTTTTGCTTTGGCTGCAAAATTATTAAATGATAATGAACTTCAATTTGGTTCGATTTTGATAGATATGGGATTTGAAAAAACTAGTCTCGGATTATTCAAGAATTTGGCATTAGTCCATTCTATAACTTTTTCTATTGGCATTAACCACATTATAAAAGATATTTCGAAAGTTTGTTCATTAAGTTTAGAAGAGTCTGAAAACATAATAAACAAAATTGATTTTTCATTTCAAAATAACGAAGAACTTTTTGATGAAAATGATTATTTAAAAGATGTTTACTTTAATAATTCAAGTTTTAGAAAAATAAGTCAATCTTTGATATTAAATATTGTAAAAGCTAGACTGGATGAAATTTTTGAAATGATAAAAAAACAAATAATTGGAACAGGATTAAGTTCAACCTTTGGAACAAATTTTTTTATAGTTGGAGGGGGATCTAATCTTTTTAATTTAGAAAAGTATTGTTCAAACTTTTTTGGATTGAAAGTTAATAAATTAGGCAAAAATAATAAAAAGGAAAGTGAAACTCAGTCTAGCGAAAATTTTGATTCATGTTTAGGGGCACTTAAAATAATTAAAGATGGATGGGAGACTGAAGCTATATCCGAGTTAATAAATGAAAATAGTCAAAAAATAGGCTTTTTTGCTAAAATTTTTGGAAACAGATAATAAAATTAGATTGTATTGTTTAGTAATACAAGTTGTCTTTCAAGTTTCCCGGAGCTTTTATATCTTCACCTCATGCATAATCATATGCAAAAAACACTTAAAGAACCAATAGAATTTGAGGGCGTAGGTTTACATAACGGTATAAGGGTAAATCTTTCTTTAAAACCAGCTGAAGTTAACTCAGGTATTAAATTTAAAAGAACAGATGTTGATAATACAAAAAATATAATTGAAGCAAGTTATAAAAATGTAAGCTCAGCGATACTGTGTACAAAAATAAAAAATTTATATGGAGTGTCAGTTTCTACTATTGAGCACCTAATGGCAGCTTTTTATTTAGAAGGAATTGATAATGTTCTGGTTGAGATTGATGCTTCAGAAGTTCCAATAATGGATGGTTCTGCTTTTGATTTTGTAGAGGCTATAAGATTAGTTGGTACTCAAGAGCAAAACTATTCGAAAAAATTTATTAAAGTTCTCAAAAAAGTTGAAGTTAAAGATGGACCAAAGTGTATCTCCATCGAACCACTTACGAAAGATTTGATAATCGATTTTGAAATAGTATATAAAAATCCGTTAATCAGAACTCGAAGGAAAGAATTCAAATTAAGCAATGGAGATTTAACTTCAATATATAATTCAAGAACATTTTGTTTATATGAAGATATTGATCAAATAATAAGTCAGGGACTAGCTAAGGGTGGTTCTTTGGAAAATGCAATTGTGGTTAATGAAAATAAAATATTAAATGAAAATGGGCTTAGATCTAGAGATGAATTTGTAAGCCATAAAATATTAGATTGTCTTGGAGATTTGATGCTTTCAGGACACAGAATTTTTGGTCATATTAAAACCTCACAGGGTGGACACCAACTTACCAATGCTTTATTAAGGGAATTTTTATTAGATAAATCAAATTGGGAATTCGAAAGCTTCGAAGAAAAAGAAAAAGATAACAAAGACAGTAGCTACATAAGACCTATAGCCGCAAACGCATAAACTAAAAATCAACTAAGAAAATTGTAATAATCAAATATTTTGATAAAATGATTTTTTATCTAAAATGTTCAAAGTTTTTTTAATTTTATTATTATCAGTTTTTTTACTATTAGCTTGTTCAAAAAAAAATAATAAGGAAATTGTATCTGAGCCAACAGAAAAAGAAATGGTTATCGCTATCTATGCTGAAGCAGTTGATGCGCTCAAAGAAGGCGATGCCTTTTATGCTGCAAAAAAATTTAAGGAAGCTGAAAGTTTGTTGCCACAAAGCGAATGGGCTGCGAAAGCAAGTCTTATGGCTAGCTATGCAGAATATTCAAGAAACGCTTTTTCAAATAGTATTTTTGGTTTAGAAAGACATATTACAAATTATCCAGCAGATAAAAATATACCTTAAGCTCATTACCTAATAGCTATATGCTATTATGAACAGATTTTGGATGAAAAAAAAGACTTGCAACCTCTAGTGCAAGCTAAAGAAAAATTTGAATTTATAATGTTAACCTATCCAGAAACAGATTACGCAACTGATGCGCGTTTTAAATTAGATTTAATTATAGATCAGTTAGCAGCTAAAGAAATGTCTATAGCTCGATACTATATGAAAACAGAAAAATGGATTCCCGCACTTAATAGGCTAAAAATAGTTGTCGAAAAATACGATAAAACAGTTTTTATTGAAGAAGCCTTACATCGACTTGTTGAAGTTTATTACAATATTGGGTTAGTTGAAGAAGCAAAGCAAGCGGCGGCAATACTAGGATATAATTATCAATCTGGCACATGGTACGAAAGAAGTTACAAAGTATTTAACAAAGAATATAAAACAAAGAAAATCAAAAAAACAAAGGAAATGGGTTTAATAAGAAGAAAAATAAAAGGTTTAATTGAGTAAACATTAATGCAAAAAAAAGAAATTGAGAAGATTTATATAAAAAAAATTAACAAATTAAAAAAATATGACAAGGCCTATTTCGAACATGATAGTCCTCTTATTTCAGATAAGGATTATGATGGTATTAAGCAAGAAGTATTAGATCTTGAGAGAAAGTATAAATATTTAAAAGACCAAAACTCACCAAGTCAAAAAGTTGGTTACAAACCTTTAGCTAGATTTAAGAAAGTGGATCATGAAGTTCCGATGTTGTCATTATCAAATGCTTTTTCCAAAGAAAACGTAGCAGATTTTATTAAAAAAATTAGAAATTTTTTGAACCTAAAAAATTCTGAGAAAATAGTTTTTTCAGTAGAACCAAAAATTGATGGAATTGCTGCATCTTTAAAATATGTAGATGGAATTTTTGTTCTTGGATTATCCCGTGGTGACGGTAAAACTGGAGAAGATATAACCAACAATCTTAAAACTATTAATAATATTCCTAAAAAAATTCAAAAAACTAATTTTCCTAAAATTTTAGAAGTAAGAGGCGAAGTTTACATATCTAAGTATGACTTTAAAAAAATGGATAAACTCTTTGCTAATCCAAGAAATGCAGCGGGAGGTTCATTAAGACAAAAAGATTATAAGAAAACTAAAAAAATACCTCTAAAATTTCTTGCTTATGGTTTTGGCGTTGTAGAACCGCAAAATTTTGAAAAGCAATCAGAATATTTAAAACTTTTAAAAGAATGGGGTTTTAAAACAAGTTCATTAACTAAATTAGTTAACAGCTTTAAGGAAATTGACAGAATCCAAAAAATTATTGAAGAAAAAAAATCAGATATTGATTATGATTTAGATGGACTTGTTTATAAAGTAGATGATTTAATATTACAAAAAAGACTTGGGTTTGTATCAAACTCACCCAGATGGGCAATAGCACACAAATTTTCTTCAGAAAAGGGATTTTCAAAAATAAAAAATATTGAAATCCAAGTTGGAAGAACTGGAGCGCTAACTCCAGTTGCAAAAATTGATCCAATTACTATTGGAGGTGTTGTCGTATCAAATGCCACTTTGCATAACGAAGATGAGATTAATAGAAAAGGTATAAGAATCGGCGATACTGTTTGTGTTCAGAGAGCAGGAGATGTTATTCCTCAAGTATTATATGTAGATGAATCAAAAAGGAACAAAAATACGAAGCAATTTATTTTTCCACAAAAGTGTCCGTCGTGTGGGTCAAAGGTAGTAAAAGAATTCAACAATAATACGAAAAAAAAAGATGCTGTAACTAGATGTCCTGATCCAAACTTTAACTGCAAAGATATATTAAGAGAAAAATTAAAACATTTTGTATCAAAGGATGCATTTAATATAGAAGGGCTTGGAAAAAAAGTAGTAGATAATTTTTGGAATAAAAAATTAGTTAAATATTCTTATGATATTTTTAATTTAGATATAAATATTTTAAAAAAATTTGATGGCTGGGGCGAAAAATCAATTACTAATTTAAAAAATTCAATTAATAAAAGTAAAAAAATTTCATTGGAGCGGTTTATTTTTTCTCTTGGTATTCGTCATATAGGTCAAGAAAATGCAAAAATACTAGCAAAACATTTTTTAAATGTTCAAAAATTTTTTGCGACGTCCAAAAAGTTAAATAAAGATAATCAAAGACATCTTGATGAACTTCAGTCTATAGATGGTATAGGAAATTCCCAAACAGAATCATTAAAAAAGTTTTTTTCTAATGATAAAAATTTAAAAATTGTTTCTAAACTAATTGATTTGCTTAATGTTGAAGATTATAAGCATTTAAGTAAAAAAACTCCAATAAGCGGAAAATCAATTATATTTACGGGCGTTTTTGAGGATAGAAGTAGATCAGAATTAAAATCGTTAGCTGAAAGTTTAGGGGCAAAGATTGTTAGCAGTATTAGTAAAAAGACCGATTTTCTTGTTGCGGGGCCTCAAAAACCAACAATAAGAAAAATTAATGAGGCAAAAAATTTAAATATTAAAATTTTGTCTGAAGAAGATTGGAATAAAATTATTAATTAAAAAATGATCTTAACCAAATTCTTTCGTTTTTATTAAGATAAGAACCTAAAATTAGATAAACTTTCTTGTGATATTCATTTAAATATTTTTTTTCATTTTCTTTTAATAATTTAAAATTAATTAAATCTTTTTCGATTGGTGCAAGAGTTAAATTTATAAATTTTAATTTATTTTTAATTTTTTTTGCGTAAACCAAGTTTTCAATCCTAATTCCAAACTTATTTGTTTCATAATAGCCTGGTTCATTTGAAAGGATCATACCTTCCTCTATTTTTACATTATTAAATTTAGATATAGCCTGAGGTCCTTCGTGTACATTTAAAAAATATCCTACGCCATGCCCTGTTCCGTGAGCAT
>ERZ813253.617-NODE-617-length-12117-cov-5.234279_pt1 | contig 12117 bp, 13 predicted proteins | sample MGYA00520893_ERZ813253 | MGnify/ENA primary metagenome ERZ813253 (study PRJEB31669, sample SAMD00080414) | marine metagenome | biome: oceanic hadal pelagic zone biome; feature: marine hadalpelagic zone; material: sea water | place: Pacific Ocean:Izu-Bonin Trench...
CTTGCTCAAATTCAGCATCAACATTTTTCTCTCGTCGCCCGAAATATCGGAGTCCTGCTTCTTGCCTTTAATGCCGGCGGATACCAAAATCGAGATCACCTCATTAGGTGTTTTTTTGAGTAATTTAGATAAGCTTTCTACCGTATGTGCCATTTTTGATTGCCTCTATTTATTGTTGAATGTGTTCGTAATTGCTCTTACCAACCAATCAGTCAAACCAGCCTTCATTTTCTCTGGCGATCATAATAACAGCAGAAGCATTCTCCGTGCCAATATCTTGTATCTCTAACAATTCAGCAATTGAGAGGTCTGCTACAGCGTCTACTGTGTCGATCTCTGCATCGACCAAAGAGGCAGCCAACGCCTCATCAACACCCTCAATAGTTAATAAGACCTCTGTTGCTTCAGCGTCGCCAAGTGCCTTTACAAGTTGTGCGTCTTGTGCTCTTTCTTGCAACTCTTCAACCATTTCCTCGTCAAATTCTTCAATCTTTGAAAGAATATTGGAATCTGCCTCTGCAATTTCATCTAAGCTTGTGTAGCCTTCATCAATTAAAACACCGGCAACTTCAGCATCAACACCTAATTTTTCTGCAAGCTTTTCACCTATTTTCTGCGCTTCTTTCGCTTGCGCTTCATCAGCGTCAGCCAAAGACATCACGTTAAGCTTCCAGCCTGTTAGACGACTTGCTAGCTTGATGTTTTGGCCACCACGACCAATCGCCAAAGCCAACTGATCTTCAGCAACAGCAATGTCCATTACACCTTTATCTTCATCAACAACGATAGAGCTGACTTCAGCTGGAGCCATTGCGTTAATAACAAACTGGGCCGGATCTTCATCCCAAAGGATAATATCAACACGCTCGCCGTTTAATTCATTGGAGACCGCTTGCACACGGGAGCCACGCATACCAATGCACGAGCCGATTGGGTCCAAGCGCTTATCTTTCGCCTTAACCGCTAATTTTGAACGCAGACCAGGGTCTCTTGCGGCAGACATAATTTCAATAACACCCTCGCTAATTTCTGGCACTTCCATTTCAAAAAGTTCGATCATCATCTCGTTAACCGTACGGCTTAAGAAGATTTGTGCGCCTCTTGTTGTTGATTTCACTTCTTTAATAAAAGCTCTTAAACGGTCATTTTTTCTAACAGACTCATTAGGAATTAAATCAAATCTTAAAATCATGCCATCAACGCCACCCATGTCAACGTAAACGTTACCACGATCAACACGTTTCACCGTGACAGAAACAACTTCGCCGACACGGTTTCTGAAGTTCTCAACAATCACCGCTCTTTCAGCTTCACGCACTTTTTGAATAACCACTTGCTTAACTATTTGCGCTGCGATTCTGCCAAATTCAACAGACTCCATCGGCTCTTCTACAAAAGCATCGATTTCTAAATCGTTTGCGTCGGCTTGGTAAATATGCAGTTCAGAATCAAATTCCGTGCCTTCGTCGTCAACACATTTAGCACCGTCTTCAATCACTTGCCAGCGTCTGAACGTGTTAAATTCGCCACTCTGACGATCAACTGAAACACGTACATCAATATTGTTGCGTTTTTTTGTCGCAACCGCCATGGCCTCTTCTAATGATTCAATCACATCCTCTTGAGTGATGTTTTTCTCGTTAGAGATTGCTTCAACCATCAAAAATAGTTCTTTGCCTTCCATGCACCTTCCCCTATAAATTAGTTAGGATGTTTAAAACATCCTTAAATTTGCTTTATCTATTAAATTTAAATCTATTGTAACTGGCCCTAATTCAGTTACCAGTTCAATTGTTTCATCAACTTCACTAACACTGCCAATACAACCGCTAAATTTACGTCTACCTTCAATTGATCTAAACAATCTAAGGCTAATATCATGTCCTAAAAAGCGTTGATAATGTGCAAGTGTAAAAAGTGGGCGCTCAATGCCCGGAGATGACACCTCCAGACTGTACTGACCAGTAATCGGGTCTTCAACGTCCATTATAGCACTCACTTGTTGCGAAACCATCTCGCAATCATTAACACCAATGCCTTGCTCTGAGTCAATAAAGAGCCTCAAGATGGAGTGTTTGCCACTGGTGACATATTCAACGCCCAGCAGTTCATAGCCCATGTCTTTTATGACTGGATTGATCAGGGCAACAACTTTATCAGCAACTTTAACCATACTAAAAATCCTAATAAAAACCCCCAAAAGAGGGGGTCTTAATCTTCCTATGTATACAACTAAGGAAATTGGTAGCGGGGATAGGATTTGAACCTATGACCTTCGGGTTATGAGCCCGACGAGCTACCATACTGCTCCACCCCGCACTAAAGAGGGGAAATTATACGCTGAAAAGAATGCCCCATCAAGAACTTTTAGACTCAATAATATTAACCTATAAATGGTTTACTTTATGGAGGTCCCTGCAACAATAGTTATAATAATCGAATGAAGCAAATCACCCTAGCCGTGCTGATGGACGACATCGCAGGCATCAAACCAATAAAAGACTCCTCCTTTGCAATGATGCTCGAAGCGCAGAGTCGTGGTTGGGTTATTTACACCTTCGATAGCAACGACATGTTCCATCAAAACAGTTCTGTTTATGCCAATGCGCGCAAAACCTTTGTTGAGGATGATGAAAACCAATGGCATTGTCGTGAGGTTTCTGAAGTAATTGCACTTGCTAATATTGATGTTATTTTCATGCGCAAGGACCCTCCTTTTGATATGGATTACATCTACGCCACTTACCTTCTAGAGCAGGCTGAAAACACAGGTGTTTTAGTGGTCAATAAACCAAGCTCGTTGCGCGATGCAAATGAAAAATTATTCGCTCTAAACTTTGCCGAGTTCATGCCGAAAACATTAGTAAGTGCAAATATCGATCAGCTGTACAACTTTGTTGAACAAACGGGCGTAGCTGTTGTTAAGCCGCTAGACGGCATGGGCGGTACAGATATCTACAAGCTTGTTAAAGATGATGACAACATCGTCGAGATTATCTCAAGGCTAACCAATCAAGGCCAGCGGTTCATCATGGCACAAGAGTTTTTAAGTGAAATTAAGGACGGCGATAAGCGCATTTTGCTGATTAATGGCAAGCCAGTTGACTATGCGCTCGCGCGCATTCCTGCCGATGGCGGTTTCAAGGGCAACCTCGTTGCAGGTGCAACAGGGAGAGGTCAGCCACTCAGCGAACGCGATAGATATTTGTGCACACAAATAGCGCCGCTGTTGATTGAAAAAGAATTGTTGTTTGTTGGTCTAGATGTCATTGGGGGCTATATTACTGAAATTAACGTCACCAGCCCGACATGTATTCGCGAGTTAGACAAGCAGTTTAATCTCAATATTTCTGCGCTATTACTAGATGAAGTCGAAAAAAAACTAGCTTTGCGCTAAGCTAAAACCATACTTTGCCAGCATCACACCAAGGGCCGCTGCCAGTAGTGAGAGGCCAACATTGAGCAGGATGTTAAGTAGTGCCTGCGAGTAGTGGCCACTACTAAGCATCTCAAGTGATTCAAAAGACAGGGTCGACATCGTCGTCAGTGAGCCAGTTAAACCAACCAAAAGCATCAAACGGTAAGTTTCGTTCAGTAGTGCTTTCTCCAAAATCACCACCACCAAAACACCAGCAATTAACGAGCCCAAAACATTTGAGATTAATGTACCATAAGGCAACGCCTTGCCCAGCCACTGTAACGATAAAACACCTAAATAATAACGACAACCGGCGCCGATTGTGGCGCCAACACCAATTGTCAAAACTGTATTCACAACACTCATAAACCTTGTCTAAGTTGTTTTAATTTTTCCCCAATTTTAATCTCTAGGCCGCGCTCGGTAGGATGATAATATATCTGCTCTCCCATCGCCTCAGGAAAATACGTTTGTCCGGCACTAAAACCACTAGGCTCGTTATGTGCATAGCGATAACCTTCACCGTAGCCCAGCCCTTCCATTAATTTGGTACTGGCATTGCAAAGGTGCATTGGCACTTCTAGATCGCCAGTTTCCCGTGCTGCTTGCATCGCCTCATTAAAGGCTTTATGCACGGCGTTGGATTTTGGCGCACAAGCGCAAAAAACTGCTGCTTGCGCAATCGCACGATTGCCCTCTTTGTCGCCAACCCGATGATAAACATCCCAAGCATTAAGGGTAATTTGCAATGCCCTAGGATCGGCATTGCCCACATCTTCTGAGGCAATCGCGAGTAACCTTCTGGCAATCACTTTTGGGTCACAGCCCGCAACCAGCATTCTCGCCATCCAGTACAAAGCGCCATCAGGCGAGGAACCACGTACCGCCTTATGAAAGGCAGAGAGTTGCTGATAGTAGATGTCGCCGCCCTTGTCAAAAGCACTAATTTTTCCTTGCAATATTTTACTAACATCTTCCTTATTAAGGGCCTTACCGTCGCCCTGAGAGAGTTGCTCGATAATATTGATCAACCTTCTGGCGTCACCACCACTCGTGGCAATAATGCTGCCCAATGAGCCGTCATCTTCAAGTGTAACTTTTTGGTGCTCGATTGCTCTTGTTGCAACAATACCAAGTTCCTCAACATTTAATGAGTTGAGGACATAGACTCTTAGTCTAGATAATAATGCTTGATTAAGCTCAAATGATGGATTCTCGGTGGTTGCGCCGATAAGCGTGATCAGGCCTGACTCAATATGAGGTAGAAATGCATCTTGCTGAGATTTGTTAAAACGATGAATTTCATCAACAAATAACACGGTGCTTTTACCGTGCCGTTGATAGCGCTGCGCATGGTCCAACACAACTCTTAGCTCTTTGACGCCTTCCAGAACCGCTGACATTTGTTCAAAGTGAGCGCCCACATGAGAGCAGATAATACGCGCCAAAGTAGTCTTACCAGTGCCGGAGGGGCCCCACAGCACCATGGAATGTAGCTGCCCTTCGCTAAGCGACCTTCCAAGCGGCTGGTTCTCCCCAAGCAAGTGTTGCTGACCAACAAAATCCGCTAACGAATCTGGACGCATAATCTCTGCTAATGGCTGATAAGTGGGCATTACTCTGGTACCTTTGCCTCATTATGTGCGATCATCAACAAATCTGTCCAAGGGCTAAGGATGGATTGCTGATGATCGCCAAGGGGGTTAGGGTGGGGTTCATAATTATGCAAAAGTCTCATTCTAAATTAATTCTAATGATTTCGTAATTATCGTCTTTTATGGTTATCAATAAAACAGATAATTGCAATTCGTTCGCCAGCTCGATTGCCGCCTCACTGCCCATTGCCATCATTGCTGTTGCATAAGCATCAGCAAAGGCGCTTCGAGGGTGAACAACGCTGACCGAGGCTAAGTCGTTATTGGCTGGCAATCCTGTTTTAGGGTTGAAAATATGTATATATTTTTCGCCTTCCCAAATAAAGTAATTGCGATAATTGCCCGAAGTTGCTACCGAAGTATTGTTAAGGGTAATTAAAATGGGTGCCTTATTGTCGGGCCGCTCAACACCAATCATCCATTCATCGCTGTCGTTTGTGCCAGAGGCATAAACTTCACCGCCAATCTCAACTAAGAAATCCTTAACACCTGCCTCCTCAATAAAACGCGCTATTTCGTCCACAGCATAGCCTTTAGCGATAGCAGAAAGATTCAAATGAATATCTCTCAATTTTTTAACACGGCCATCACCAAACTCTAAATACTGTATCGAGGCGTTTTCAAAAGCTTGGTAAATTTCATCGCGTTGTGGCACACTGGTGCGCCCGCCTTTTGGGCCAAAACCCCAAAGATCTATCAGACGACCAATCCCAGGATCAAAAAATCCGCTTGTTTGGATATAAATCGTCTCGGAGGTCTTTAATAATTGTAGAAACTCATCTGAAACTTGGATCCATTCGCCGATTGGTGACTCGTTGAGACGTGAAATTTCAGAATCAGGGAGCCAAGTCGAAAAAAGTGCATTAATTTCTAGCAAGCGCTGATCAATTGCTCTTTGTTGCACGCGCTCATCGCCCAAAACATTGATACTATAGGTTGTGCCCATACTTTCACCGAAAATGCGCTTTGCCTTATCAGTTTCAAGGCAGCCACTGAGGCAAAAAAATATCAAGATGAGACAGGTTTTACGCATTATAATTTGCCCATGTTTTTACGCATTATTTGCCTTGTTTTACTCTCTACGAGCGCTTTAGCTAATTCTCACACTTTTGAAGACTTTCTAAGCAATATTCATCGACTCGCTATTGAGCAAGGCGTCTCAAAAGCGACTGTTGATCAAGCGTTTTACAAGCTCACGCAAAATCTAGATGTATTGGAATTTGACCGCTCTCAAGCGGAATTTAGCCAAAACTTTTGGAATTATCTCGGCAAAAGAGTTAGTCAATACCGTCTGGATAATGGCTATGATACATTAAAACAAAACCGCTCATTACTTAACAAAACCTATCAACAGTACGGCGTTCCGTCACATGTTCTGGTGTCGTTTTTAGGGCTGGAAAGTAATTATGGCAACAACACAGGCAGTTACAGTTTGGTGCGTTCTTTAGCTACGCTTGCTTACGACCCTAGGCGCTCTGATTTCTTTACTTCTGAATTAATCGCACTATTGAAACTCATTGACAATGGTAAAGTGCCGCTGGAAGCAACAGGCTCTTGGGCGGGTGCAATGGGTGCTGTGCAATTTATGCCAAGCAATGTTATTGCCTACGGTGTTGATGCGGATAATGACGGCAAAATTGATTTGTGGAATGACCAAGCAGATATATTGGCAAGTGCCTCTAATTTCCTTGAGCGCCTCGGCTGGAACCGCGGTGAGAAATGGGGACGAGAGGTTGCTATTTCTGAGAATTTTGACTATGAGCTTGTCGGTCTAAACACTAAAAAGCAGCTTGCTGAGTGGCAAGCACTTGGTGTTCGAAGTGCCAATGGCTCTAATTTACCCAAGTCAAGCATGGCTGCCTCACTGATATTACCAATGGGCTACAAAGGGCCGGCCTTTCTTGTTTATCAAAACTTCCGCTCAATTCTGGGATGGAATCACTCAACTTTATACGCTCTAACGGTTGGCCATTTGGCCGATAGGCTGAGTGGCGGTGGGCCATTATTGGCCACACCGATTGATGAACCATTACTCAAAAGAGATGATATTGTAGCCATCCAGCAAACGTTGAGCTGGCTCGGCTATGATGTGGGCGAGGCTGATGGCATTGTAGGACCAAAAACTCGAGCTGCAGCTAAAGTCTTTCAAAGAGATATTGGCATGATTGCTGACGGCTACGTCGGCTACGAGCTGTTTCAAAGACTACAATGACCATTCAAACCTATCTTGGGTTTGATGTTGGCACAAAACGCACAGGCGTAGCCATTGCCAACAGTCTAACGACACAAGCAAGTGGTATTGACACTGTAAGACACAATAATGATGGCTCTACCAATTGGGCGGCAATCGAAGATATTATTACAAAGCATCCTGCAGATTTGTTTATCATCGGCTTACCTCTGGACAAAGAAGGCAGGGAGCAAGAAATGACTTTCATTGCACGTTCGTTTGGCAATAAAATGGCGGCACGATTCGATACAGAAGTTGTCTTTGTTGATGAGTATTTATCCTCTTCGGAGGCAAAAAACCAATTAAAATGGCATTATGCGCACAGTAGCGCCGAAAGGGGTGATGTTGACATGCGTTCCGCTCAACTAATTTTGCAAACTTGGCTTAATGAATCCTGAATCGATTAGCAACGACCCACAACTAGACGCTTCCGGAAAACTCATTCACCTATTGGGCTTAAAAGGCCTTCCAAAAACAGAACTCGAGAAAATTCTCAACGTTGCTAGTGACCTATTGGATAGTAAAGGTAATCTAAAAAAATCAAAAGCGCTAGACGACATGTCGGTAGCGAATTTATTTTTCGAACCTTCGACTCGAACTCGAAACACATTTGAAATTGCCGCCAAACGTAGCAGTGCTAACACAATAAACGTTGACCTTGCCAACTCGGCAACCAAGAAAAATGAAACATTGATGGACACCATGCAAACGCTGAAAGCGATGCAAATTGACATGTTTGTCATCCGTCACAAAGAGAGTGGTCTTCCGCATCGCGTTGCCAGCAACATCGATGGCGTCGCAATCATTAATGCCGGCGACGGCATTAATGCCCACCCAACGCAAGCTCTTTTGGATATGCTGACCATTCGTCAACACAAAGGTTCGTTTGAGAATTTGTCGGTTGCTATTATTGGCGACATTCGTCATTCAAGGGTAGCGCATTCAGACATTCAGGCGCTGAACACATTAGGCGTTAAAGACATCCGTCTAGTGGCCCCTGAAAACCTGCAATATAACAGCCGGGCACCAGAAGGTGTTAGATACTTTGAGAATTTGCAGGAAGGCATTGACGGCGTGGACGTTGTGATGACCCTGCGACTACAAAAAGAAAGAATGGTTTCTGCCGATATCCCAAATGAGAAAGCCTATTTTGAGACTTTCGGCTTAACAGACAAAAAACTAAAACTTGCCAAACCGGATGCAATCGTTATGCATCCTGGCCCTGTCAATCGTGGCATAGAGCTTGACTCCTCAGTTGCAGATGGGGTTCAGTCAGTCATACTACAGCAGGTAACTAACGGCATTGCCATTCGAATGGCAGTGATGGAAGTATTGGCGGACGCGATATAGCTTATGAGTGAATCGATTGATTACGATGTCGTCAAAGACGTATTACATGGCCTTAATTCTGACGACACCATTAGTTCGGCTCACGGCATCCTCTGTGGTTTTACCTGCATCAAGCCCGACGTAACCATTGACAACTGGCTAGGTGAGGTCTTAGTCAATATCGATCTTAACAATCTCAGCGAGAAAGAAGCTTTTGGGCGCCTCACCGAGATTTTTAACAACACTAACGAACAACTTGCTGATCCGGTTCTGAATTTCTCCTTGTTGATTGCGGATGATTCGCACTCGCTACGCGAGCAAGCGCATACGCTGGTTGAATGGTGTCAAGGATTTTTGGTCGGTATTGGCTTGAGTGAAGTGCAGGCAAGCGATGAAGATGTGCTGGAAATGATAAAGGACATTAGCGACATTTCCCAGATGGAAGCTGAGCTCTTAGAAAACGAAGAAAATGCAAAAGATCTTAGTGAAATAGTCGAGTTTGTGAGGATGGCAGTACTACTTATACAGGAGACTTTACAGCCCTCAAAACATGACTACATTAGTACTGACGTATTGCACTAATTCTGCCAATCACCAAAGTAAGGTTCACTCGCGTATTCAATACAACCAAGCTCATTACTTGCTCTACACCTGACACTTAGAGTCCGCCTGAAGAGCTTTGTACACAGCGACCGTATTCATAGCTTTCAGCTAAATATTGTTCTAACCACCACCAACCTGGTGTAATTTCTTTACCGCTATACGACATACAAGATTGTAGAAGAACACAGCATTAAATCAATAACAGATTAAAAAAATTCTCTCGCAAACCAGTCAATGTTTTACTGGTCGTACTTGCGCAACAACCAATCAAGAATATCGATAAATAAATAAACATCTTCAAACGAATTATACAGCGGAACCGCTGAAGCCCTTATAACACTTGGATAACGCCAATCACAAATCACGCCATTTTGCGCCAACTCATCAAACACTTGCTTGCCATCTGCCGTCAGTATCTTAAGAGAAAGCTGACATCCCCTTTCTTTGGGGTTTTCGGGGGTTATCACTTCAACCCTGCCAAGCAAACGCTCTTTAATCAAATACATCATATAAGACGATAACGCTTGTGATTTTTGCGTGAGAGCAACCATACCGCCGGCACGAGCAAACAATTCGAGTGAAGCTTCGATAGGTACCATAGCAAAAATTGGTGGACAACTCACTTGCCACCCCTGTGCTGTTGGTGTGGGATCAAATTTCGTACCCATTTCAAAACGGGTCTCTTGATTATGCCCCCACCAACCCGCAAGTCGATGCATATATGGCTTAGAGATGTGCCTCTCATGAATAAAACAAGCGCTGGTGGCTCCCGGTCCAGAATTTAAATACTTATAGGTACACCAACAGGCAAAGTCAACACCCCACTCGTGGAGTTCCAATTCAACATTACCGACCGCATGTGCTAAATCAAAACCCACCATACAGCCGTGTTGATGCCCAAGCTGGGCAATTGCCTTCATGTCTAAAACTTGACCTGTGTAATATTGAACGCCTGGTAGTAATATTAGAGCTATTTCACTGCCATGCTTTGTAATACTAGCCTCAATATCTTCAATCCTAAGCAAGTCTTCTCCGGAACGAGGCGAAACCTTTATTAGTGAACTCTCTACACAAAGCCCATGCTGCTCAATCTGGGATTCAACAGCAAAATGATCTGAAGGAAAGGCGTGTTCCTCAATCAAAATTTTGAAGCGCGTTTTTGTTGGCCTGTAAAAACTGGCCATCATAAAATGCAAATTTACTGTCAGCGTATTCATAACAACAACCTCTTTGCTAGATGCACCCACTAAGTCCGCCATAGGTTGAGCCAAACGCTCTTGGAAGTCAAGCCAAGGAGATTCTGTTTCAAAATAACCACGAACAGCTCTCTCTTTCCATGTTTTGAGTTCTTGCTGGATATACTCTTCGGTTTTAATCGGCTGCAAGCCCAATGAATTGCCAAGTAAGTACAAGTCTTTTTTTTCGTTCGACTTTCTTGGAAAATGGAATTCACGCCTAAAATCGGCAAGCGCGTCCTCTCTGTCAAGCTCTTGTGCGTAGGCGATACCGTCTTTATGCGTCATTTTTTGTCATCCTGTAAATCATTGGTCGAGAGGGTGCCGCATCACTCATAAACTCAGGAATTTGTATATTTAACAAATAAGGGCCGTCTTCAATTTTGTCTTCTACAAATATCATTTCTGTAATTGTCTTGTGTTGGCTCGATGAGAGAGTTAAAGCGTGCGCCCCCTCTTCAACATTCCAAAACAAATGATGGTTGGTTAACATGCCTTCGTCATACATTTTGTCAACGGAAGGAAAGTCCACCAGAATGTGTTCAACACCTCTTGCAACTATGTATTCCATTGCCTCTACAGAAAAGAAAGGCGGTTGATTTTCAATATTATAAACAGCTTCTTTTTTCGACCCGGAACTGTTGAGAGTTCTAATAATGACGGCTTGCAACAATGGGTCGTCTATATTTTCTAACTTATCCTCTAGGGATGCCCTAGTTATTAACTTGTCCTCATCTTCGAGATTAGGTCGATAACTATCAACACTGTCTTTCGCTCTGTGCCAGTTCATAGAAATCAGTTGGCTCGGAATAAACGTGTCTTTCAAGACACTCGCAACGGCGATATCATCGTTAACTATATGGCCAACTGATTCAGTATGCGTACCATTGCAGTGAGGAATCAAAGTAATTTCATCTACATTGCAACCGCCTTGCCGCTTGGTGTCGCCGACAAAACCATCGACCTCCACAGCCTTTGATGAGGCCCTTGGTACGCCAAAATGATTGGGCTGAGCACCATTAAAATAAAGCGGGATAGCCAAACAATAAGGCTGAGACAGATCCGCTTTATAGTTTTGCCGGTTTATCACAATAGTTATCAACATTGCTTTAGATGAAGGCGCGCAATTATTGGCTTCATTGAGTTGTGGTCTTGGTCTGATAAAATAGCATCATACCAAAAAAAACCGAGTTAAAGCAATAGAGCTCGAACTCGGCTTTGAATGATGGCTGGATTAGTCGCATCTCATACGAGATTGGCAAAAACCAGCAAGGCGCTGATAAATACAAGCTATTGAGTGCGACTACTGAGTTGAGTTTTTAGAACGGAAGTCTCCTGCTGATACTCATCCCCACTCAAGACACCGGGGGAGGCTCACCAACACCTCTGTTGCTATTGTTGTACTCTCTCTCACACACGAGATGAACTTTGAATCTCTCTAACACCCCCAATGAACAACACATATTGTGACAGTATGTGTATAGTTGCGACTTATGGGTCAACTAGCCCTATTCCATTTCATCTTAATGGAGTTGTTATAGATCGGAAGAGCACACGTCTGAACTCCAGTCACGATCAGATCTCGTATGCCGTCTTCTGCTTGAAAAAAAAAAAAAAACAAAATAAAAAAAAAAAAAAATAAACCAT
>ERZ813253.618-NODE-618-length-12088-cov-3.583898_pt1 | contig 12088 bp, 10 predicted proteins | sample MGYA00520893_ERZ813253 | MGnify/ENA primary metagenome ERZ813253 (study PRJEB31669, sample SAMD00080414) | marine metagenome | biome: oceanic hadal pelagic zone biome; feature: marine hadalpelagic zone; material: sea water | place: Pacific Ocean:Izu-Bonin Trench...
TGTATTTTATTGAGGCTACTGCGACCACCGAGATCTACACTCTTTCCCTACACTAAGCGCTTCCGATCTACAAGTCAGTTTTGGCTTACAAAACATAGGTTTATTCGTCGTAACAGTGGCTTGATTTAAATCGACGATAACTCCATAGATATTGTTCGGGGCACTGGCGAACAAGTGCTTCGATAGCGCTGTTCATTTTGCTCACTTGCGCGAGCACGTCATCCGCACCTGTAAGAATATCAATAGGCTCAGCAATCAAATCAAAACCTCGACCTTTGTCAAGCCGCTTAGCCCATAGCATTAATACTTTGGCATTGTTCCTTTTGGCCAGTTTTGCTAACAAGGTCATGGTGTTGACACTTTGATTGAAAAATGGCGCCATAATACCGCCTTCATCTCCAGGATCTTGATCTGGCAAAATGCCAATCAAATGGCCTTTTGCTAATGCTCGTTGCAGTTTAAGAACACCTGACTTATCGGCACTAGCCATGATTAGGTTACCTTGGTTTCTGTGCCTGAATAAATAAGCGTCTTGCCCTGATTTGCTCAGTGGCTTATAGAGAAAAGTCAGCATCCTATCACACGCAATAACACGCCCTGTAATTTCCCAGCAACCGATATGAGGCGTTAATAGAATTATTTTTTCAGCGCCATCAAGATGCTCTTTACCAATAAAATGACGAATGTGTTTTGCATTGTCGTTAAAGCTTTTATTCCACACCAGACCGGATTCCGAAAGGCCTTTACCTGTCTCGATGAGTGATTTTCTAACCAAAGTATCACGTTCTTGTTGGGATAATTCTGGAAAGCAGAGCGTTATATTTTGAACACTCACTCGTTTCGCATCAGAGTTAAAAAAATAAATTAATCTACCAATTAAAGCACCCAGGGAATGGTTAAGCCTAAGCGGCAGCAACGAACAAAAATAGAGGAAAAATTTAATCATCTCTCGACCCCGAAAAACCACTGTTTTTGGCGTTTTTGAGTGACCGAATCAAGCTCACTTGTGAGACTCAAGGTACAACAAGTCTCGTTGTTAAAAGACACATTTACAAACACCTCTTTCATCAATTGGTCACGCGACACTGAGAACTTTAGTGTGGCGCTCTCTGCGGATTTATTTACAAGCGAAACAAGATTCTCGTGTGCCACTTTGACATCATCAATAGCAATAATAACATCACCTACAAACAGTCCGGCTGTCTGTGCACAGCTGTCATCCAGAACCTGTGTTATCTTGGATGAGTCGCTGTCATTAGTCACTCTAATACCAAAAGCAACCAAATCTTTTGGGTTGATACCAAACTGGCAATCAACACCAACATAATCAAAAGCCTCTTTCAATGGCAATTCATCGACGCCATAAAGGTATTTGTCAAAAAACTCATCAAAAGACTGCTCTGTTAGTTGACTAACAATCTGCGCCATGTCGTTATCCTGCAATCCTGAGTCTGAATAATGAACGTATGCGTATCGTAATACGTCGTCAAGTGTGGTCTTGTCTTTTGTTACTTTTCTTATTTCAATATCAAGCACAAAGGCGAGCAATGCACCTTTGCTGTAATAACTAACAATAGAATTCGGCGCGTTTTCATCTTGCTGATAAAACTTTGTCCAAGCGTCAAAACTAGACTCAGCAATTGACTGCTTTAAACGACCGCTACCACAGGCGACTCTAGTCAGTGTTTTGGCAAATAAGTTCAGGTACCTATCGGGTGATAGTATCCTAACTCTGAGTAAGGATAATTCGTCATAATACGAAGTAAAACCTTCAAAAATCCACAACTGCTCGGTAAAGACTTCCTTATTCAAATCAGGCTTTAAGAAGACTGCAGGTCTTAATTTTTTTACCCACCAGGCATGGAAATACTCATGACAACACAGCGAGATAAAACGCGTGTAATTTGAAGTGTGCTCGCCGACATGTGAATCTTGCAGGGCCTCTCTTGAGCAAATCAAACTGGTAGAGTCGATGTGCTCCAATCCACCAAAGCCCTTTGTCGTTACCAATGTGAGAAATAGATAACGATCAAAGGGAGTGTTGTTACTAAAAAAATCAATATGGTGCTGACAAACAAGCTCGAGGTCGGCTATGAGTCGATCAGTGTCAGCATTTTGCTCGCCGGTTAGTACCATTTGATGAGAAATACCGGCCACAGAAAAATCGAGCGCCTGATAGTCCGACATCTCAACTGGGTGATCAATTAGCTGGTCGTAATTAGGCGCTAGAAAAGTTGAATGAGTTTTTGATTCGCTCAGCTTTTCAAGTGTCGTGGCTATTTTCCAATTACCCCTAGTTTGAGATTTCGGAGGCTGATAAATCTCTATTTCACATGGCTCGTCTTCAAAGCCATGAGCTTTTAAAAAAACACTGGTGCCATTAAAAAAACCTCTTTCATCACTGAGGTAGGCGCCTCTTACCGATAAGTCGAAGGCATAAATCTCGTACTCAATCAGCAATACCCCACTGCACGGCTCACACTGCCAATGGTTTTTATCTAGCTTTTTTACTTTAATACTCTCGCCATAACTTGATGCAGACAGAGAAACAATGTGCTTGGCAAAATTGCGAACAAGATAGCTGCCGGGTATCCAGTTGGCAAGAGAGAGTACTTGGGGAGAGTCTTGTGGTTTTTGAATCTCCAGCTCGAGGCGAAAAATATGCGCAAATGGCTTTTCTATAAAGAGTCTGTAACGGAGCATCTTTGAGGCCTTTGCAGAAATCATTTTAAAATTTTCTGAATGATAAAAATGAATAAAAAATATGTAAAAAATTACAGCCCAAGCACCCCAGGGTAGTTTCTCGAAACAAAAATCTTCTCCACCCTCGCCACTTTCTGTGGACGATATAATAGTACTGGCTATTGATGAGAATTTTTACACATTTTATATACTAATAGTGTGCGTTTCGTAGAAAAACATACTGAGGCATTGTTAAACTCAGCTTTACACTCAAAGAGCAGTGCGAAGCCTACTTTTAGGTATAAATCTTAAAGAAACAGATGCCGAAGTACTGTTTAACTCATCTTTAACTTTTTTAGCCTCAAAACTTTGGGATAGGGGATTTTCTACCCTAGAGCGGGCTTCGCACCCCATTTTCCTGCGTTAATTTTTCCCCCATACAACAAGTAGGGTATCAAAAATTATGCCTTGCAAAATGTAAAAAAAATACCACTATCAAATCTATAATGGTTTGTACAAAGGTCTCTCTATAACAATTGATCGATTATAGAACGGTATTCAACAACAACTTTTTGATAAGCCGCAGCAGCCTGAGCGTAAGCTAAATTCATCATGTTTAGTGTTTTTTCGGTGGCTATCAGCCAGTTTTTTTGACCTCTGGCATTGCTATACCTTAACATCTCTTCATGCAATTTATCCTCAGCAATTTGCTTTTGCTCTAAGCTCATCTGCATCATTTGGCCGAATAAATCAACCTGTGCAGCAAAGACATTAATTTGCTGTTTGGTGTTCATCTCCACTTCGAGTTGACGCATATTGAGGCGCGCAAGAGAAATTTCAGAGAGTTGAAAATCAAGCGTAGCCTTATTTTGACCTAATTGGTAGGACACATCAATGCCCACACGCCATGACTGATCTTGGCTGGAAAAGCCATCAAGATAATAATTAGCCTCCCCTTGCGTGCTGAGTCCAATATTAAGGTTAATGGATGGCAATAATTTATTCTCTAGACTTTGGCGCTGGCGAAGTAATTTTTGTCTCTCAAGCTGTATTTGTTGTATTGCCCTTAGCTCTGGTAAAACCGCCTCTACGTCAACCTGAGCAATATTGTGTTGTTGATAAAGATCAAACTCTACGACCATTTCACTTGGGTGAATATCAACCTGCGCAGCAAGCTCTTGCTTTAATAGAGATAGCTCTTGCTGAGATTGCAGCCATTGCTGCTCTGCTCGTGATTTTGCATCCCGTTCGCTTAATACCTCAGAGAGCTCAATCAAACCACTGCTACGTTTATTTTCAGCCAGCTCAAGTTGAGATACTGTTAGCGCTAATTGTTGGCGGTATATGCTCTCTTTTTCCTGGGCCAGCACCAAATCAATCAATCTTTTAACCCTTGATGCAACAAAACTCTCCGATTGCTCTGCACGACTTAGAGCTTGCACCGTTACTTCAATAGCAGCCAGATCGGCACCAAGTCTGTCGTTAAGACCACCTTTGTTCTGCAATAGCGGTTGAGAATAATCCAAGCCAATGACATTCGTGCCAGAGATTAAACCGTCACGATTATTACGACTCCATGAGTGACTTAAGCTGATATTTCCACCTGTTTGCTCGATATTCTTTCTAGCTGAAACTTCATAAACAGTAATGCTTAAATCGCTATAAGGCCTAGAAGTGGCGCTGTTATTGACAAAACCTCTGATGTTCCAATCTGCGTATGAAAGTGCTGCCTGTTGATCTATCAAGCTCGCTTTTTCTGAGAGGGACAGCTGAAGAAAATAAGGGTGTGTTTTAATCAGTGCCGAGGTGTACTCATCAACCGATAAAGCGCTGGCTTCAAAGCAAAATGCAATCACACAAAGTGTCAGAGACCTTTGCACAAACCATTTTGTATTTGATAGTGGGATTTTTTTCATTTTACAAGGCATAATTTTTGAGACTCTACTTGTTGTCCAGTGATGAAATTTAGTGCAGTAAATGGAGTGTGGAGCCTACCCTGGGGTAAAAAACCCCCTATCCAAAATGGCTTAGCTTTAATATTTTTATCACTCAGCAAATTTTAAAATGATTGTTGTTAAAGATTTCTTAATATTTTATTTCGAATGTTGTGCATATTGCTTAATGGCGTCAATTACCTCATATAGCTGCTTACCTGTTGTATCAATTTCAAATGTAGCAACCTCTCGATAGTAAACCTCTCTTGCATGCAGAGAATCAAGAATTGTCTTTTCACGGTCAAGACTCTTTTCAAGTATGGGCCTGTTTTTAGATTTTGACGTTCTTTGCAATAGTTGCTCAACGGATGAAGCTAAATACACCACAACACTTGATTGTTGCAATAATGCTCTATTTTCAGGCCTTAGAACAATACCTGCGCCCGTAGCAATAACAACACCAGACTTTCGAGAAAGCTCAGAGAATATTTGCGACTCCCGGTCTCTAAAACCATTTTCACCTTCGATATCGAAAATGTGCTCTATGCTAACACCTGTTTTATCTATTATTTCGTGATCAGAATCGAAAAAGTATCGATTAAGTTCATCAGCCAAACGACGTCCAACGGTTGTTTTCCCAACGCCCATCGGCCCAACTAATACGATATTTTCTAACATTTTGGCCATTTAGTATTTGCCAATTACTGCTCTAGCTCGTAGCAAGTGCCACAATACGGACAGCTTGTTTTCCCTTGCTCATCAAATGAAAGAAAGACTTTTGGGTGCATATTCCACTTTTGCGCCTCTTTGGGCGGGCAATGAAACGGTAAATCTTTTTTAGTAACCAGGCTAAAACTTTTATCTTTGGTTTGATTTTCAACCATTAACATCTCCCTTTGGCAATCCAACTTTCGTGCTGTTTATTTCTGCCGGCAACACAGTCAAAATATAACGATTGTAATTGCTGGGTAATTGGGCCACGAGTGCCGCTGCCAATTGTGTGTTCATCAAGCCCCCTAATTGGCGTCACTTCGGCTGCAGTACCTGTAAAAAATGCCTCATCTGCACTGCTAACGTCTTCACAAGTTAGTTGTTTTTCAATTACTTGATAGCCTAACTCAGCCGCCAAAGTAATAATTGTGTCTCGTGTAATACCGGGCAAGGCTGAAGTTAATTCCGGAGTATGAATCACATCATCACGAATAACAAAGATATTCTCGCCACTACCTTCAGAAACAAAACCGTCGATATCCAACATCAATGCTTCATCAAAGCCTTTACCTATGGCCTCTTGCAAGGCCATCATCGAATTAACATAGTTGCCATTCGTTTTCGCCTTGGCCAGTGCTGGATTGCCATGGTGACGAATAAACGAAGAAGTACAAATACGAATACCGTTATTAATGTTATCCTCACCCAAGTAAGCACCCCATTCCCACGCCGCGATCATAACATGAACTTTTAAATTATCAGCTCTAAGGCCCATGCCCTCGGAACCATAAAAACACATCGGGCGCAAATACGCCGATTGAAGACCGTTCTTAGTGACAACTTCACGCTGCACTTGGTTTAGCACCTCTCTGTCAAACGGAATGGTCATACCGAGAATCTTAGCCGAATTAAACCAGCGATCGGTATGCTCCTCAAGCTTAAAAATTGCCGGGCCACTATCGGTCTCATAGGCTCTAACGCCTTCAAAAGCACCCATGCCATAATGCAGGGTATGCGTCAATACGTGTACTTTTGCTTCACGCCAATCCAGCCACTGCCCGTCCATCCAGATGAATCCGTCTCTATCTTCCATTGTTCTCATAAAAAAATCCTAATTCTATATAAATATAGCTGCGTTAAAAATCTCGCAGCCAATAATAATCTGAGACCTGTGCACAAATCATTTAAGGTTTAATAGTGGAATTTTTAATATTTTACAAGGCATATTTTTTGAAGCTCTACTTGTTGTCTGGCGACAAAAAAAATAACGTAAAAAATGTAAAAAACCCTCTATCCCAAAGGGCTGAGGCTAAAAATGCTAAAGTTAAACCAAACAACGTCTTGGCGCTTGCGCGAAACTTATACTATATTAGTGTAAGAATTGTGGAAAAACTCTCATCAATAGCTAGTGCTATTGATTCACCCACAGGAAGTACCGAAAGTGAGAAACTTTTTGTTTCGAGAAACTGCCCTGGGGTGCTTAGGGTGTGAATTTTTACACATTTATTATTCATTTCTAATACTCAGCAAATTATAAAATAATTTATGCAAATGTCTCAGTCTGTATTTGCTTAACTTGCACTGATGAACGGATTATACCCATATGGAGTTTTTATTCACCAAATATAACATTTTTCTAAGACATTAATCATCACACAATTATCCACAAACGTCTAGGAAAGGCAGATTGTCAATCACGGACAACCTTGAGTGTTATAGGCTGTAAAATACTCGAGATTCATTGTAATTTATTAACAACATGGAATTTAATTTATTTACCTTAGTTTTTCTCTTAGCTATTCTTACTTCCGTTGTCACCCTTCTTTGGCTAAATTTAAGACAGGATAAAGCTATTAAAGCGACATTTAATGAGGTACCAGAAGGCTTTAAAGATGCCATTTCTCTTGAGGAACACCAAAAAGCAGGTCGATACACACAAACCAAATTACTGTTGAATCACTTTGAAGTTATTACTTCGACTATTGTTCTGCTGATTTGGACAATAGGTGGGGGAATTAACCAACTTGACCTGTTTTGGCGCAATATCATTACCGACTCTCCTTTGGTGCTAGGTTCTGCATTCATTTTGAGCATTATGCTTATCGCCAGTTTGATTGACTTACCATTTGGTATTTACCGCAACTTTGTCCTAGAACAAAAGTTTGGCTTTAACCTTATGACTCTCTCAACTTTTCTAGGTGACTTAGTAAAAGAGCTGCTGTTAACACTGATTATTGGCGTGCCCTTAATCTTTACAATTCTCTACTTAATGATCGCTACGGGGGACTTTTGGTGGATATACGTTTGGTTTACGCTCAGTGTTTTCACCTTGACAATGATGTGGGTTTACCCAACCTTTGTTGCTCCTATTTTTAATAAATTTCATCCTTTGGACAATCAATTACTAAGAGACAGAATTGATAATTTATTGCAGCGCACAGGCTTTAAAAACGATGGCATCTTTGTCATGGATAGCTCGAAAAGATCCTCTCATAGCAACGCTTATTTCACCGGCCTCGGTAAAAACAAAAGAATTGTTTTCTTTGATACGCTTTTAAACGGCATGGAAGACAAAGAGGTTGAGGCAATTCTTGCCCACGAACTGGGACATTTTCATCACAAACATGTTCGTCAACGCATAATTAGCTCTTTTGTTTTTAGTTTAATAAGCCTAGCTATACTGGGCTACCTAATTAATCAAAGCTGGTTTTTTTATGGTTTGGGCGCCACCATCCAATCTAAACATACGGCCCTTATTTTATTTAGCTTCATGTTGCCAGTATTTAGTTTTTTTATCACCCCTTTTAGCAACCTCATTTCTCGTAAGCACGAATTCCAAGCGGACGCTTTTGCTGCCAGACACACGGATGCAAATGATTTGATTTCTTCTCTGGTAAAACTTTACCGAGAGAATTCCTCATCCCTTTCTCCGGATAAATATTATTCAGTATTTCATGACACCCACCCAAGCGCCACGTTGCGTATTGAGAGACTTAAATAAACCTTATGCCAATTAAGCCCTCTATAGATGGCAAAAGTAACAAACCTCTAAAGGGTCAATCTTGACGCTAAACAGACGGCAAAAGTGGCGCGTCGAAAAGATTCAAGCCGAACGCATAGCTAGGGCAAATAGAGCTTCGGACAAAGCTGAATCAGAGGCAAACGTCAGTGGTAAAGAACAAAAAGGCAGGGTGGTCACACGTTATGGCCAACGCCAGCTTGTAGAATCTAGCGATGGCGAATTATTCCAATGCACCAGTAGACGAAACATAGAGTTGTCAGTCGCTGGCGATGAGGTAATATTTCAACCCACCGACAATAACAATGGCATTGTTACAGCCCTACTACCAAGAAAAAGCGAGCTCAAAAGACAAGAAAAATTAATCGCAGCGAACGTTGATCAGTTGTGGTTGGTGGTGGCATTAGAGCCCAAATACCAACTTGATCTGATTGATCGCTATCTTGTGATGGCAGAAAACTCCAATTTACCCATTGCTATTATTGTCAACAAAATTGAGTTGCTTGACAGTTTGGAAAGTTTGTACGAAGACTTTTTGATCTATCAAAATCTTAATTATGAGCTGCACTTTATCAGTGTTAAAAATCACCTAAATTTAGACACTTTAAAACAGCAATTAGCCAAAAAAACGCATATTTTTTTAGGGCAGTCTGGTGTTGGTAAGTCCTCCCTCATTAATGAACTCATCCCAGATTTAAACATCAGAGTGAATGAAATCAGTGAAAAAAGCAAGCTCGGCAAGCACACCACAACCAACGCTTGTATCTATAAAATCACCAGTGGTGGTGATTTAATCGACTCTCCAGGAATCAGGGAATTTCAATTAGATAATCTTGATACAAAAGATATTCTTAATGGTTTTAGGGAATTTAAGCCTTTGCTTGGGCATTGCCGCTTCAGGAATTGCCAGCACATTAACGAGCCAAATTGCGCAATCAAACTGGCCTTAGAATCAGGCGATATTCACCCTTATCGATACAATAGCTATCTAAGACTCATTGAATCCTAAATTGCGACCCCACTGCTCGCAATTGCTCCAATATTGATCCAATATAAGTGTATAGTGAAAGGAGAATATAAGTGTATAGTGAAAGGGGGCTGATAAAAGAAACACGATACAACCTATCTTCAACCATACAGGAATCAACTATGTTAGCTCACACCAAAGAAAACTTTTATGTGTACCCAACCCATCGTGTTGTTGCAGTTGTTGATACAAAAAATGAAGCGGATAAAGTGGTCAGTGAATTGATTGATGCTGGCTTTGATGATTCACAAATCGACGAATCTGTAGGAGATGATGGATTAGCGTTTCTCGACCCAGTTGGCGATCAACACGGTCTTTGGACTAAACTTGTTAGAAAATGGCAACATCTCGCCCAAGGTGAAGAACACAAGTATCTTGAGAGGATTGAAAAAGACCTTAAAGAGGGTCATACCATTGTTAGTGTGCCCACTTTGAATAAAGTTGCAAGGAACAAAGTTGCTAATATTTTGTGTGCGCATCACGCTAAATTCATTCGATATTATGGCCGCTTGTATGTTGAACATTTGGATGACGTTTAAACTATTCCCCACCCACTAAATTTCATTTTTTGTAATTAAAGCCACTCGACTAGATAGTATTTCTACCTTGGCACACCATGTGCCGGTGAGTTGTTGTAGGCTTGTTCGATTATAAAAGCCAATATGAGAAGGGTCGTTTTTATAATACCAATCCGAAAAACTTGTATTATTTGGCACCATTTCTGTCATTACACCGAGTATACCACCAGGGTTTAGCATGCTGTATAGGCGATTGAGTTCTCGCAAAGGATGAGACAAATGCTCCAAAACTTCTGTCGCTGTTATAAAGTCATATTGCCGATTAAATACCTTGTCATTCTTAGCAAAAAACTTATCGAATAAATCAACTTTATAACCTTGCTCTTTAAGCATAATTGATAATGTTGGACCGGGGCCACAACCAAAATCAAGGCCCTCAGCCTCTTTGGGTAGCCTCTGGAATAAAGGTTCTGCTACTTGAGATAAAAACCGTCGGTAGTTAACATCATTTGGATCGTTACGATGAAGAACGTAGCGGGCTTTTTCTTCGCTTTCGTTGAGGTGAAAAACACTAGGTACAAAAATAAACTCAAACGCCGAACAAGCGTGATATTGACGAGTGTCGTCAGTGTAGTAAAGTTGGGTTTTTTTGGAGGAACATAAAGGGCAATTATGTAACATCATTATGCACTTTATTGTAAGACGTTTAAGTGAACGTGACCGTGAGATATTTCTTCTTCTTGCGCGTCTCTGATTGACTTGATACTAACTGAGAAGTGGAGTGTTTCGCCAGCTAGTGGATGGTTGGTATCAACTGTAATAGTCTCACTCTCAATCTTGGTAACAGTGACAATAAAAGGATGACTCTGCTCATCTTGAGATTGAAGCTTCATGCCAATAGTTAAATTTTCAACACCCTGTAATGCTGAGCCTGGAATCTCTTGAATAGCGTCTTGAAGTCTGAGGCCGTAAACCTCTTCCGGCCCAACCGAAAACAACGAAAGAACAACTGATTTAGAGGTGATAGAGTTACGGCAACTACCGAGACGGTTTTCTTCTGGTTTCACTCTTTATGATTTGGTCAAACGAGATTAAATGATAGTATGTTTAATATAATTTACATATCATCCTGTTCCCAGAAAACCATACTATCATAATAGGCATGTGTAAAAAACCAAACAAGAAAAAAGAAGAAAATTAGTCTAAAAAACGACCATTTCACCATCAAGTTTTACTATGGTTATCTCATCAGACACTGCGCACGAATAGCTGCAATGGTCAATATCTTTGTCGTATTTCAAACTTCATCTCATGTGTGAGGGTGAGTATAACAATAGTAACAGGGGTGTGGCTTTCAATTTCATGGTAACAACACGCTCATGTATTTGCATACACCCCCCCCTTAAATGCAATCCTTATAGAGTTTTAAACCTACTTTTATCACAGCAAGGACAAAGAAGTAAAACTAATAAATAATCCGAAACCAATAATCATCGGTATTAGGAGAATTTAGAGATTAGGCTGCTCTTTTTGCCAGCGCCAATCAACAAGAGTGCTGGCAACACCAGTCATAATCATTAATCCGCCGATTATCATAACCACTGTAATCTGCTCATCAAGAAGTACCACACCTGCGATAATTGAAGTGACCGGTAAAAGCATTAAGAACGGCGAAACCTTGCCAACATCAACATTGCTAAGCAAGTGGTACCAAACACTATAACCAAGCACCGTCATAATAAAAGCCAAGTAAAAAATAATTGACCAATCTACCAAGTCTGCTGTCATGATAGACTGCCACTGTCCATCCTCAATAAGTAATGAACCAACCAGCATCTGCGGTGTTGCCATAATGGCAACCCATGCAAGAATCGTAATGGCAGAGAGGCCCTTAAGTCGACTTATTAAAATCTGAGAGAAAGCCCAGACGGCAGAGCCTGACAGCAATAAAAAGACACTGCTCAGATACCCGTCAAGCCTAGGCTCACCCACAATAAAACAGACTCCAGCAAGCGCCAAACCCATTCCTAATGCCCGAGTAAGGCCAAACTTCTCTTTTAATAAAATTGTGTTCAGAAGGGCCAGCATCGGCCCTTCAAGCTGAATCAATAACGCAGCAGTTGAAGCGTCAATGCCTTTTAGCCCGTTGTAGGTAAGCCCATATTGAATTGTAGAGCCAATAAGCGCAACCACAAAG
>ERZ813253.620-NODE-620-length-12065-cov-6.262439_pt1 | contig 12065 bp, 15 predicted proteins | sample MGYA00520893_ERZ813253 | MGnify/ENA primary metagenome ERZ813253 (study PRJEB31669, sample SAMD00080414) | marine metagenome | biome: oceanic hadal pelagic zone biome; feature: marine hadalpelagic zone; material: sea water | place: Pacific Ocean:Izu-Bonin Trench...
TCCTTCGGTCGCCTCAAAGACTACCGCCGAATTGCGACACGCTTCGACAAGGATGTCCGCAACTTCCTCGCGGCACTCTGCATTGCGGTTACAGTCATATGGTGGATCTAATGAGTCTGGACCCTAGCAACCATTTCGTTACCAACTCTACGATAACGGAGATAGACCGTGCCGGATGCAGCAAGGCAACCCCGCCCACTCCAACAATAAACGCCGCTTATGATCAAGAGCCCGGAGGCGACGCCGAAAAGAACCCACAAAAGCCTTTTTGTACCTCTGATTTTTCACCGATCCCCGGCTCTTGGTGCGCTTGCTACCTAACACCGGAATTATGCTCTAAGCACCGTCGAACCCGCGTTGACAAGGGGGGATTTGTAAGATTATTGTGCACCTGCGAAATGACCTCCGAAACCCGCCGGGTGCGGTCGTTTCACTGTCCTTAGAGCCTGCGGAGCAGAGATCCCATGAAAGTCCTGGTTGCCGTCAAGCGCGTGATTGACGCCTATGTCAAAGTGCGCGTAAAGGCGGATCAGACGGGCGTTGAGACCACCAACGTCAAGATGTCCATGAACCCGTTCGATGAGATCGGCGTCGAAGAGGCCCTCCGCCTCCGGGAAGCCGGTATCGCCGATGAGGTCATCGCCATCTCCCTAGGCGCCAGTCAGTGCCAGGAAACCATCCGCACGGCGCTCGCCATGGGCGCCGACCGCGGCATCCTGGTCGAGACCGACGTGCAACTGCAGCCCCTCGCGGTGGCCAAGCTGATCGCCGCGGTGGCGAATGCGGAAAAGCCCGATCTGATCATTCTCGGCAAACAGGCGATCGACGACGATTGGAACCAGACCGGGCAGATGCTGGCGGGTCTGCTGGGCTGGGCCCAGGGCGCCTTCACCTCGAAGATCGTCATCAGTGACGGCCACGCGACCTGCACCCGCGAGGTCGACAGCGGCCTGGAGACGGTCACCCTGACCATGCCGATCGTCATGACCACCGATCTGCGCCTCAACGAGCCGCGCTATGCCTCGTTGCCCAACATCATGAAGGCGAAGAAAAAGCCCATCGACATCAAGACCCCGGCCGACCTCGGGGTTGACGTCACACCGAGGCTCACCCTGCTCAAAGTCGTCGAGCCGGAAAAGCGCCAGGCCGGGGTCATCGTCGCCAACGCCGCTGAGTTGATCACCAAATTGCGCGATGAAGCGGGGGTGCTTTAGATGTCCGTCCTAGTCCTTGCCGATCACGACAATGCGGAGCTCAATCCCGCCACCCTTCATGCGGTGACGGTCGCCGCCGAGATCGACGCCGTCATTCATATTCTTGTCGCCGGCGAGAATTGCGCCGCCGTCGCCGAGGCCGCTTCGAATGTCGCCGGGGTGGCCAAGGCGATCCACGTCGACGATGCGGCCTATGGCCATCACCTGGCCGAAAATATGGCGCCGTTACTCGCCCGCCTCGCGCCCGATTACAGCCATGTCATCGCGGCCCATAACGCCCAGGCGAAGAACATCATGCCGCGCGCGGCGGCGCTGCTCGATGTCGCCCAGATATCCGATATCATCTCGGTCGAGAGCGCCGACACCTTCGTGCGCCCGATCTATGCCGGCAACGCCTTGGCGACGGTGCAATCGAGCGATGGCATCAAATTCGTCACCGTGCGCGCCACGGCCTTTGCCGCGGCCGACGAGAGCGGCGGCGCGGGCCTGGTCGAGACGGCGGACGGCGAGGCGAGCTCGGGCCTGTCCCGGTTCGATGGCCAGGAGCTGTCGAATTCCGAGCGCCCGGAACTGACCAGCGCGCGCATCGTGATTTCCGGCGGCCGCGGCATGCAGTCGGGTGAGAATTTTCACCTGCTCGAGGAAATCGCCGATCTGTTGGGGGCGGCGGTCGGCGCGTCGCGCGCCGCGGTGGACGCGGGCTATGTGACCAACGAGTATCAAGTCGGCCAGACCGGCAAGATCGTCGCCCCCGATCTCTATATCGCGGTCGGCATTTCGGGCGCCATCCAGCACCTCGCCGGCATGAAGGATTCCAAGGTCATCGTCGCCATCAACAAGGATGAGGAAGCGCCCATCTTCCAGGTCGCGGACTACGGCGTGGTCGGCGATCTGTTCACCATCCTGCCGGACCTCAAGGCGGCGCTTAGCTCATGACCGAAAATATAAAGGCGGTAAGTTAATGATCGAAAAAATCGCCGTCATCGGCACCGGCCAGATGGGCACCGGCATTGCCCATATCTGCGCCATGGCGGGCATCGAGACTCTGATACTCGATGTCTCCCGGGAGCGCGCCGAGGCGGCCAAGCAATCCATTTCCGTGACCCTGGAGAAGCGCGTGGCGCGCGACAAGATGACCGAGACCGAGCGCCAGGCGGTGCTCGACCGGCTGACGATCATCGAGGATTACCCGGCGCTCGCCGATTGCGATCTGGTCATCGAATCGGTCACCGAGGCGGTCGATGCCAAGCGCGCGATCTTCGATAAGGTCTGCGCGGTGCTCAAGCCCGAGGGCATTCTCGCCACCAACACCTCGTCGATCTCGGTGACCAAACTCGCCGCCAACACCGACCGGCCGGGCATGTTCATGGGCATGCATTTCATGAACCCGGTGCCGGTGATGAAGCTGGTCGAGCTGATCCGGGGCCTGGCCACCGACGAAGAAACCTATGTGCAAATCCGCGAACTCACCCTCAAGCTCAAGAAGATTCCGGTCAACGCTGAGGATTTCCCCGCCTTCATCGTCAACCGGGTGCTGCTGCCGATGATCAACGAGGCGGTCTACACCCTGTATGAAGGCGTCGGCTCGGTCGAATCCATCGATTCCGCCATGCGGCTCGGCGCCAACCATCCCATGGGGCCGCTTGAGCTTGCCGATTTCATCGGTCTCGATATCTGCCTGGCGGTCATGCAGGTGCTCTATGAGGGCCTCGCCGACACCAAATACCGGCCCTGTCCGCTGCTGGTGAAATATGTCGAAGCGGGCTGGCTGGGGCGCAAATCGGGCCGTGGCTTCTACGATTATTCCGGCGACGAGCCGGTGGCGACTCGTTGATCGTCCGACCCGATCACAAAGGATGTTGATCGTCCGACCCGATCACAAAGGATAAAGCGATATGGCGGAGCAACTCTGGTCGGTCTATCTGTCCGGCGAAATCCACAGCGATTGGCGCGAGCGCATCCGCGACGGCGTGGGAGCCGCCAAGCTGCCCGTCGAAATCCTCTCCCCGATCACCGATCACGAGGCCAGCGATTCTTGCGCAGAGCGCATCTTAGGGCCCGAGGCGGACACATTCTGGCACGACCATAAGGCGGCCAAGATCAACGCCATCCGCATCCGCGCCATGCTCGATCAGGCCGATCTGGTGGTGGTGCGCTTCGGCGAGAAATACAAACAATGGAACGCCGCCTTCGAGGCCGGCTACGCGGTGGCGCTGGGCACGCCCCTGATCACGCTGCATGACGGCGATCTCAACCACGCCCTCAAGGATATCGACGCCGCCGCCCAGGCCGTCGCCGAGACCCCGGAACAGGTCGTGCAAATCCTCGCCTACGTGACCCAGGACTGACCGCTATCAAGGCGGACGATGTCAAAGTCATCGACAGGCAAGAGGTCTATCGGGGCTATTTTCGCGTCGATCGCTACCGCCTGAAACACCGCCAGTTCGATGGCGCCATGGGCGGCGAAATCTCGCGCGAAGTGGTCGAGCGCGGCCATGCCGCCGCCTGCCTGCTCTATGACCCCGACCTCCATAAGCTGGTGCTGATCGAGCAGTTCCGCCCGGGCGCCTATGGGGCGCTGGCCTCGCCCTGGTTCGATGCGCGCGAGGACTCGCCCTGGATCATCGAGATCGTCGCCGGCATCATCGAAGACGGCGAGACGCCGGAACAGGTGGTGCGCCGCGAGGCCCTGGAAGAAGCCGGCCTGGAGATCGGCCGGATCGAGCCCTTGTTCCACTATCTGGTCTCACCGGGCGCCATGACCGAATCCATGTTCGTCTTCTGCGCCCGCTTCGACGCCTCGAACGCCGGCGGCACCCACGGCCTTGCGGCGGAAGGCGAAGACATCCGCGTCCTGGTGATCGATGTGGAAGAGGCCTTCGCCATGCTCGACGATGGCCGCATCATCAACGCCATGACAATCATCCCCCTGCAATGGTTCCGCGCGAACCATGAGGCGTTAAGGGCGCGGTGGTTGGGGGGGCGGGTAAAAATCCTAATTAAGTAAACTGTCACCAAAACGTCGCAAAACGTCAAAACGTCATCAAAACTCCAAGGCGGCGCTAATCCCGGTATCGGGGTCTATGGTAGCTTGGGTGGACAGGCCAACGGGAAAAGGATCAAACATCGTGCCAGGATTTTTTATTCGACTATCTATGATGCTTAAAATCGGTGCTGGAGTGGTCGGGATAATAGCTGCATCCGCGTGGCTATATTCCGCCTATGGTCCACCCGACATGTCTAATCAATGGAACGGGTATGCGGCAACCTTCACCGCTGTTGCCGTGTTTTTCCAAGCCTCGACGGCATTTATTGATGCAAAATATCCGCCTCTCGCAAGTTGGGGATGAAGCTGACAAAGCGTCATATGGAAGTTGATACAAGCGGTTTTCTTCTCTGAGAGGTCAGTGTTTTCCTCTGCTTTTTTGTCCTTCTGACCGGCCCCCCCCCAAGAATGGTCATGTACCCCTCATTCACCCGTTCACAATTAACAAACCCCAAATTTGCGTTTGGCGCATAATCCGCTATCCTCTACACAGGCTTAGAAAGAGCAACCATGCAAAAACTCAAGGAACAGATGCGCGGTAAGGACTTGGCCTACTACGCGGCCAATTTGCCGCCGGATGCGACGTTCGAGGTTAGCGTCGAGGTGGTTGACGATGCCGCCAGCTTGACTCCGGAGCAGATCGCCGGGGTCGAAGAGGCGCGTCGTTCTCTGGAATTTGCTACCGAGCAGGAAATCGACGCGATTTACGCTAAATATGGGGCATGAGGCTCCGCTATTCAGGTCACGCCCGCGACGATCTTGAGTCTTTGTTCGAGTATATTGCTGAGAATGACGCGGTTGCCGCACAAAAGGTCAGCCGCATTATCCGTGCCGGCGTTGACCGACTTCTCCAATTCCCATCCTACGGCCGCGTCGGAGACATTGAGGGCACACGTCAATTCGTTGTCGCGGGGGCGCCGTACATCGTGATTTATGAAATCGAAGACGAGATGATCTCCATCTTGCGGATATATCATACGGCGCAGGATCGACCTGGCTCTCGCTAAGCGCCCCACACCTGCCAAAATAATCCCCGCAATGCCGCCCTGCCGCCTTGGCAAATGGGCGCCGGCGCGGCATGCTGTGGCCCGTTGCCGGGACGCGGCGGTTAAGGTGATACGGGGTCGGGTATGAAGGTTGGTATTCCCAAGGAGAGGCGCGCCGGTGAGGCGCGGGTGGCGGGCTCGCCGGACATGGTGAAGAAGCTCGTCGCCATGGGTGTCGAGCTGCTGGTCGAGGCCGGCGCCGGCGAGGGTGCCATGGTCAGCGATGCGGCCTTTGCCGAGGCGGGCGCCACCATCGCGCCGGATGCGGCCGCGGTCTATGGCGGGTCGGATGTGGTGGTGCGGGTGCGCCGGCCCCTGACCGAGGCCGAGACCGAGGCCGAGGGCGGGGACGAGATCACCGCCATGCAATCGGGGGCGGCGCTGATCGGCATGCTGTCGCCGGGCGATGACCGCGAACAGCTCGATCACTACGCCGCCCAGGGCATCAATGCCTTCTCCATGGAACTCATGCCGCGCATCAGCCGCGCCCAGGCCATGGACGCCCTGTCGTCGCAGAGCAATCTCGCCGGCTACAAGGCGGTAATCGACGCCGCCGCCCGTTACACGCGTATTTTCCCGATGATGATGACGGCGGCGGGCGCTCTCGCCCCGGCCCGCGTGCTGGTGCTCGGCGCCGGGGTCGCCGGCTTGCAGGCGATCGCCACGGCGCGCCGGCTCGGGGCCATCGTCTCGGCGTTCGATGTGCGCACCGCGGCGCGCCAGGAGGTCGAGAGCCTGGGGGCGACCTTCATCGAGGTGGAGAGCGAGGAGAGCGGCGACGCGGCCGGCGGCTACGCCAAGGAAATGAGCGACGATTACAAGCGCCGCCAGGGCGAGCTGGTCCACGAGACCCTCAAGAAGCAGGACATCGTCATCACCACGGCGCTCATCCCGGGCCGCCCGGCGCCCACCCTGATCACCGCCGCCATGGTGGCCGACATGAAGCCGGGCTCGGTGATCGTCGATATGGCGGTAGCGTCGGGGGGCAACTGCGAGCTCAGCGACGGCGAGGGCGAGGTCATCGCCCATGGCGTGACCATCCTGGGGCGCGGCGATCTGCCGTCGTCCCTGGCCGCCGACACATCGGCGCTCTATGCCCGCAACCTGTTGAACGTGCTCACCCTGATGATCGATGAGGAGAGCGGGGCCCTGGCCATCGATTGGGAAGACGAGATCATCGTCGGCATGCTGCTCACCCGCGACGGCCGAGTCGTCCATCCCCGCTTCACAGACGAATAGAGAATTCGGAGACATCTCCCATGGAACCCATCGCCGCCGCCGCCATCGATCCGCTGATCTTCCGTTTGACCATCTTCGTGCTGGCCGTGTTCGTCGGATATTTCGTGGTGTGGAGCGTGACCCCGGCCCTGCATACGCCGCTCATGTCGGTGACCAACGCCATATCCAGCGTCATCATCGTCGGCGCGCTGATCGCCGCCGGCCCGGCCGATGCGAGCTTTTCCAAGACCACCGGGCTGATCGCCATCGCCCTCGCCTCGGTCAATATCTTCGGCGGCTTCGCGGTCACCGCGCGCATGCTGCAAATGTACAAGAAGAAGAGCTAGGAGACGCCGCCGTGACCGCCAATCTCAGCGCCATCGCCTATCTCATCGCCTCGGTCTGTTTCATCCTGGCGCTCAAGGGCCTGTCGTCGCCGGCCAGTGCGCGGCGGGGCAATTTCATCGGCATCTTCGGCATGGTCATCGCCATCGCCACCACCCTGATGTCGCCCGGCGTGATGAGCTATGGCGAGATTTTCGCCGCCATGGCGGTCGGCGGGCTGGCCGGCGGGTTGATCGCCGCGCGCATCCAGATGTCGGCCATGCCGCAGCTCGTCGCCGCCTTCCACAGCCTGGTCGGCATGGCCGCGGTGCTGGTCGCCGTGTCGGCTTTTTATGCCCCCGAGGCCTACGGCATCGGCAGCTTCGGCGCCATCAAGACAGCCTCCCTGATCGAGATGAGCCTGGGCGTGGTGATCGGCGCCATCACCTTCTCCGGCTCGGTGATCGCCTTCACCAAGCTCCAGGGCCTGGTCAGCGGCGCGCCGGTCATCTTCCCCGGCCAGCATATGCTGAACCTGGTGCTCGGCCTTGCCATCCTCGGCTGCGGCGCGTGGCTTGTGGCGGATCAGTCCCTGACCGCCTTCTGGGCGATGACGGCGCTCGCCTTCCTGATCGGCTTTCTCATCATCATCCCGATCGGCGGCGCCGATATGCCGGTGGTCATCTCCATGCTCAATTCCTATTCGGGCTGGGCGGCGGCGGGCATCGGCTTCACCCTCGAGAACGAGCTGCTGATCATCACCGGCGCCCTGGTCGGCTCGTCCGGCGCGATCCTCAGCTACATCATGTGCAAGGCCATGAACCGCTCGTTCTTCAGCGTGATCCTCGGCGGTTTCGGCGCGGAGGGGGGCGCCGCCGACGCGGCCGCCGCCTCGGACCGCCCGGTCAAGAGCGGCAGCGCCGACGACGCCGCCTTCATCATGAAGAACGCGTCCAAGGTGATCATCGTGCCGGGCTACGGCATGGCGGTCGCCCAGGCCCAGCACGCGCTCCGCGAAATGGTCGATGTGCTGAAGAAAGAGGGCGTCGAGGTGAGCTACGCCATTCACCCGGTGGCGGGGCGCATGCCGGGCCATATGAACGTTTTGCTGGCCGAGGCCAACGTGCCCTATGACGAGGTCTTCGAGCTTGAGGAGATCAACTCGGAATTCGCCAGCGCCGACGTCGCCTTCGTGATCGGCGCCAACGATGTGACCAACCCGGCGGCCAAGAACGACCCGCAGAGCCCGATCGCCGGCATGCCGATCCTCGATGTGGAAAAGGCGCGCACCATATTGTTCGTCAAACGCTCGCTCTCGGTGGGCTACGCCGGCATCGACAACGAGCTGTTCTACCGCGACAACACCATGATGCTGTTCGCCGACGCCAAGAAGATGGTCGATGCCATCGTCAAGGGGCTGTAGGCCGTCCTCACCCACCCTTCGACAGGCTCGGGGTGAGGGCATCATACCGAATTAACCTCATGCTGAGCTTATCGAAGCATGGCTCGTCATGTGCTAGGGATTATCCAGGTGAAACGGAGGAAATCGGCGATGATTGAAATCTGGGGACGGCGCAATTCGAGCAATGTGATTCCGATCCTGTGGGCGGTGGCCGAGAGCGGGCAAGCCTACCGGCGTCACGATGTCGGCGGCTCGTTCGGCGGGCTCGATACGCCCGAGTCGTTCGCCATGAACCCCAACGGCCTGGTGCCGACCCTGGTGGACGGCGATACGGTAATTTGGGAATCCACCACCATCATCCGCTATCTGGCGGCGCAATATTGCGCGGGCGGTCTGTGGGATCCCGATCCGGCCAAGCGGGCGCTTGCCGACCGCTGGATGTATTGGGCGAAATCCACCGGCGGTCCGGCGATCATAGGTCTGGTCTTCGCCACCGTGCGCACCGAGCCCGATGCGCGGGACCCGGCGGCCATCGAACGGCTCACCGAGGCGACCACCGAGGTCTGGCAATTCCTCGATCGCCATCTCGCCGACAAGCCCTACCTCGCCGGTGATCACTTGACCATGGGTGACTTGCCCCTGGGCGCCCTCGCCCATCGTTATTTCCACATGGATGTGGCGCGGCCCGATCTGCCGAATGTGGCGGCCTGGTACGGCCGGCTCTGCGAACGCCCGGCCTATGCCGAGCATTGCATGATCGATTTCGGCGCCGACCCGGCCGAATGGCTCGCCCTGGAACGCGCCGGGGCGAACCCTGCTGAAAAATGACTGATTGGGCCGAATATCGTCAACGCTTTCCGGGACTGTCCGGCATCGCCTATCTCAATGTGGCGAGCAACTCGCCCCTGTCGGTCGGCGCGGCCGCGGCGGGCAAGCGCTATATCGACGAGATCCTCAAGGGCGGCACCTTCCACCGGGAGGGCTGGATGGAACAGGTCGAGGAGGCGCGCCGGGCCGTCGCCAGGCTGATCAACGCCGAGCCCGGCGAAATCGCCTTCGTGCAGAATGCGTCCCACGGCATGAGCATGATCGCGCGCATGATTGCCGGCCCCGGCGATCATATCCTGTCGAACGCCAGTGAATTTCCCTCCGTCACCCTGCCCTGGCTCAATCAGGATGTGGACATCGGCTATCTTGAACCTGCCGCCGACGGCGCCCTCGATCTGGCCGACGCCGAGGCCCTGATCCGCGCCAACAGCGTGGCTTTCGCCACCAGCCATATTCAATTCAGCAGCGGCTTTCGCTACGATCTGGACGCCTTGGGCGGCTTCTGCGGCGAGAACGATCTCGCCCTGGTGGTCGACGCCACCCAGTCCTTCGGCGCCCATCCCATCGACGTTAAGCGCTCGGCTGTCGATGCGATGATTTTCAGCGGCTATAAATGGGCTGCGGCGGGCTACGGCGTCGCCGTGCTGTATCTCAGCGAGAAATTATTGGCCTCGTCGCCGCCGCCGGTGGTCGGCTGGGCCAGCGCCCGCGTGCCCTACGACATGCTCTATGACCGCCTCGAAATCACCAGCGACGCCCGCGCCGTGGAAGGCGGCAATCCGCTGTTTCCCGGCATCGTAACCCTGGGCGCGGCGCTGTCCCTGATCGAGGAAATCGGCGTCGAGAACATCGCCGCGCGCAACCGGGAATTGACGGGCACTCTGCGCGAACGCTTGAGCGCGGCGGGGCACAATATTGCCTCGTCGATGAGCCCTTCGGCGACATCGGCCATCACCCTGATCGCCATCGATGACCCGGACGGGGTGGCGGCAAAGCTGGCTGAACGTGGGGTCTACACCTCGGCCCGGGGCGGCAAGCTCCGCCTGTCGCTGCATTACTATAACAATGAGGACGACATCGACACGCTGATGGCGGCGCTCGACGAACTCTGACACGCGACGAACTCTGACACTCGACGATATCTGACAAACGCAAAAAAGCCGCCCCCAGGGACGGCTTTTAGCGTCTTGAAGAACGGCTTAAATCAGCCGCCTTCGCGCAGGGCCTTCTTACGCGCCAACTTGCGGGCGCGGCGTACCGCCTCGGCGGCTTCACGGGCGCGGCGCTCCGAAGGTTTCTCGTAGGCGCGGCGCATTTTCATCTCACGGAAGATGCCCTCGCGCTGCATTTTCTTTTTCAGCGCGCGAAGAGCTTGATCGACATTGTTGTCTCTAACGAGAACCTGTACCAATTAGAACCTCATGGGTTAATTTTAGCCTGACGGACAGGCTGGGGTTGATAGCATAGGCGGATGGGCTTGTGAAGCCTCAGCAGGCTATCGTTGCAGAGAGTGTTTGAAAAAAGATTAAGGATTCCTCATGGCTATTATGAAGATCGCCCGCATGGGGCACCCGATCCTGCGCCGCCGCGCCGAGGAGATCGCCGACCCGTCGGCGCCCGAGATCAAGACGCTGGTCGGCCATATGATCGAGACCATGGATGACGCCGAGGGCACCGGTCTGGCCGCGCCGCAAATTCATATTCCAATCCGCCTGGTGGTCATGCGCACGCCCGGCGAGGCCGACGATGAGGACGACGCCGAGGACACGGCGGAGGATGATTGGTCGGGCCTGACGATCCTGGTTAATCCGGAGATCGAGCCCCTCGGCGACGAAATGGAGGACGGCTGGGAAGGCTGCCTCTCGGTGCCCGATCTGCGCGGCATGGTGCCGCGTTATAAGCGCATCCGCTATCGCGGGACCGACCCCCGGGGCGGGGTTATCGAGCGCACCGTCGAGGGCTTGCACGCCCGGGTCGTGCAGCATGAATGCGATCACCTAGACGGCATCCTCTATCCCCAGCGCATGACCGACATGACCCTGCTGATGTTCGAGAGCGAGTATCGCCATCTGCGCGAGGCCAGGGTCGTGGACGAGCCGGAAGACGCCCCGGAAGACGACCCGGAAGATAACGGCGAGGACGCCGCGTGACCAAGAAAAAGGACAGGGAGCTGCTGGCCGCCCGCCTGCTCGACGCCATGCTCATCCAGGTGCCGTTCGAGGGCTGGACCAGCCTCGCCCTTCGTGCCGCCGCCGCCGATGTGGGCGTCGATGGGGTGACGGCGAAGCGCATTTTCCCCGGCGGCGCCGATGATCTGTTGGCCCTGTGGGGGCGGGTGTGCGACCAGCGCATGCTGGCGGCCCTGAAGCCGCTCGACCTCGACGCCATGCGCATCCGCGACCGCATCGCGGCTTGCGTGCGTCTGCGCCTCGAGTTGCTCGAGCCGCATCGCGAGGCGGTGCGGGCGGCCCTGTCCCGCGCCAGCCTGCCCCATAACGCGCCGGCGGCGACCCGCGCCCTGTGGCGCACGGTCGATCTCATGTGGCGCGCGGCGGGCGATACGGCGACCGATTTCAATTACTACAGCAAGCGCGGCCTGCTCGCCGGGGTCTATGGCGCGACCCTGCTGTTCTGGCTCGAGGACAACAGCGAGGAGAGGGCCGAGAGCTGGGCCTTCCTTGAGCGCCGCATCGCCGATGTGATGAAAGTGCCGCGCGTCCTCTCCCGCCTGCGACGTTGGGCGCCGGACCCCGAACGCCTGCTGCGCGCCTTCGCCCAACGCCGGTAGCCAAGCATGATCGGCGCCAAAGGTAGTTGGAAAGATAATTGGCGACAGTATCTAATTAAACGAAATTAATTAGGGGGCTGACCCAGATAACTAAGCTAAATACCGCTTAACCATCTGTTTCATATGTCTTAGCTGGTCTTGCGGGTTAGGGTTGTTGAAACGCCACTCACATTCCTTCAAAAATAGCGGGAAATGCTCT
>ERZ813253.621-NODE-621-length-12055-cov-5.285463_pt1 | contig 12055 bp, 9 predicted proteins | sample MGYA00520893_ERZ813253 | MGnify/ENA primary metagenome ERZ813253 (study PRJEB31669, sample SAMD00080414) | marine metagenome | biome: oceanic hadal pelagic zone biome; feature: marine hadalpelagic zone; material: sea water | place: Pacific Ocean:Izu-Bonin Trench...
CTGGAAGTCTTTCTTTTTTGACTTTTAAGGTTTATAACAATCCAACTCTTTCTTGTATTAATGTTGATGATGTAGTTTGGTCAACCGCTAATTGGACAGTAGCTAATCAAAATATAGACCCACAACATTACTTTAGTAATAATTGCCCTCCACCATCTTCAATACAAGAACACACTACAAACAAAGAACTTTTGCGAACAATAGACGTCTTGGGAAGAGAAACAAAGAACCAACCTCTCTTTTACATCTATGATGATGGAACGGTAGAGAAAAGAATAGTTATAGAATAAAAACAAAAGAGCATAAATTCTATTATATATTAAACAATAGATAAACAATGCCATTTAAGAAAGGAGAAAGCGGAAACCCTGTAGGAAGACCTAAAGGTTCTCTAAACAAAGTTACACAGGAAATTCGCGAACAAATAACCCAAGCCATAGACACAAACAAGATTTGCGAAATGCTAAATCAAATAACAAACCCCCTAGACTACATAAACGCAATAACTAAACTACTCCCCTACGCTATAGGAAAAGTAAAACCTGCCGACTTTGAAACTTCTGACATAGAACCAATAAGCATTCATTTTAATATTGGAGAGCATAAAAACACCTCAACAATCGACTAAAAAAGAGAGGAAAATCACACTCAATACTTCAAGTTTATTAACACTAACAGACAAAAACTATCGTAATTCTGTCCTACTATCTGTCCTACTAAAACAAAAACCCCCTATAATCACTAGATTACAAGGGGCTTTTCTTTGAGGTCTCGAGCGGATTCGAACCGCTGTAGATGCTTTTGCAGAGCACTGCCTAGCCGCTCGGCCACGAGACCCTATTTTTAAAGGAGTGCAAATTTAATCAATTATCTCATTCTTGCAAGTCCTTTCGCTCTGCTTTAATTGTTACTGATATTTTATCAAAAGTTGCATCAATTGGAGGGGCGATTTTCTGCACCTCCACTTTTACTTTTTGCACCTTTTGTAAAGGTAAAATGGCATCAACAATTCTTCTTGCAGGATGCTCTATCATATCAGAACGAATTGCCATTTGCTGTTTTACAATTTCTATAATTTTTACATAGTCCACTGTATCGCTTAAATCATCTGATTTTTCCACCTTTGTTGTATCAGTAGTTACCCAAATATTTACAATAAAATGACCTCCTAATTTTGCTTCTTCTGGCAAGTGTCCATGATGTGCAAAAACTCTAATTCCTTCTACCGTAATTAATCCCATTAGTTGATTTTTTCTAAAGCAGTTTCCATTCTTTTAATTGTTTCTTCTTTTCCAAGTAGTGATGCAATATCAAAAAGAGAAGGTCCCATTCCAAGTCCTGTTAAACAAACCCTAAAAGCAGGTAATAATTTTCCCATTCCTAGTTCGTTTTCTTCCAAGTATTTTTTAAATTCTATCTCAATACTTTCAGAGGAGAAATCAGCTAATTCTGCTAATCTATTTTTTAATTCCGATACATATTTTGGAGTATCTTCTTTCCACTTTTTACGGATTGTTTTTTCATCATAAGATGTAGGAGAGAGAAAATAATATTTTCCTTCTTCCCACATATCTTTTACAAAAGTGGCTCTTTCTTTTAGTTGCTCACAAACGGTTTCTACAAAATTATCTTCTGCCTCTACCCCATTTTCTTTCAGGATAAGTTGCAAATCTTGTGCTAATTCTTCTTTTGATTTTGCTCTTAAATATTGCTGATTGAACCATCTTGTTTTGTCAAAATCAAACTTTGCTCCTGCCTTTCCTACTCTCTCTAAACTGAAAGATTCTATCAATTCTTCCATAGAGAAAATCTCTTGTGTAGTTCCTGGGTTCCATCCTAAAAAGGAAAGCATATTTATAAAGGCTTCTTTAATATATCCACTTTCTCTGTATCCTGAACTAATTTCTTTTGTTTCTGGATTCATCCACTCAATTGGGAAAACCGGAAATCCTAATCTATCCCCATCACGCTTACTCAACTTCCCATTTCCATCTGGTTTGAGTATTAAAGGTAAATGAGCAAATTGTGGCATTACATCTTCCCATCCTAAATATCGGTACAATAAAACATGTAAAGGGGCAGAAGGCAACCACTCCTCCCCTCTAATTACATGCGTAATTTTCATCAAATAATCATCTACCACATTTGCCAAATGATAAGTTGGCATACCATCCGATTTGAAGATGACTTTATCGTCCATATTATTGGTGTTTACTACCACCCAGCCTCTAATAATATCGTTTAATTTTACCTCTTCATTTCTAGGCATTTTTATACGGATAACATAAGCCTCTCCTGCCTGCCTTCTTTTAGTCACTTCATCTTCCGAAAGGGCCAAAGAATTTTGCATTGTAGTTCGGATAACTGCATTGTATTGTGGTGAAGGAATGCCTGCCACCTTCATTCTTTCACGCATTGTCGTTAATTCCTCAGTCGTATCGAATGCATAATAGGCAAAACCATCTTTTACCAATTGTTCTGCATAAGGCTTGTACAAATCCTTTCTTTCCGATTGTTTGTAAGGGCCAAATTCTCCCCCTGCAACAACCGATTCATCAAACTCAATTCCACACCATTTTAAAGACTCAATAATATATTGTTCCGCTCCTTCTACAAACCTTGCTTGATCCGTATCTTCAATTCGCAAAATAAATTTACCTCCTTTGTTTTTCGCAAAAAGATAATTATAAAGGGCTGTTCTTACTCCTCCAATATGTAATGGTCCTGTCGGACTTGGCGCAAATCGTACTCTTACTTCTGACATAATTAATTAAATAATTGGACGGCAAAGATAAGCTTTATCAGATAAATTCGTTTTACATTTTGAAGGATAAAATTGTACCTTTGCAATCTATGAAAAATACGACACAACATTTGTTTGATAAACTGAATGAGTTTATTAGTAAATTCTACAAGAATCAGCTTATTCGTGGGGGAATTTATTCTGCATCTGTTTTGCTGATTTTTTTCCTTGTTTTTTCCATTTTAGAATATTATTCTCAGTTTGATGTAGTTGTTCGTTCCATTTTATTTTGGACTTATATACTTACAAATGCCTTTATTCTTTACCGATATGTGATTATTCCTTTACTGCATCTGTATAGATATGGAAAAATAATGAGCATGGAAGTGGCCGCTAATATTATTGGGAAACACTTTTCTGAGGTTGATGATAAGCTGCTTAATGTTTTACAATTGCATAAAATGAGTGAGCAAGATAACGCTTTAATTCAGGCGAGTATCAATCAGAAAATAAATGAAATTTCATCCTTTTCTTTTTCTTCTGTTATTAATTTTTCAGAGAATAAAAAATATAGCAAATGGCTAGCATTTCCGCTTCTAATTGTGTTATTCTTTTTTGCGTCTGGAAATAAACATATCCTAACAGAAAGTTCTGCTAGAATAATAAAACACAATACCTTTTTTGAGCCAAAAGCTCCATTCGATTTTATAATTGATGAGGGAAACCTGAAAGTAGTAAAACAAGAAGATTTTGAGTTATCACTTGTATTAAAAGGCAATGAAATTCCGGATAAGGTTTTTGTAGTGGTGGGCAACAATAAATTTCGATTGAAAAAATTGAATGTTACTACTCATAATTATGTTTTTAAAAATGTGATTACCAATACCGATTTTCAGTTATTTGCAAATGGTTTTTATTCTAAAAACTACACTTTGAATATCCTTCCAAAACCCGCCATTATTAATTTTGAACTCCTGATTTCTCCACCGAAATATACTGAATTAAAAACAGAAGCTTTAACTAATATTGGCGATTTAAATATCCCGGAAGGAAGCCATGTAAATTGGACTTTTGATGTTATAAATACCGATCGTTTATTTTTTAATATAGACAAGAAAAAACATTTAGCAAGTCCGATAACGGAAGAAAAAATGGCTTTTAATTTTCAGTTTAAACAATCTGCATTTTACCAGATTATCACTGAAAATAATTTTCAGGTTTCTGATAGTATTTTATACCATGTAAATATTATTCCAGATGCTTATCCGACTATTATGGTTGAACAGGAAATTGACAGTATTGGAGAGAAAATATTTTTTAGCGGCATTGTAAAAGACGACTACAAAATAAGCAAATTGGAATTTCATTCTCAAATAAAGAAAAAGGATGAAACGATTCATAATATTATAGATATCCCTGTGGAAGGAGTAATTCAACAACAGTTTTTCCATCATACAGATATCTCCTTGCTTAATTTGGAATTAGGAAATAAGTTTACTTACTATTTTAAAGTGTGGGATAATGATGGGGTAAATGGGAATAAATTCACTAAAAGTAAATTGTTTACATTTAATGTCCCTGATGCTGAAAACTTAAATAGTCAGCTTGAAAAAGAGGAAAGCAAAATAAAAACGGACTTGCAAAAAAGTATTGCTTTGGCAAAAGAAATAAAAGAGGATATAAAATCTCTGAATAAGGATTTACTAGAAAAAAAGAAGCTAGGTTGGGAAGAAAAGAAAAAAGCAGAGGCTTTAATGGAAAAACAAAAGGTCTTGCAAAATCAGATGGCACAGCTAAAAGAAAAGAATTCAGCCAAACAGAAAAAGCAAGAGCAATACAAAAAAGTATCGCCTGAGCTTTTAGAAAAACAAAAGCAATTAGAAAAATTATTTAATGAAGTTTTGGATGAGGAAACTAAAAAGCTTTTGGAAGAAATGCGAAAAATGATGGAAGAAATGAATAAGGAAAATCTGAAAGAGCTTTTAGATAAAATGGAGCAAGATGATGCGGATTTAGAAAAAGAATTGGATAGAAATTTGGAGCTTTTTAAACAACTGGAATTTGAACTAAAACTAGAAGATGCACTTGATAAATTAAGCGAGTTGAAAGAAAAGCAGAAGGAGTTAAAAGAAAAGACGGAAGATAAAAAATCAGATGCCGGAAAACTTGCCAAAGAGCAAGAAAAATTAAATAAGGAATTTGAAGAGCTGAAGAAACAGTTGGATGAATTAAGTAAGAAAAATCAGGAATTGGAAGAGAAAAACAAGATGCCTAATACTCAAATGCAAGAAAAAGAAATTTCTGAAAAAATGGAAGAAAGTAAAGATGCCTTAGAAAAAAACAAGAAAAAGAAATCATCCAAATCGCAAAAAGATGCATTGGATAAAATGGATGAATTAGAGCAACAATTACAGGCTCTACAATCAAGTTGTTGCTCCTCTGCACAAGAGGAAGATATGGAAACATTAAGGCAAATTTTGGAGAATTTAATCCACCTTTCTTTTGATCAGGAGGAACTTATGAAAAAGGTAAAAGTTACTCCAAAAAACAGCCCTTCTTATGTTGAGCTGGTAAAAAACCAAAAGAAATTGGTAGATGATGCTGTAATCATTGAGGATTCTCTTTTTGCTCTTAGTAAAAGGGTGGTCCAAATTCAGCATGCTGTGAATAAAGAAATTGCTTCAATAAAAAATAATATGTCTTTCGCGACCAAAAACCTGGAAGAAAGAATCGTAAATAAAGCAATGGGGGAGCAACAATTTGCAATGACTTCTGCCAATAATTTAGCTTTAATTTTATCAGAAATGCTCAATCAGATGCAGAAAGATTTGGCAAACAAAACTCCTGGAAGCAAGCAATGTAACAAGCCCGGATCTGGAAAGCCATCTCTTTCAAAATTAAAGAAAATGCAGAAAAAACTCAATACACAAATGAAAGGCATGATGGGAAAAAAAGGAAAGAAGAAAGGAGAAAAATTAAATAACGGACAATGTAAAAATTTAGCAAAGTTGGCACAGTTACAAGAAAGTATTCGCCAGCAATTACAAGAACTAAGAGATGAAATTGGAAAATCAGGGGAGAAAGGAAATATTGATAAAATGATTAAAAAGATGGAAGAAAATGAAATTGATATTGTCAATAATAAAATTACAAAAGAAACCATAAAAAGACAGGAAGACATACTAAGTAGGTTGCTAGAAGCAGAAAAAGCAGAAAGAGAAAGAGAGGAAGAGCCAAAAAGGAAATCAAATGAATGGGAATATGAGTTTACAAATACTAATAATAGCTATTCTGACTACAAAAAACAAAAGGAAAAACAATTGGAATTACTCAAAACAAAACCTGCTCAACTTTCTCCTTTTTATAAAAACAAGGTGACAAAATATTTTAATGAACTTAGCAAAAAAGCCCAATGATTTTATTTCATTCTGAAACAAATTTTCAGCTAAAACAGAAGATAGCTGTAAAAAAGTGGATTAAAGAAACAATTGTAAAAGAAGGGAAAACGACAAAAGACATTAATTTTATTTTTTGTGATGATTATTTTTTGCATGAAAAGAATAGAGCCTATCTTGGGCATGATACCTTTACAGATATTATAACTTTTGATTATTCAGATAGAGATTTAATTTCTGGCGATATTTTTATAAGCATTGATAGGGTAAGGGAGAACGCTCCTATTAATAACGATCCTTTTGAAAACGAACTTTCTAGGGTTATTATTCATGGTATTTTGCATTTATTAGGATATAAGGATAAAGGCAAAAAAGAGAAGGAAATTATGCGAGAGAAAGAAGATTTTTATTTATCTTTGCAAACTTAATTTTCTGATTATCAGTATTTTATAAATTTGTTTCATGTGGAACATATGATTTTTGAACAGACATACGATATAATTGTAGTAGGTGGCGGACATGCAGGCTGTGAAGCGGCACATGCTGCTGCTAAACTAGGATCAAAGGTTTTGCTGATTACCCAAAATTTGCAAACCATTGCACAAATGTCCTGTAATCCTGCTATGGGAGGCATTGCAAAAGGGCAAATTGTTAGGGAAATAGATGCTTTAGGAGGCATGTCTGGAATTATTACAGACAGTGCGACCATTCAGTTCAGAATGCTGAATACTTCAAAAGGTCCTGCAATGTGGAGCCCAAGAGCGCAATGTGATAGAATGGTTTTTGCTCAAAATTGGCGTGTAGCACTAGAAGAAAATAAAAATATTTCTTTTTGGCAAGATACCGTAACTTCTATAACAATTAGGAAAGGAGTTGTAGCAGGAGTAAAAACCAATTTAGGTTTTGAAATAACTGCAAAGGCTGTTGTTTTATGTAATGGCACTTTTTTAAGTGGTGTGATGCATATTGGCGAGAAACAATTCTCAGGAGGAAGAATGGGCGAAAAGTCGTCAGAAGGAATAACGGCTCAGCTTATCGATTTAGGGTTTACCCATGGGAGAATGAAAACTGGCACACCCCCAAGATTAGACGGAAGAACTATTGATTACAGCAAAACAGAAGAACAAAAAGGAGATAAATCCCCAAACAAATTTTCATTTACCAATACCTCATCTGTTAGAAATCAGGAAAGTTGTTTTATTACTTATACCAATGAAGAATGCCATGCTATTTTGAAAGAAGGCTTTAATCAATCCCCTATGTTTACTGGTAGAATTAAAAGTTCAGGGCCAAGATATTGCCCTTCAATTGAAGAAAAATTAAATCGTTTTTCCGATAGAAATAGGCATCAATTATTCATTGAGCCAGAAGGAAGAAATACAATAGAAATTTATTTAAATGGGTTTTCGACATCACTTCCTCATCAGGTGCAATTGAACGCACTTAGAAAAATTAAAGGGCTTGAAAAAGTAAAAATGTTTAGGGCAGGATATGCAGTGGAATACGATTATTTTCCACCTACACAACTCAAACAAACCCTAGAAACAAAACTAGTGAAAAATCTCTTTTTCTGCGGGCAGATAAATGGAACTACTGGCTATGAGGAAGCAGCCGCACAAGGAATAATGGCCGGAATAAATGCCCATCAAAATATTTACAAACTTGACCCTTTTACTCTTTCGCGCTCTGAGGCTTATATTGGGGTTTTAATAGACGACTTGATTACAAAAGGAACGGAAGAACCTTATAGAATGTTTACTTCAAGGGCTGAATACCGGCTTTTACTTAGGCAGGATAATGCAGATGAGCGACTAACTGAAATAGGATACAAGCTTGGGTTAGCGGACCAAGATAGATTAATCACTCTGGATAAGAAAAGAGTAAAAAAAGAAGAATTACTGAAATTTTTATCCGATCAAAGTATTGAGCCAAAAATAATAAATAGCATTTTAATAAAAAAAGGAAGCGCTAAGATAGTACAAAAGAAAAAGCTAAAAGATATCCTAGCAAGACCACATATTAAAACGAAAGATTTAATGTGTTCTGATTCTTTAAAAGCATTTATCAAAACCAATAATATTGATAAAGAAGTGATTAGTCAAGTAGAGATTCATATCAAATACAATGGTTATATGAATAAGGAAAAAGAGGCCGCTAATAAAATGTATGCCTTAGAGCATATCAAAATTCCTGAAAATTTTGAATATGACAAACTACATTCTATTTCTGCTGAAGCAAGGGAGAAACTAAAAAATATTTTTCCTAGCTCAATTGGACAAGCTACAAGAATTAGTGGAGTTTCGCCCTCAGATATTAATGTTTTACTAATTTATATGGGAAGATGAAAAAATTAAAAATCTGCCCTATTTGTGATAAAGATAGTTTTAATGTTCTTTTTAGTTGTAAAGACCATTCAACATCTAAAGAGAACTTTACAATTGTAAACTGTAATAATTGTAACTTTACATTTACTAATCCTAGGCCAAAAGAAGAAAATTTAGAGAAATACTATATTTCTGACAACTACATTTCACATACCAATACTAGTAAAGGGCTTTTTGAAATCCTGTATCAAATAGTTAGAAAATACGCCATTGTACAGAAACTAAAGCTAGTTAAAAAATATTCTAAAATAAAAAACCATTTAGATATTGGTTGCGGAACGGGAGAGTTTTTAAATGCTTGTAAAACTGCCGGATTTAAAACAAAAGGGATTGAGCCATCAGAAATTGCAAGAATGCAAGCAATTGATAATTACAATCTAGATGTGTCAGAAAATACGGATTTAAGCCAATTTGATGAAGATTCTTTTGAAACAATTACAATGTGGCATGTATTAGAGCATATCCCAAATTTGAATGAAACAATAGAACATTTTTCAAGAATTTTAGAAAAAAATGGAACTGTAATTATAGCAGTCCCTAATCTTAAAAGTTGGGATGCCAACTACTACAAAGAGTATTGGGCAGCTTGGGATGTGCCTATTCATTTGTGGCATTTTTCAAAAGCAAGTATTGGCTCTCTTTTTAAAAAGTATGGATTTAATTTGGTAAGAACAAAACCTATGCTTTTTGATTCTTTCTATGTTTCGATTTTGAGTGAAGAATATAAATCTGGGGAAAAAAAACTTTTGAAAGGATTTGCTATTGGATTAATTTCTAATGTAATTGCGTTTTTTAGTAAAAGAGGGTTTTCTAGTACAATTTATGTGTTTAGAAAAGAAAACGGCTTAAAATAAAGCCCTCTAATTTAGAAAAAACCTTTCTATTAATTTGATTTTCAATTACTTATGGTGTTTTCTATATAAAACTACGTAAAAATAAAATATTCCTGTAAAATTTTATATATTTGAAAAAAAAACTTAATTAAAATGAAAAAGTTACTTTGCATGTTTATATGTTTAGTTTTAGGGAATCTGAGTTTTGCTCAATGTCCAACACCAAGCGGTTTGTATGTGACAAATATTACACATAATTCTGCAATAGCAAATTGGAATGCAGTTACAAGCGTTGATCATTATAGAATAAGAACAAGAGAGGTCGGAACTGTGAATTGGATGAATTTATTAAATATTGATTCAATAATGACAAGTCGGATTTTACCATTATTACAACCCTCAACCACTTACGAATGGAAGATTGAGGCTTATTGTGACTCTACAAATCACTCAAACTGGTCAGTAATTGACACTTTTACTACTTCTATGTTTTTACCCGCTCCGTTCAATCCAATCATATCCATTACTCTTTCAAGCTTACAATGTAACACTGCTACAGAGCTTTTATTAACAGTGAGTCAAAATGCTGTCGAACCAGATATAGGAACAAGCACTATTACTTCTGATGGTGGGTCTTTTAACATAAGTTCTTTAAGTTTTGGTGATTCTGTTGGGTATGCAAATTTAATAACAAGTTTTCAGACAATATCATTATCATTGAAAGTAGGAATAGTTTCAAGTCAAGATTCCGCAACAATAAATTACCATGACAATAATACAGGTGCTATAGTTGGAGATTTTACAATTGAAAATATTTCTGGTGGAGTTAAAGTAAGTTCTTTGTCACCAAATGATGGGAATTCTTATACAAGTGCGTATACGAGTAATTTGCATTTTACGAATATTTTTGTTAACCCTCTTACGTCTGGGCCTCTTCATTTTTTTGCTGATATACAATCAGAACTAGGTGATCAATTTAATGACACAGATATGGTACAGATATGGTGCAATACATCAATTAATGAGAATACTAAAGAAGCTAAGCTTCTTAAAATTGTAAATATACTAGGGGAAGATTCTCCAGAAAGAAAAAACACTTTGTTGTTCTATATTTATGATAATGGTACGGTAAAAAAGAAAATTGTTGTAGATTAAACTATGGTTTGTTTAACAGCTTATTCTTATCTGGTTATTCAAGTAAATCAAACCTCTATTTGATAGAGTTAATATTTTTTTGTATATTAGCAGACTGTTTTTCAATAACTTAAAACTTTTCAATAATGAAACGAATTTTACTTATTACGCTTGTAGGAATTTTATCTTTTACCTACTCTTCTGCACAATTAGCAGATGGCTCAATTGCGCCAGATTGGACACTGACTGACGTTAATGGTACAGCACATAATTTATATAGTTATTTAGATGGAAGCTATACAGTTTTTATTGATTTTTCTGCAATTTGGTGTGGCCCTTGTTGGTCTTACCATATTAGTGGAGCGCTTGAAAATTTATACAAAGACCATGGTCCTGCAGGTTTTCCCAATGTAAATGCTAACACAACTGATGATGTAATGGTATTTTTTATTGAAGGGGATGAAGGTACTATGGCAGAACTAAATGGAATGGGAAGCAGTACACAAGGAGATTGGCTAACAGGAACTCCTTATCCTGTATTTTGTACTGATGGAACTGTAAATAACGCTAATACTACATCATTATACTCTATTGGCTATTGGCCTACTATTTATAAAATTTGTCCAGATCGAACACTTACAGAAGCTGGGCAAGATCCGAACCCATATAGCCTTGTTTCCTGTAATCCTGCGGCTACTCAACCAAATGATCCGAGTCTCTTCCCTTATGGTGGACCGATAAGTACTTGCATAGATTCAAATAACACAACAATGGTAGGTACAACACTCGTTTATCTTGGAGATATATCTCCTGTAATATCAGTTCAAAATCAAGGGATGCAAACATTAACATCTTTAGATAGTATTAGAGTGAAAGCTACTCGAATAGCAACAGGGAGTGTTGTGTATGATAGCACAACTTCATGGAATGGTAATTTACAAACTTATCAAGTTGCAAGTATTATCTTGCCAACAATTACTGGGTTGTGGGGTTACGAATGGATTGAAATCACAATCAGTGGACCAAACGGAACTGTAGATCCTAATACTACTAACAACTTCACCAATTTTACACTTTCTCCTGGTAATATTATAACGGCTTCAATAATACAAAATGGTGGTGTTATTACTGCAAATGGTTATAGTGGGACCTCTCCCTACACTTATTTATGGAGCACTACTGAAATTACTCAAAGTATCACTCCTTCTAGCGGAGGTAGTTATTCTGTTGTTGTGACAGATATCAATGGATGTGTTTCTGATCCAGTTATTTATATTCTTTCTATTACTAGTAGTGTTGAGGATATTAGTATAAAAAATCTAAGTATTTATCCAAACCCAAGTAGAGATGTATTTAACATTACATTGACATCTAATGAAAAACAAGATTTAAAGATTAGAATACTAAATGTAATAGGGGAGAATATATTTATTGAAAGTAAACATCAATTTATTGGACAGTACACTAAACAAATTATGTTAGGGAAATATCCAAAAGCTATTTACTTCCTTGAGATTGAAACTTATGATGGAGTAATCAATAAGAAATTGATTCTTCAATAATTAA
>ERZ813253.622-NODE-622-length-12048-cov-4.100411_pt1 | contig 12048 bp, 9 predicted proteins | sample MGYA00520893_ERZ813253 | MGnify/ENA primary metagenome ERZ813253 (study PRJEB31669, sample SAMD00080414) | marine metagenome | biome: oceanic hadal pelagic zone biome; feature: marine hadalpelagic zone; material: sea water | place: Pacific Ocean:Izu-Bonin Trench...
TTGAAATTGGATTTAATCAATATTTAAAAGTTTCTAGTTTATTGAAGCAGTACGGATTGAGAGAAATGAGTAGGCAATGCGATTATAATCATAATGTGCGTTGCATAATAAGCACAAAAGTGTAATTATTTTAAATTTTAATGATAAATATTTTGACAAATTAAAATATTAATGAGTATTATCACAAAGATCCTTAAATAAAATTAGGGTATTTCAATAATATATGTATCAAAATAGACCCAGAAGATTTAGACGTCATTCTAATGGTAGAAAGCATGAACTACATGACAATGGTGGCACACAAGCACGACTAAGATCTAATTCATTTTCAAAAAGTCAAACAAGAAATCATTTTAGGACACCACAAAGTGCGGAAAAATTATTCGAAAAGTACAATACTCTAGCAAAAGAAGCCTTAACTTCAGGAGACAAAACTTTATCTGAAAATTACTTTCAACATGCAGATCATTTCATGAGAATTATTGAAAATAAAAATATAAATCAAAAACAAAATAGAGTTCAAGTTGATGATAAACATTCAGCTGAAAATAGTGGCGTTAATCAAGATAAGACCATCGAAGAAAAAGAAGAAAAAAAAGAATAGAACTCTTTAATAAATTATTTTTTTTCAGCAAACATCTCAGCAATTAATACATCAGTTTTAATCCTATGAACTTCAAATAGTTTTCGTTCATTATCTTTTAATACTTTTCCTGACGGTAGCTTTAACTTTTGAGAATTAACTTTTTTTCCATTTACTGTTACTTCGTAATGTAGATGTGGGCCTGTAGATATTCCAGTTGATCCTACATATCCAATAATTTCACCTTGTCTAACTTTTTTACCTTTTTTCATACCCCTTGCAAAACTTTTCATATGCGCATAAATAGTTTCGTAAGTTGAATTATGTTTTATTTTAATACAATTACCACCTCCTCCACACCATTTAGCCAAAACAATAGTTCCACTCCCAGAAGCCATGATTGGAGTTTCTGATGGTGCGGCAAAGTCAGTACCTGTATGCTTTTTGTTGAATCCAAGTATTGGATGTTTTCTCATACCGAAACTTGATGATAAACGAGCTCCATTTATTGGAGTTTTCATTAAAGCCTTCTCAACACTTTTTCCATTTATATCAAAGTAGCTATAATTTTTATCATCTCCAAATTTGTAAAGTGTAATTTCTCGGCCATTAACGGACATGTGTGCATAATGAATGGATCCACTTTTTACAAACTCGCCGTTTTCATCAAAATATTTATCGTAGATAATTTTAAAGTAATCGTTTTCTCTAATGTCTCTCTGAAAATCAATCTCAAAACCGAAAATTCTTGCGAATTCAATAATTGTATCAGGATTAATCTTAGCTTCTATGGCTGATGAATAAAGATTATTTTTAATTACATTTTCAGAGAGAATTCTTTTCTCATAAAGCTTAGTAATAATTTTTCTCGACGCAATTTTACCTTGTTCATCTTTGGTTATCTCTATTGTTGTACTTTTAGTAATTGGTATAGCAAATTTTGCTATAGAATAGTTTTTTTCAGATAAATTTTCTTCAATAATTAAATCAATTTTGTTACTCATTAACAATTGATTGGGATTACTATATTTTTTGTATTGATTGATAACAGCTTGAATTTCGTTGTTATGTACTTTAAATTTTTTAAGAATTTTTTGAATACTATCTCCACTTTTTATTTCATAATTTATATTGATGAATGGAGACTTGATTAGTGTTAGCAAAAATTCTTTAATTGAAGTTAAATCTTCATACTGAAAAGAAACATTTGTTTCTTTATTTTTGATTTTTTCATCATTTTTGAAAACAACTGTTAGTAGAAGTGCAAAAGTTATGATAAAAGTAAATAGGATAAAATATTTTGTTTTTTCTCTTTTTTGTTTTAAGATTTGGTACATGATTGGATTTATTTTAGCCTTGGTTGTAATTTTTATATTCAATCAAATTTATATATCAAATTTTTATAAATTTGCTTCGAAAATGCTTAGTTTTTCTATTATTTAAGGTTATATTCGCCTTGATTTATTCATTAATTAGCTTATAAGCGACGGTCCAACCCCCCAAAAAGGTTAATTTACTTAGCTAAATTGTGGAGTTGTTAATTAAAACGTTAATGACTAAACCAATGAGTGTGATGTTGTCATAAAGCGTTTTTAGCTCTTTTAAATTGTAAAAAAAAGAAGAAGAGAAGTGTGGACGGTTAGGTTACCAAAATTTGTCGTACACACTTCAATAAAATATAAATAATTTTTTATTATTTATATGAAGCTAGTGTGCGCCGTTATTAAACTTGAGAGTTTGATCATGGCTCAGAACGTACGCTGGCGGCACGCCTAACACATGCAAGTCGAACGAAGTAGCAATACTTAGTGGCGAACGGGTGAGTATAATGTGGGTATCTGCCCTTTGGTTTGGAATAACACGAGGAAACTTGTGCTAATACCGGATAAGCCTTCACAGGGAAAGCTTTAGCGCCAAAGGATGAGCCTGCACTTGATTAGCTAGTTGGTAAGGTAATGGCTTACCAAGGCAACGATCAATAGCTGTTCTTAGAGGAAGACCAGCCACATTGGGACTGAGACACGGCCCAAACTCCTACGGGAGGCAGCAGTGGGGAATCTTGCACAATGGGGGAAACCCTGATGCAGCGATGCCGCGTGAGTGAAGAAGGCCCTTGGGTTGTAAAGCTCTTTCGTCGGGGAAGAAAATGACTGTACCCGAATAAGAAGGTCCGGCTAACTTCGTGCCAGCAGCCGCGGTAATACGAAGGGACCTAGCGTAGTTCGGAATTACTGGGCTTAAAGAGTTCGTAGGTGGTTAAAAAAGTTGGTGGTGAAATCCCAGAGCTTAACTCTGGAACTGCCATCAAAACTTTTTAGCTAGAGTATGATAGAGGAAAGTAGAATTTCTAGTGTAGAGGTGAAATTCGTAGATATTAGAAAGAATACCAATTGCGAAGGCAGCTTTCTGGATCATTACTGACACTGAGGAACGAAAGCATGGGTAGCGAAGAGGATTAGATACCCTCGTAGTCCATGCCGTAAACGATGTGTGCTAGACGTTGGAAATTTATTTTCAGTGTCGCAGCGAAAGCGTTAAGCACACCGCCTGGGGAGTACGACCGCAAGGTTAAAACTCAAATGAATTGACGGGGACCCGCACAAGTAGTGGAGCATGTGGTTTAATTCGAAGATACGCGCAGAACCTTACCAACACTTGACATGTTCGTCGCGACTCTAAGAGATTAGAGTTTTCGGTTCGGCCGGACGAAACACAGGTGCTGCATGGCTGTCGTCAGCTCGTGTCGTGAGATGTTGGGTTAAGTCCCGCAACGAGCGCAACCCTTACTTTTAGTTGCCATCATTTAGTTGGGCACTCTGAAAGAACTGCCAGTGATAAGCTGGAGGAAGGTGGGGATGACGTCAAGTCCTCATGGCCCTTATGTGTTGGGCTACACACGTGCTACAATGGCATTTACAATAGGAAGCAAGATGGCGACATTAAGCAAATCCTAAAAAAATGCCTCAGTTCGGATTGTACTCTGCAACTCGAGTACATGAAGCTGGAATTACTAGTAATCGCGGATCAGCGCGCCGCGGTGAATACGTTCCCGGGTCTTGTACACACCGCCCGTCACACCATGGGAGTTGGTTCTACCTTAAGGCAAGGTTTAATACCCTTGACCACGGTATAGTCAGCGACTGGGGTGAAGTCGTAACAAGGTAGCCGTAGGGGAACCTGCGGCTGGATTACCTCCTTTCTAAGGATGATTAAGGATTATTTCTTAATCTAAATATTTAACAGGTTAATGTTGACCGTCCTCATTTCTCTTCTTGAAGTAGTGTTTCTCTTTTCTGCATAGGGGCCGGTAGCTCAGTTGGTTAGAGCACACCCTTGATAAGGGTGGGGTCGAAAGTTCGAGTCTTTCTCGGCCCACCAATATAACGGGGGATTAGCTCAGCTGGGAGAGCGCCTGATTTGCATTCAGGAGGTCAGCGGTTCGATCCCGCTATCCTCCACCAAGAAACACTTAGTTATTTAATTTGTAAATAAATTTTAATATTATCAATATCTATATCCGAACATTAATTTGTTTATTAATGTTCAAACAAAAATTTGATTCAACACAGAATTTTTTTCTGTGCATAAATCAAGCGTTTAAGGGCGTGTGGCGGATGCCTTGGCACTGAAAGCCGATGAAGGACGTGGTATACTGCGATAAGTTACGGGGAGCTGTATGCAAGTTTTGATCCGTAAATTTCCGAATGGGGAAACCCACCACTTTATGTGGTACTTTAAACTGAATTCATAGGTTTAAAGAGACAACCTGGAGAACTGAAACATCTAAGTAACCAGAGGAAAAGAAATCAATTGAGATTCCGTTAGTAGTGGCGAGCGAAAGCGGACTAGGCCAGTAGATTTGTTAAAAAAATTTGAATAGTTTGGAAAAGCTAACCACAGAGGGTGATAGTCCCGTATGAGTAATGTTTAACAAATTTCTTGAGTAAAGCGGGACACGTGAAATCTTGCTCGAATATAGGGGGACCACCCTCTAAGCCTAAATACTCTTCAGTGACCGATAGTGAACTAGTACCGTGAGGGAAAGGTGAAAAGAACCCCTATTAGGGGAGTGAAATAGAACCTGAAACCGATTGCCTACAAACAGTCGAAGCTCTTTTTAGAGTGACGGCGTACCTTTTGTATAATGGGTCAGTGACTTAATTTGTATAGCAAGCTTAAGCCGATTAGGTGGAGGCGCAGCGAAAGCGAGTCTTAATAGGGCGTTTAGTTATATGAATTAGACCCGAAAACGAATGAGCTTACCATGAGCAGGTTGAAAGCAGGGTAACACCTGCCGGAGGACCGAACCAGTTGACGTTGAAAAGTCTTTGGATGACTTGTGGTAAGGGGTGAAAGGCCAACCAAATTCGTAGATAGCTGGTTTTCCGCGAAAACTATTTAGGTAGTGCGTTGAATAAACAGACTTTTGGAGGTAGAGCACTAAATGGGCTAGGGGAGAGAAATCTTTACCAAACCTAATAAAACTCCGAATGCCAAAAGTCATTCCTCAACAGACAGACTGTGGGTGCTAAGGTCCATGGTCGAGAGGGGAACAGCCCAGATCACCAGATAAGGTCCCTAAATCATGATTAAGTGTGAAAGGATGTGGAAATTCCTTAACAGCCGGGAGGTTGGCTTAGAAGCAGCCATCCTTTAAAGATAGCGTAACAGCTCACCGGTCTAATAGAGTTTCTGCGCCGAAGATGTAACGGGGCTAAAATCACATACCGAATCTGTGGGTTTATAAAACTTTCGAGTTTTATAAGCGGTAGCGGAACGTTCTGTAAGCCTGTGAAGGGATACCCGTGAGGGATCCTGGAGGTATCAGAAGTGCGAATGCTGACATGAGTAACGATAAACGAAGTGAAAAACTTCGTCGCCGAAAATCCAAGGGTTTCTGCGCAAGGTTAATCCGCGCAGAGTTAGTCGGCACCTAAGGCGAGGGCGAAAGCCGTAGTCGATGGAAATAAGGTTAATATTCCTTAACCAGATGGAAGTGACGGATCTTGTAAGTTGTGAGTTCTTAATGGATTGAACCTGCTGCGAAAAGGTCCCAGGAAATAGCTCCATCATTAGACCGTACCCTAAACCGACACAGGTGGATTAATAGAGTATATTTAGGCGCTTGAGAGAATGATGTTGAAGGAACTCGGCAAAATGCTTCTGTAACTTCGGAATAAAGAAGACCTTTTTTTAGGCAACTATAAAAAGGTGGCACAAGCCAGGGAGAAGCGACTGTTTATCAAAAACACAGGGCTCTGCTAACACGTAAGTGGATGTATAGGGTCTGACGCCTGCCCGGTGCTGGAAGGTTAATGCGATGGGTGCAAGCTCATTTCTGAAGCCCCAGTAAACGGCGGCCGTAACTATAACGGTCCTAAGGTAGCGAAATTCCTTGTCGGGTAAGTTCCGACCTGCATGAATGGCGTAACGATTTCTCCGCTGTCTCCAACATCAACTCAGTGAAATTGAATTCTCCGTGAAGATGCGGAGTTCGCGTGGTTAGACGGAAAGACCCCGTGCACCTTTACTGCAACTTTACATTGGTATTAGAAATGACATGTTTAGTATAGGAGGGAGACTTTGATGTGATGGCGCTAGCTATCGCGGAGTCAACAGTGAAATACCTCTCTTGTTATTTTTGATATCTAACTGTTAGCCGTTATCCGGCTACAAGACATTGTATGGTGGGTAGTTTGACTGGGGCGGTCGCCTCCCAAAAAGTAACGGAGGCGTGCGACGGTAGGCTCAGAACGGTCAGAAATCGTTCGTAGAGTGCAATGGCATAAGCTTGCCTGACTGTGAGACTGACAAGTCGAGCAGAGTCGAAAGACGGTCATAGTGATCCGGTGGTTCTGAGTGGAAGGGCCATCGCTCAACGAATAAAAGGTACGCCGGGGATAACAGGCTAATACTGCCCAAGAGCTCATATCGACGGCAGTGTTTGGCACCTCGATGTCGGCTCATCACATCCTGGGGCTGGAGCAGGTCCCAAGGGTTTGGCTGTTCGCCAATTAAAGTGGTACGTGAGCTGGGTTCAGAACGTCGTGAGACAGTTCGGTCCCTATCTGCTATGCGTGTAGAAGAATTGAGAGGAGCTGTCCCTAGTACGAGAGGACCGGGATGGACGTACCACTGGTGGACCGGTTGTAGCGCCAGCTGCAGTGCCGGGTAGCTAAGTACGGACGAGATAACTGCTGAAAGCATCTAAGCGGGAAACTCACCTCAAAACTAGTTCTTCCTATAGAGCCGTGGTAGACTACCACGTTGATAGGCTGGATGTGGAAGCGCAGCAATGCGTGTAGCTGACCAGTACTAATAGCTCAATTGGCTTGATTTATGCACTGAAAAAAACTTATTAAGATATTTATAGTATTAAAAAATTAATTCTTGAAAAAAAATATTTTAATAAAAAAAGCAATAATTAAAAGAATAAAAAAACCAATTATAGGTAAATAAATCTCAGGAGAAAGAAAGACTGACAAAAAATTAAGTTCAGCATTTTGATCAATAATATTCTCAATACCACTTCCAAGTGCTACCCAAACAAATGTTGTAGGGATTATTCCTAAGAAAGTAGCAGCAATATAATTTTTAACGGACATATTAAAAATAACTGGCAAGACATTCTGGATAGGAAAAGGAGTACCCCCTCCCCCCATAAACCTAAAAAACATAAAATATATCGTTTCGTTCTTATTAAAAAATTTAATAAATTTAGTAAATTTTGTTGCAAATTTTTTTTCTATTAATTCACTAAAAAAAGTTTTAGCTAAAAGATACAATAAAACGCCACCAAGTGTATTTCCAAAGACTAGAATTAGAGTTCCCAGCCATTTACCAAAAATAAAGCCAATCACTAAAGTAGGTAGCAACATGGGACATAACAATAGATTTAATAAAACAATAATAATAAAAAAAATAATTGTCAGGAAGAGAATATTATTTTCTTTGTATTTTAAAATTAAGCCTTTATTTTCTCTGATAAATTCATAGCTGGTTAAATCACTAATATCGAAATTAGAAAATAAAAAATAAATACCTGCCAAAAGAACGATTAAATAAGCACTCCCTAAATAAATTTTAAAATTCAAAGATTTGAAGTTCATAGATTATTTTTTATCTGTACTTATTGGCTCTTATTACTTATAAATATCAGAAAATTTTACAAAGAGCCAAAGCAATTTTATGAAACGAACCTATCAACCCAGTCGACGCGTAAGAAAGAGAAAACACGGATTCAGATCTAGGATGAGAAAAAAAAGTGGTAGAAAACTTATTGCCCGAAGAAGAGCAAAAGGAAGAAAAAAAGTATCCACTTAACTAAATCCTAAAAATGATCAAGTTTAAGAGCCTAAATCAGAGCAAACAATTTCTAAGAATTTTGAAGAAGAAAAGATTAAATACAAAATATTTTACAATTTACTTTGAAAAAAATTCAAGCAGTGTAAAAAATAATGATAAAAAAATATTAAACGTAAGTTTTGTAATGAAAAAAAACATTGGAAATGCTGTAATCAGAAATAAGATAAAACGAAAATTAAAATCAGCTGTCCAAAAAGCTCTAAAAGAAAAGCAGTCGGTTAACTTAAACTATACTTATGTAATTTTTGGAAGAAATAATGTATATAAAGATAAATTTCAGCTGATTTTTGATGAAGTTAATGACATGTTTAAAAGAATAAAACAAATAACTAGCTAAATCATGAAACTGATTAATTATTATTTAATATTGTTAATAAAATTTTATAAATATTTTATTTCACCTTATTTCCCTTTTAGCTGCAGATATCAACCTACCTGCTCCGAATACTTTATAGATTGCTTAAAACTTAATGGGATTTTAAAAGGTTTTTTGTTAGGAATAAAAAGAATTTTAAGATGCCATCCAATTAAAGTTTTAGGCGGTAGAAGTGGATTTGATCCTGCGCCTAACTTCAAAAAAGGAAAAAAATAAATGGACTCAAAAAATGTATTGATGGCTATTGTGCTTTCAACATTAGTTTTGGTTTTTTGGGCAACTTTTTTCGAACCACCTCCTGTTGAGAGACAGATTGCAGAAGATCAGGTAACAAAAAGTGAAGAACTTTCTTTTCCTTCAATCGAAAAAGTTGAGCTTTCAAAAAAAATTGCAAGAGATGATACAATTGATAGCGTTGCCAGAGTAAAAATAGAAAACAATAATATTAAGGGATCAATATCTCTCCAAGGCGCAATTATAGATGATATCATATTTAAAAATTATAAAGAGAGTTTAGAAAGTGATCAAAAAGTAATATTTTTAAACCCCAAAAGTTCAGACGAAGGATATTATATAGAAACTGGCTGGGCCTCTAATAGCAATGAAAAGTTAAAATTGCCTTTAGATAATACAATTTGGAAAGTAAAAGGTAATAAAGTACTCACACCAAATAAACCGATAGTGCTTGAATGGGATAATAATGAAGGTTTAATTTTTACAAAAAAAATTGAATTAGATGATAAGTATTTGTTCAAAATATCCCAGGGTATTAAAAACACTTCAAATAAATCTTATGAATTTTTTCCTTACGCTCAGATAACGCGAAATTATAAACCAGATGTAATACCTATATATATTCTACATGAAGGTTTTATTGGGATGTTTGATGATGAACTTAAAGAAGAAGATTATGAAGATGTTGAAGATGAAAAATTCATTATCAATAGTTCAAAAGGATGGCTAGGAATCACTGATAAATATTGGCTCACAGCAATAGTTCCAGAAAAAGGAAAAAAATTTAAATCTGAATTTTTATTTATCGATGGAAAATATAAAGCCAATTTTATCATTAAAGAAGCTACAGTTCTTTCTTCAAATGCGTCCATAACAAATGAAATAAATGCCTTCGTTATGGCAAAAGAGGTTGCAGTCATAGATGATTATGCCGAAAAATTGGGTATAGAAAAATTTGATTTAACAATAGATTGGGGATGGTTCTATTTCATTACTAAACCATTATTTTTTGTAATTGAATATTTTTTCAAACTAACTGGTAATTTTGGAGTTGCAATTATTATTCTTACTGCGCTCGTACGTATAGTATTCTTCCCGCTTGCTAACTATTCTTTTCGATCCATGGCTAAAATGAAAATCCTTCAGCCTGAAATGATAAGATTAAAAGAGTTACACAAAGACGACAAGACTAAGTTACAACAGGAAATGATGGCATTATATAAAAGGGAAAAAGTCAATCCTGTTTCTGGTTGCTTGCCGGTACTTATTCAAATTCCATTTTTCTTTGCAGTTTACAAAATGCTATATGTTACAATTGAAATGAGGCAGCAGCCTTTCTTTGGTTGGATACAGGATCTATCTGCAAGGGATCCAACTTCAATATTTAATTTATTTGGACTCATTCCATGGGATCCACCTACCTTCTTGATGATAGGTGTGTGGCCAATTCTTATGGGGTTAACTATGTTCTTGCAACAAAAACTAAATCCAACTCCACCAGACCCCATGCAAGCAAAAATTTTTATGTTTTTGCCAATTTTTTTAACAATCATATTGGCTCCATTTCCTTCAGGACTCGTAGTATATTGGACTGTAAGCAACGTCTTAACTATGGCTCAACAATGGGTCATCATAAGAGGAACAAAAGTAAAAACCGTTAGATAATGTTACCTGCCGAAAATTTAGATAATAAAATAAAAGAGTTCTGGCCCAAAAACGGGCCGTCAACTGAAGAAGTCGAAAAGTACGTAAAAAAATATTCAAAAGAAAAAATAGTCATTAAATGTGGAGGTCGAGTTCTTTTAGATGCGGACCTATTTAATAGTTTTATTGAGGATGTTGTCATCTTAAAAAAACTAGGTTTAACTCCTCTGTTAGTTCACGGCGGTGGATTAGGAATAAAGAAAAAATTAGATGAATTAAATATTGAAAGTAAATTTATTATGGGGTTACGAGTAACGGATGACAAGATGATCAAAATTGTTGAGGATGTAATGATAGCATTCAATAAAGAGATTGTTAGTGCTTTAGAAAAAAAATCCTGTAAAGCAAAATCTATAACAATTAGTGAAAACAATGCAATTTATGTTAAACAAAAAAATAAAGAACTAGGGTATGTCGGCACCCCAACTAGAATAGATGATAAATTAATAAAGAATTTTATTCATAAAGACTTCGTGCCAATTATAGCGCCAATGGGACTCGATGAAAAAATGCAAGTTTACAACATTAATGCTGATACTGCAGCAGGGGCTCTGGCAATAAGTTTAAAATCAAGAAGATTATTGCTAATGACTGACGTTGAAGGGGTTTATGATGAGAATGAAAAATTGATTTCTGAAATACAATCAACTCAAGCAGAAAAGCTTATTTATAATCAAACAATTCACGGAGGGATGATCCCAAAAATAAGAACATGCATTAATGCAGTAAATAATAATGTAAAAGGTGTTGTGATTATTGATGGAAGAAGACCCCACTCAATTCTTTTTGAATTATTTTCAGATCAAGGTGCCGGAACTCTTATTAGAAAATGAAGGAACTTCAATTTAGTAAATTTTGGATATTTGATTTGGACAATACTTTATACTCAGGAAAAACTAGAGTTTTTGAGCAAATTGATAAAAGGATGTCAAAGTATATATCAGGCAAACTCAATGTAAGTATAGTTGAAGCAAAAGAAATTCAAAAAAAATATTTTTATAAATACAATACAACATTAAATGGGATGCTTAAAAATCATAAGATTGATGCAAATGAATTTTTAGAATTTGTACATGATATAGATATAGACTTTCTTAAAAAAGATCTAACACTCAGTGAAGAATTAAGAAAACTTAAAGGAAAAAAAATTATATTTACAAACGGCTCCAAGAAACATGCTTTAAATGTAATTCGAAAAATTGGAATCGAGCAACATTTTGATGATATTTTTGATATAGTTGATTGTAACTTTGTGCCCAAGCCAACAATGGAACCTTATAAAAAGTTAGTGGAAAAACATAAAATTGACCCAAACTTATGTGTTCTTATTGAGGATATTGCAAGAAATTTAAAACCGGCATATGAAATGGGCATGAAAACAATTTGGATTGAAAATGACGAACCGTGGGCAGCGAAATTTTCAGATAGCGATTTTATCAATTACAAAACTAAAAATTTAACAGATTTTTTAAAAAAAATTAATTTATTAAAAGCTGCTTGATGAATATTAAATCATTTGAAAAAATAATTAACGAAGCTTGGGATAAAAAAGGTCAGGTTAATTCTAAGTCTAGTAGAAAATTACTAAATGCTATTAGTAAAACTATAGACTTATTAGATTCAGGAGAAATACGAGTTGCTGAAAAGAAAAACAATGAATGGACCGTTAATCAGTGGATTAAAAAAGCAATTTTACTAAGCTTTAGAGTAAATAAAATGAAAACCTCAAAAGGTCCCTATGCAACTTGGTACGATAAAGTAGCAGGTAAAACCAAAAAATTAAATA
>ERZ813253.624-NODE-624-length-12039-cov-2.876175_pt1 | contig 12039 bp, 14 predicted proteins | sample MGYA00520893_ERZ813253 | MGnify/ENA primary metagenome ERZ813253 (study PRJEB31669, sample SAMD00080414) | marine metagenome | biome: oceanic hadal pelagic zone biome; feature: marine hadalpelagic zone; material: sea water | place: Pacific Ocean:Izu-Bonin Trench...
GACGTGTGCTCTTCCGATCTCGGCACGGTCAATCTCAGCATCATGGAAAGTATGGGGCGGTCGCTGAACACCAGCATAACGACACTGGTGGTGTTGCTGTCCATGCTGTTCATCGGCGGCACCAGCATCCGGGAATTGCTGCTGGTATTGGCCATCGGCGCCGTAGCAGGCACCTACAGCTCCATCTTCATCGCCAGCCAATATCTGGTTATGGGACAGGGGCGAGATTGGCCGTTTCTTCAGGCGAGGCCGGGCAACCGCTGCCTCATCGTTGATGCACCTGATCGGCCGGTAGCAATACGGTCGGCGGCTTACCCGCTGGGTAGCAGGACTATTCGCCCGGTGGGCCTTCGTTGCGAGACCAATCGGTAGGCATCCGCCGTTTGCTCCAGGGGCATCTCCAGGTCCACCACGGGCCGCAGTCTTCCTTCAAGCGCCATCAGACCCGCCTGCTCCACTGTGGCCCTGGACACGCCCGAAACTCCCATGACTCTGGCGTCGCGGAAGATGATCTCCGCTGGGTTCAGGCTGACATTCTGCCCGAGAATCTCCCCCAGCAAAACCAGTCTGCCGTACTGCGCCAGGCTCCTGAGGGTCGAGGGAAACAAGGCCGAGCCCACGGTGTCGATGACCACATCCGCGCCTTCGTCGCCGGTCATGGCCATGACCAACTCGGCGAAGTCCAGACCGTTAGTCTCTAAGACCTCTGCGGCGCCCAGTTCCCGGAGTGAGTTTTCTTTCTCCGGAGATGACGAGACAGCCAGCACCCGCGCTCCCAACGCGGCCGCTGCTTGCACCGCATGGACGCCAAGACCGCCTCCTGCTCCCGTGACCACCACCGTTTCTCCCGGAGCGACTTGGGCCGTCTCCCGGACCGCTTGGAGGGAAACCCCCATGGGGCAGGCCAGCAGCGCCGCGCCGATGGGGTCGAGTCCTTCAGGAAGTTTGACCAGGCTGTGCCCGGAAAGGGCCACGTATTCAGCGAACCCACCGTCGCGGCCGTGGCCGATGCCTTGACCGTCGCGGCACCGGTGTTCACGTCCGCTTGTGCAACGGTCGCACCTGCCACAAGCCTCGGTAAGGATGCTGACCACCTTGTCACCGGTCGTCAGCCCGGTGACCTCGCTGCCGGCCGCTTCCACCACCCCTGAGATCTCGTGGCCCAGGATAACGTTCGGCCCAACACCGCGCCGCAGCACGCCGGACATCACCGACCGGTCATGGTGGCAGAACCCGCAGGCAGTGACCCGGACCAGGACCTGGCGAGGCCCCGCTTCGGGTATGGGCACATCGCGTATCTCCAAGACCGGTGGGTCGCCCGCTTGTTTCACGTATAGGGCTCTCATACCCGCGAATTATATTCCCGGCAGCGTATACCGCCAATGCCGGGCTAACGTATAATCGATGGCGCCGTTCCCTCCTGGCCAGGCTTGATTCCGTGGCCGGCGGGGATAGGGATCCTGAGTTTGTTCCGGGGTAAGAAATGAAGATTGGCGCCCATGTTTCCACGGCGGGCGGCATCAGCAATGCGGTGGACAGAGCGAAGGAGATCGGCTGCGAAACCATTCAGATCTTCGGTTCTTCACCCCAGACCTGGGCCTTTAAGCCCGTGCCCGGCGAACAGATCGAGCTATTCAAGCAAGGCCTTGTGGACGCGGGCATCGGTCCGGTGTTCTTGCACGCCATATATCTGATCAACCTGGGGACTCCCAACGAGGATAGCCTAAAAAAGGGAATCGATTCGTTGATCAACTACATGGATCTGGCGGCTGATATCGGAGCGGCGGGTGTGATATTCCATCCTGGCAGCCACGGTGGCCGGGGATATGAAGCGGTGCTGCCTCAGACTGTCGATGCCATAAAAACAGTCTTGGACGCCTCGCCCGACGGACCGTGCTTGGCAGTGGAGAACATGGCCGGTATGGGCCAGCACATCGGGGCCAAATTTGATGAGTTGGGCGGAATCCTGAAAGCCGTGGATAGTCCTCGGTTGAAGATCTGCCTGGACACCCAGCACGCCTTCGCCGCCGGATACGACCTGACCAACCCCCAGGGTATCAAAGCCATGCTGGACGAATTGGACGCAGGTCCGGGCAGTGCAAATGTGGCGGCGGTCCACGCCAACGACTCCAAACGTGTCTGCGGTTCAGGGGTGGACCGGCACGATAACATCGGCGACGGGTTCATCGGCGAACAAGGGTTTGCCGCCATCATGGGCGACCCGGCGTTTGCCGAAGTGCCGTTCTATCTAGAGGTGCCGGGCTTTGAGGGCAAGGGGCCGGACCAGCGCAATATAGACATCCTGAAGAAGATCAGAACACAGGCCGGGCTTTCCAGTTGATCAATATTACCAACCGGGAGTTCGTGAGACTGGTGCGCCAGGCGTACCGGGAGATGCCTGCCCACGTGATCAAGGCGCTGGACAACATTGACGTGGTAGTCGAAGAATGGCCGGGACCCGAGGACGTGATAAATGGGGAGGGCACTCTTTTTGGGCTTTACCAAGGCGTGCCCATGACCGAACGCGAGGGCGGAGACCCCTTGTTGCCCGACCGGATAGCGATCTACCGCCAGCCAATCTTGCGCAGTTGTTCCACTAGGACCGAGGCTGAACACGAGATCAAGGTCACTTTGTGGCACGAGGTCGGCCATTATCTGGGCATGAACGAGGATGATCTAGACCGGTTGGGGTACGGTTAGTGGCTACCGAGTTTAGCCGAGCCGGTGGGTCCATTGGGACTGGAATGGGCATCGGCCTGATTCCCATCGCCCCAGCAACTTGGGCCAGTCTCGCGGCGGTGCTGCTCTACGGCTTTTCGTCACTCGATGAAGATTCCACCGGGTTCTTCCTGCTCTGCGGACTGGGGTTCTTGGCTGGGGTCTGGGCCTGTCAGACGCTGATAACCGAGTCCGACCACGACCCCAAGCGGGCGGTCTGGGACGAGTTTGCCGGCATGTGGATCACCTGTCTGTTCCTGCCCAAGACCTTGCCTTGGTTGGCTGCTGCTTTCGTGATCTTCCGGGTACTGGACATCGTTAAACCCTGGCCGATACGCAAGTTCGAAGCGTTGCCGGGGGGCCTGGGCATCATGGCCGACGACCTGGCGGCCGGTGTTGTTGGGGCCATTGGGCTTAACGTGGTCTACCGGGTGTTTTTCTAGGGGCGGGACCGAGCCTGGTTCCATTGCCCGTCAGATACCGCTATGTTATACTTCCACCAGCATCAATCTACCTGAATTCAGCTTCGGCCCAGGCGTCGAACAATGAATTTCTCGGCAGAGATTTTGCGTGCCCCGTCGCCCCCTGCGGCGGACTCTCGGACGTAGCCGGTCAGATCGGCCGACAAAAAGGATTTGCATCTCGAATGGTAGAGCCCCTCAATACTCCGCAAGAACCGGCACCGGAAGTGCCCAAAGAACCACCGGCAACCCCAGCCCCGGTTGCAGCCACAGCCGTTGCCACTGAACCAGAACCTGTTCCTGCCGCGCCTCCGGCCCCGCCAGCGCCCCCAGTTCGGGAACACCTGACCATGAAGGCCCTTCTCGAGGCGGGAGTCCACTTTGGGCATCAGACCCGGCGGTGGAACCCCAAGATGAAGAGATACATCTTCACCCAGAGAAACGGCATCCACATCATTGACTTGCAGCAAACCTTGGGCATGATCAACAGCGTCTACCAGGAGATGGTGGACCTGGTGACCCAGGGCGGAAAGGTCCTGTTCGTTGGGACCAAGCGTCAAGCCCAAGAAGTGATTCAGAGCGAAGCCGAACGTTGTGGCATGTTGTACGTCAACCAGCGCTGGTTGGGCGGCACCATGACCAACTTTCAGACCATCCGGACCCGCATCAGCTACATGTTGGAGCTCCAACAGAAGCGGGACCAAGGCTACTTCAGAGTTCTTCCCAAGAAAGAGGGTGTCAAGCTCCGCGACACGCTGAACCGCTTGGAGAAATATTTCACCGGCGTTCGGGACATGACTGAGGTGCCCAAGGCCATCTTTGTCATCGACATCGGCCGGGAAGACATCTGTATCGCCGAAGCCCGCCGCATGGGTGTTGATATCTTCGCCATCGTCGATTCCGATTGCGACCCCAACAAGGTCGACCACATCATTCCCGGCAACGACGACGCCGTTCGTTCCATCAGGTTGATCACCAACCGCATGGCTACTGCCGTGTTGGAGGGCCTCGCCCAACGCGAAGCCATGCTGCAGGCCCAGATCGAAGAGATGGCAGAAGTGGACGAGTCCCAGTTCCTGACTGCATATGTGACGCCCGATGACGAGGAAGAGGGTCTTCCTGAGATGGAGGGTCTGGACACCACGACAGTCGCCGAGGTGGCGCCCGAGACAGCCGCCGCCATTACCCCGGTGGCAGAGTCTGAGGTTGAGGAGCCGGATGCCGTAGCGGCCCCGCCCAAGGCCGAAGCGCCTGCCTCGGGACCGGTCGCGGAAGTGGTAGAACCTTAAGCTTCCGTTGAACCCAGTCCGCAACCCGCAGCCGAGCCCGAGCCGGAGCCCGAGGTAGAAGCGGCAACAGAGGAAAGTAGCGGGGAACAGCCGGGGGAGTAACCTTCCTGAGTTCTCAATCTACGGCCATCCCTTGGCCGGCTATTAGGAGCACGCAATTGGCGGTCGATGTTCAATTAGTCCGGACCCTGCGCGACCAAACGGGCGCCGGAATCATGGATTGCAAAGAAGCCCTGGAAAGCTCTGACGGCGACTTGGAGAAAGCCGTATTGGCACTTCGTGAGAAGGGAGTGGCCAGCGCGGTCAAGCGCGTGGGCCGCGAAACGAAGGAAGGCCTCGTAGAGACCTACTTGCACACCGGCGGACGGGTCGGGGCCATGGTTGAACTTGGCTGCGAGACCGACTTCGTCGCCCGGACAGAAGAATTCCAAAAATTGGCCCACGACATCGCCATGCAGGTCGCGGCCATGGACCCGGTCTACGTCAGCGAAGACGATATCGAAGAGGGAGACGCCCGTCCTCCGGCCCAGGTCGCGCTTATGCTACAGCCGTTCATCAAGAACAGCTCCACGTCCGTCGGGGAGATGGTCAAGGAGTTGGCAGGTAAGGTTGGAGAGAATATCCGAGTGGTCCGATTCAGCCGACTAGCTGTCGGCGAATAGTTAATCGAAAGGGTATGGCTGAACCGAGATACCGACGCGTCATGCTGAAGATCAGCGGTGAGTCTCTAAAGGGAGAGACTCAGTTTGGTATTGACCCCGTAGCAGTAAATTACCTCTCAGAGCAGATCGGCGAAGCAGCCGCGTTAGGCGTGGAGATTGCCGTTGTCATGGGAGGAGGCAACATCTGGAGAGGGGAAGCGGCCGAATCCAGGGGGATGGACCGGGCGACCGCCGACTACGCAGGTATGCTGGCCACCATAATCAACGCTCTGGCCCTTCAAGATGGGCTGGAACAACGAGGCATCGATGTTCGTACACAGAGCGCCCTACAGATGCAGGCCGTGGCCGAACCATACATCCGCCGCCGGGCCATTCGCCATCTGGAGAAAGGCCGGGTCGTGCTCTTTGCCGCAGGCACCGGCAACCCCTACATGACCACCGACACCGCGTCCGCGCTACGAGCACTGGAGATCAACGCCGACGTGCTCCTTATGGCCAAGAACAACGTCGACGGCGTGTACGACTCCGACCCCAACGAGAATTCAGACGCCGTCAGGTTTGGCAACCTGGATTATATGGACGCCTTGAACATGCGGCTGGACGTGATGGATTCGACCGCGCTTTCACTTTGCATGGACAATAAACTGCCCATAGTGGTATTCAATGTTTTTGAACCGGGTACAATGGGCAATATCCTCACTGGACAGACTGTGGGAACACTAATTACAGCGAGGGACTGATCATGACTTCAAAAGACTTAACCCCCGAGGTTGTGCTGTCTGAGGTCTCCGTCAAGATGGACCGTGCTGTGGACGCCTTCAAACGTGACCTGACCCAACTCCGTACCGGCCGGGCGACTCCCGCGCTGGTGGAGAATATCGAGGTTGCCTACTACGGGTCCAAGACTCCCCTAAAACAGATCGCATCGATCTCCGCGCCAGATGCCCGGGCCATCATGATTCAGCCCTGGGACGCCAATGCGCTGCGGGAGATTGAAAAGAGCCTGATGACTTCGGAGATGGGGTTCAATCCGTCCAATGATGGGTCCACCATCACGGTGCCCATTCCCCAGCTAACCGCGGAACGCCGTCAGGAGATGGTCAAACTCCTCAAGGGCAAGATCGAAGATGGCAAGGTGTCTGTCAGGAACGTACGCCGCGACGGTCTGGAATCCTTGCGGAAGCTGGAGAAAGAAAAGTCGATCTCCAAGGACGACGGCCGCCGCGCTCAGGACCAACTGCAGAAAACTACCGACGGCCATACCAAGCAGATAGACGAGACCGGTTCCGCCAAAGAGGCGGAGATCCTGCAGGTCTAACGCTGTGCGGGTTGAGTCGACTACACCTCAGCCGCCGGCCGGAGACGGCGCTAACGTACCGGTCCATGTGGCTTTTATCATGGACGGGAATGGCCGGTGGGCGCAGAAGCAGGGCCTCCCCCGCATCGCCGGTCATGAGTTCGGCGTGCAGTGTATCCAGGGGGTATTGGAGACCCTGGGGCCACTGGGCGTAAAGTTTGTCACCCTCTATGCCTTCTCAACGGAGAACTGGAGCCGTCCTCAAGACGAAGTTGATGGCATCATGGACGTATTCTCAGAAGCCATCGCCAGTCAGACCAAGTTGCTCCATGAGAAAAACGTTCGAATCATCCATGTGGGCAAAACTGAGAACCTGAGCCCGGACCTTCTGGAAGCGATGGCTGAAACCCAACGGCTGACCAGCAAGAACACCGGTATCACCCTGAACGTGGCCATCGACTACGGGGGCCGCGCCGAGATATTGGAAGCGGTCCGGCGAATCGTCAAAGATGGGGTCGATCCGGAAACCATCGATGAGGACTTGTTCAGCCGTTATCTGTTCACATCCCAAAGCCCAGACCCGGACTTGATCATTCGGACGGGCGGAGAACAGCGCATCAGCAATTTCCTCTTGTGGCAATCGGCCTACAGCGAGATGCACCACACGCCCACCCTGTGGCCCGACCTGGGCGCTGTTGAGCTCACTCAGATATTGGAGAACTTCGGCAATCGCCGGCGCCGCTACGGGGCTCTCAACGTCGAAGACCAGTTTTCGGATCCCTCAGCCCCTCCCCAGACTCCTCAAGAGTAGGAACAGGGAAGAATTTTTGCTCCAACGGTCGCTAACGGCGCTGGTTGGAATCCCCATCTTGGTGGGCGCCATCTGGCTGGGGGCACCGTGGCTGACCGTGTTAGTGGTGGCGGCTGGGCTGGCCGCCATCTGGGAACTCTACCGGATGACACCCCTTGGCGTTGGCCCTTTGCCGATAGTGCTGGGAGCCGCCTGGGTGCTGGCGATGCTTTCCGGGGCCCAAGCCGCCTCCGGCCGCGATAATTTCCTGATCATATCCGGCGGTGTATTGGCTGCCGGTTCGTTCATCGCGTTGCTCTGGTTCATCGCGTTCTACCGGAGTGACGCATCAGCCGGGGAAAATCACTATCCCATCGGATTTGCGTATCTCATCCTGGGACCCATCTACGTGGGATTTCTCTTGGCTCACGCACTCATGCTCCGAGAGATCACCGGCTCCGGGGCTGAGGTCGAGGCGCCGGCGGGCCTGGGGCGCAGTTGGCTACTATTCGCCTTGCTGGTTACATTTGCCGTGGACACCGGGGCCTATCTGGTGGGACGCGCGGTTGGAAGGCGGCCCATGGCCCCGAGCATCAGCCCCAACAAGACCTGGGAGGGGAGCCTGGGTGGCTTCATCTCAGCCGTGGCCGCCGCGCTGGTGCTTGGATTGGTGCTTGACCTGGGGGTCCCGGCATGGCAGCAGGCCGTGATCGGTGGCGTGGTAGGCGTGGTTGGTCAATGGGGAGACCTGATAGAGTCCAAGCTGAAGCGAATCGCCGACCTGAAGGACGCTGGTAGTATAATTCCGGGACACGGTGGGTTATTGGACCGATTGGACAGTATCTTGTTGACCCTGCCTGCCGTATATTATCTGATCGTTACGGTGTTTGTACCCTGATCTGGAATCCACCCATCTCCTAAAGCGAGCTGACAGAACATGAAAAGGATCGTCATACTCGGCTCAACCGGGTCCATCGGCCGCCAAACACTGGATATCGTCCGTGCGTTTCCAGACGAATTCGAGGTTATCGGTCTGGCAGCCGGAAACAATATAGAGCTTCTGAAAGAGCAGGTAGAAGAGTTCAGTCCCAAGCACGTCTGTTGCATCAACCCTCCGAAAAAGGCATTTCGGGGCCTGGAATTCACCCCAATGGAAGATATGGTGTGCCTGGATGACGTGGACCAGGTGATGGTGGCTCTGATGGGCAGCGTGGGCCTAGTGCCGACGCTGAACGCGCTCAAGGCCGGCAAGTCGGTCGCCCTCTCCAACAAAGAGCCGATCGTCATGGCCGGCGGTCTGATCAAGGAATACGAGTCGCGCTACGGTGGCGAAGTGCTGCCGGTGGACAGTGAGCCCAGCGCCATCTGGCAATGTCTGCGGGGCGAGGACAACGAGATACTTAGGCTGCTGATCACCGCATCGGGCGGGCCCTTCCGCACCACGCCCCTGGAGGAGATGGAAGGAGTCACGCCGGAACGGGCGCTCCAGCACCCCACCTGGAAGATGGGCAAGAAGATAACGATAGACTCTGCTACGCTGATGAATAAGGCGTTTGAAGTGATTGAGACGCATTGGTTATTCAGCGTGCCCTGGGAAAGGATCGAAGTGGTCGTCCACCCCCAAAGCACGATCCATTCCATGGTTGAATTCGGAGACGGCTCGGTGAAGGCCCAGATGGGGCCGCCGGACATGCGGTTGCCCATCCAGTACGCGTTGTTCTACCCGAAACGTCTGCCCAACGCCATGATTCCCAGGTTGGACACGTCGATATCCCAAACCCTGACCTTTGACCCGATGGAACCAGGCCGGTTCCCATGTTTCGAACTCGCCGTTGCGGCGGGGAAGAAGGCGGGACCTATCCGGCGGCGCTGAGTGCGGCCGACGAAGTGGCGGTCCAGGCGTTCTTGGATTTGAAGATCGGCTTCACTGACATACCCAAGGTGATTGACCAGGTGCTGGGCGAGCACGATTCCCAGTCCGGGGATAATTTGGAGGACTTCTTGGAAGCCGACCGTTGGGCCACGGAACGGGCGACCGAGATAACCAGCGGTTAGGAATCCCTTAACAGCCTTTGGCCGTACTAATTACAGCATTGTCCATTATTAAGAACGATGAAGAAGCCCATTAAGTAAGCATGGAATCTGTCCTCATAGCCGTTGGCTCACTGGTGCCACTGCTCCTGATATTGGTGGTGATCCACGAGTTCGGCCATTACGCCACCGCCCGCGCCATGGGCGTGAAAGTTCTGGAATTTGGCGTTGGCTTCCCGCCGCGCGCATTTGGCGTCTACACCGGAAACACCCCAGTGCTGGTGGACGGCGCCACCCGGTATGTGGGCCTATCCGGCCCGGAGGACCTGGGCCGGGGCCAGAAGATCAAGGTTAGCTCCATTGAAAATGACCAGGGCAACCTGGTGGCCCGTGTCATCGAACTGAGCAAGAAGGTGGCCAAGGGCGAAGAGCCGGACGAAGAACGTCCCGGCGAAGAAGACCTCCTAAAGCACGAAGGAAAGATACGTTCCGTCAGCGACGGGTCAATGGTCTTGGCCGATATGCTTTATTCCGTGAACTGGGTGCCCATCGGCGGGTTCGTACGGCTGGCCGGAGAAGCAAACCCCAACGTGCCTCGCAGCCTGGCCGGCAAGGGCACTGGCACGCGGTTCTTGGTACTGGTCGCCGGACCGTTGATGAACGCTATCCTGCCTCTGCTGATCTTCACCGTGCTGCTGATGATTCCCCAGGACGTCGCAGTTGGGCGGCTGGTCATCCAGGAAGTGGGGGAGAACACTGCAGCCTCCGAGGCGCAGGTGCAGGCCGAAGATGTCGTTCTTCAGGCCAACGGCAAGGACATCGAGAACCGGTTGGAATTCACCCGGGAGATCAACCTGAACGGCGGTTCGCAGATGTCGATGCTGGTGGAGCGTGACGGCCAAGAACTGCTACTGCACCTCCGGCCCCGGTTCGACACAGAGTCGGCGAGATGGCTGGTGGGTGTATTTCCGCGCCTGGACGACGTCACCATCGTCAAACGGTCCCAACCTATCTGGGAGGCCGTCCCCAACAGTTTCGTCAACACTTGGGAGATGTTGGTGCTGGTCAAACAGGTCCTGGGCGGCGCCATCGGGGAAGGGTCCTCTCCCGAGTTCTCGGGTCCCATCGGCATAGCCCAAATCACCGGAGAGATCACCCGCGAGAATGGTTGGCTCGGCTGGCTCGGCGTGGGCATCCTGCTCAGTATCAACCTCGCCATCTTGAACGTTCTGCCCATCCCGATGCTGGACGGCGGCCGGATATTCTTCGTGGTGCTGGAATGGGCGCGCCGGGGGAAGAAGATACCGGCCCACAGAGAAGGCATGGTCCATCTGATCGGTTTTGCGTTGTTGATGGGCGGAATCGTTTTGGTGAGCGTAAATGACATAGGCCGCCTGATCGACGGCCGCAGCTTCCTGGGTTAGCTTCGGGGTTATCCTCCTGGACCCGCGCCTATCGGGCATCCCATGCTCTGGCACCTTTTACCTCATTCGTGTACCATAAGCCTGCCTTAGCATTGGGTTGCGAGGTATGCCCGTTCAGGCATGATATCGCGCGAATTTAACCTCTTTGATTTGATTATTTAGGAAAGAGCGGAATGATAAAACGTCGAGTAACCAAGCCGGTCTATGTGGGCGGCGTTAAGATAGGCGGCGGAGCGGACGTGACGGTCCAATCCATGACCAAGACCGATACCAGGGACGTGAAGGCCACTGTCAAGCAGATCCACGAACTGGAAGAGGCAGGCTGTGAGGTTATCCGCAGCGCCGTGCCCGACGCTGATGCGGCGGAGGCAATGGCGGAGATCAAGAAACAGATCCACATACCCCTCATCGCCGATATCCACTTCCACTACAAATTAGCGCTTACGTGCCTGGAAGGCGGCATCGACTGCCTTCGCCTGAACCCCGGCAATCTGCGGAACGAAGACCAAGTGCGTGAGGTGGTCCGCGCAGCCAAAGCCCGCAACGTGCCTATCCGCATCGGCGTCAACTTTGGCAGCCTGCCCCCAGTGGGCGGCATAGGCCGCACCAGGGGTTTCTCCCGGCACATGGATCTGGTCAACAGCCTGCCCAAGGCCGGTCAGGCCCAGGAAGGCGACTACAGTGTGGTCGACCACATGGTGGCGACCGCGCTCTGGGAGATCAGCCTGCTGGAAGAACAGGACTTCGATCTGATCAAGATATCTATGAAGGCGTTCGACGTCCCCACCACAGTGGAGGCCTACACGCGCTTGGCGGGCATGATGCCGTATCCCTTGCATCTGGGCATCACTGAGGCCGGAACGCCGATGGCCGGTTCCATACGCACATCGGTGGGGCTGGGCGTGCTGCTTTATAACGGCATCGGCGACACTATCCGAGTCTCCCTGAGCGGCGACTCCACCGAAGAGGTTGTGGCCGGCTTCGAGATCCTGAAGTCCCTCAACATGCGCAAGAAGGGCGCGATCTTGGTCGCTTGCCCCAGTTGCGGCCGGGCCGACGTGGTCGTCATAAAGCTAGCCAATGACGTAGACGCCTTGCTCAAGAAGGGCAACAAAGAGATCACCGTCGCCGTCATGGGGTGTGAAGTCAACGGCCCCGGCGAGGCAAAAGACGCCGATGTCGGCATAGCCGCGGGCGCGGGCCGCGCGGTGATCTTCCGCAAGGGCCAGAAGGTCCGGGTCGTCCCGGAGGCCGCGATGCTGACCGCCCTGATGGAAGAAGTGGAGAACACTCCGGTGCACGCCGAGTCACCCGGTCCTACTCTCGCCCTCCGGCCGTCGGCTGGTCTATCGGCACTCCGCTAATCG
>ERZ813253.625-NODE-625-length-12012-cov-7.950947_pt1 | contig 12012 bp, 12 predicted proteins | sample MGYA00520893_ERZ813253 | MGnify/ENA primary metagenome ERZ813253 (study PRJEB31669, sample SAMD00080414) | marine metagenome | biome: oceanic hadal pelagic zone biome; feature: marine hadalpelagic zone; material: sea water | place: Pacific Ocean:Izu-Bonin Trench...
CGGATCGCCCGGTTCACACCGCCAGCGCTGTCCAGGTTCGCCGGCCGATCTACAAGGATTCCATCCAGTCATGGAAGCGCTATGAAACTCAACTGGCGCCCCTGTTCGAGGCTTTAAGCTGAAAGTTATGGCTCTCTCTCTCCAGCAGGCCCTGGACCACGCGGTGCAACACCACAGCGCGGGCCGCCTGCCTGAGGCCGAGCGTGGTTATCAGCAGATATTGCGAAGCGACCCCAATCAGCCCGTCGCCTTGCATCTGCTTGGCGTGATCGCCCAACATACGGGCAAAAACGATATTGCCGTTGATCTCATCACGAAGGCCGTCGCCGTCAAGCCCGATTACGTCGAGGCGTATATTGTCCTCGGCAATGCGCTTCGGGGTCTGGGAAAGCTCGACGAGGCCATCGCGAGTTATGCCAAGGCCCTCGCCATCGCCCCTAATTACGCTGAGGTGCATAGTAACCTTGGCAATGTGCTACAGGAGCTGGGGAAGCTCGACGACGCCGTGGCGAGCTACGCCAAGGCCCTCGCCATTACGCCGGATAATGCCGAGGCGCATAACAACCTTGGTATTGCGCTCCGGAGCCTGGGCAAGCTGGATGCGGCCGTCGCCAGCTACCACAAAGCACTCGCCATTGCGCCCGATTACGCCGATGCCCATAACAACCTCGGCGTTGCCCTCCGGGGCCCGGGAAAGCTGGACGAGGCCATCGCCAGCTACCACAAAGCACTCGCCATCAAACCCGATTACGCCGAGGCGCATCACAACCTCGGCAATGCCCTCCAGGGTCTGGGCAAGCTGGACGAGGCGATCGCCAGCTACCACAAAGCACTCACCATCAAACCCGATTACGCCGAGGCGCTTAACAACCTCGGCACTGCGCTCAAGGCCCTGGGCAAGCTGGATGCGGCCGTCGCCAGCTACCATAAAGCCCTCGCGGTCAAACCCGATTACGCCGAGGCGCATCGGAACTTGGCCATGGTTAAGAAATTTGTCCATTACGATGATGACATCAAGGCCATGGAAGACGCTTACGCCATGCCCGGCCCTGGTAATCAACAGAGGATGCATCTCGCCTTTGGTCTGGGGAAGTCATTTGAGGACCTTGGCCGTTACGAAAAAGCTTTTGGCTTTTATCAAACCGCCAACGCCATAAAGCGCGGCACATATGAATTCTCGATTGGAATCATTGAGGAGAGATTCAAGCGTTTGAAAGAAGTTTTCACCAAGGGTTTGTTTGGAAAACATCGAGCCACGGGATCGTCCGACGAGTCTCCGATTTTCATCCTCGGCATGCTGCGCTCCGGCACGACGCTGGTCGAGCAGATATTAGCCAGCCATCCAAACGTTTATGGCGCCGGAGAATTGAAGTATATAAATCGAATTGTCACGTCTCAATTCCGCGGGATAGACGATCCAGGATTCACAGAGGGAATTAATCAGGCAAGCCTCCACGACTTTTCAAAAGCCGGCGATGAATACATCGGCATGATCAGGGCGCGCGCCGGCAGCGAAGGGTTTGTCACCGATAAGATGCCATATAATTTTCGCTTGATCGGTATGATCAGACTCATGCTGCCGAAGGCAAAAATAATCCACTGCCGCCGCGACCCTAGGGACACATGCCTGTCCATATTCAAGAACGAATTCGCCAGAGAGGGTAATTACTATGCCTACGACCTGGGCGAATTGGGGCGCTATTACACTCTGTACCGCGATTTGATGCGCCACTGGCACAGCGTGCTGCCGGGGTTCATATACGATATTCACTATGAAGACGTGGTGGCGGATCAGGAGGGGCAATCGCGAGCCTTGCTGGCCCATTGCACACTCGAATGGGACGATGCATGCTTGGCGTTTCACAAAACGGATCGCCCGGTTCACACCGCCAGCGCTGTCCAGGTTCGCCGGCCGATCTACAAGGATTCCATCCAGTCATGGAAGCGCTATGAAACTCAACTGGCGCCCCTGTTCGAGGCTTTAAGCTGAAAGTTTATGGGCGTTCCACCCGCGGCATCCGCTCCGTAAATTTTCAATCCATCAAGCGCCGCGAACAGCGGGACATCGTCCGCACAAGTGGCTTGACGACGAACCCCGCGAACTGGTTAATGCTCGCCATCCTGCCTGGATCGGGCCACACCTCTGAAATGACATGACCAAGCCATGAAAATTGTCCTCGCCGGACCCAGTTCATCGAAGTTGGTGGAGATCTTGGGTGATTGCGTCGTCATCGACGGGTCCAGCGATACGGCCCTCGTCAACGCCCTGATCGGCGGCGCGGCCGAGGGGGCGGCGGTGGTGATCGACGCCGCTGAGGGCCTGTCGGAACAGCTGCGCCGCTATAGCCTCATCCTTCATTTGCTGGGCTTGCGCCGCGTTCTGGTGGCGCTCGATCCTGCGGGTCCCGACGCTCGGGATTACCGAGCCTTTCTCGACGGCATCGGCGTTGAAGGCTGGCCCATGATCGCGGCCGAGTCGCTCGCCGAGGGTCTCGAAGGCTTGCCCGCGGCGGTGGACCTCACGGCGCTGCCGCTTCGCCTGGCGATTGAGTCCGTCGCCGGCTTGGTGGCGACGGGGCGCGTGCTGTGCGGGCAAATAGCAATTGGCGATGCGCTGATTTTTTCTCCATCACACCTGACCGCGCGCGTAACGGCGCTCAAAGCACGGGGCGCTTCGGTCGCCGTCACCTTGGATCAGACTGTCGCCGTCGCGGGCGGCGACCTAGCGAGCCTGCTCGACGATCTTCCCCTGGAAACCGATGTATTCCGGGTAAAAGTGGTTTGGCTCAATGGTTCGTCGCCGGACGAAAAACGGGCATTCAGTCTCCAACTCAACGGTCAGAAAATTCCTGTCGAACTTCAGGAATATAAGGCAGGAGAGCTGGGCTACAGCGAACTCATCATCAGGGCCCCCGGGCTTCTCGCCCTCGACGAATTCGACATAGTGGCGCCGACCGGACGCTGCGTCTTGATTGATAGCGCCGTCGGAGGCCTTGTCGCCATCGGCGTCATCGTCATGGAGGGCTATCCGGATCAGCGCGGCCTGATCGAGGTGAAAAGCACCAATGTCACTTTCGTTGAACACAGTGTCTCGGCAGACTCGCGTGCCGAGCGCAACGGCCATCGCAGCGGCGTGCTGTGGTTCACCGGCCTTTCAGGATCGGGCAAATCGACCCTCGCCATCGAGGTCGAGCAAAGACTGTTTCGCTTAGGCTATCAGGCCTATGTGCTCGACGGCGACAATATGCGCCGGGGCCTCAACGTTAATTTGGGTTTCTCGCCTGACGACCGCGCTGAGAATATCCGCCGGGTAGGTCAGGTTGCGGCCCTGTTCGCCGACGCCGGATTCCTTGTCATTAGCGCCTTTATCTCGCCTTATTTGTCGGACCGCATTCGAGCCCGCGCGGCGGTGGAAGTCTTGGGCGCGGATCGCTTCTATGAAATCTTCATCGACGCCGACCTCGAGGAATGCGAGCGCCGTGATCCTAAGGGACTCTACAAACGCGCCCGAAGCGGCGAAATAACTGATTTTACAGGTATTTCTGCGCCCTATGAGGCGCCCGAGAACCCCGACATGACCATCGATACGAAGGTCGGGTCTGTCGATGCGTGCGCTCAAGCGATCGTCGAATTTATCGTCGCCGAATTTGCTCACTCATGAGGGCGCAATGACGGAGGTGAATGTCGCGGCAAATCTGGCCGCGGTCCGCGCGGCCATGGCCGCCGCCGCGCAAAAGGCCGGCCGCAACGCTGCCGACATCACCCTGGTGGCCATTTCTAAGATTCACCAGAGTGACCGAATTATGCCGGCACTCGATGACGGCCAACGCGTCTTCGGCGAAAACCGGGTTCAGGAAGCCGCTGCTAAATGGCCCGTGCTCAAGGAACGATTTCCCGACATTGAACTTCATCTTGTCGGGACGTTGCAGACCAACAAGGTCAAGCAGGCGCTCGCCCTGTTCGATGTGATCGAGACCCTGGACAGGCCAAAACTGGCCCGGGCGCTGGCTGCCGAAATGGAACGAATTTCGCGCAGCATTCCCTGTTACATCGAGATTAATACCGGGGAAGAGCCGAACAAGGCGGGCGTCATGCCCGCGGAGGCCGACGATTTCATTGCCCTCTGCCGCAATGATCTGTCCCTGCCGGTGATCGGTTTGATGTGCATACCGCCGATCCATGAGGAACCGGCGCTGCATTTTGTCCTGCTCGCTGAGATTGCCAAGCGCCATGGCCTTGATCGCTTGAGCATGGGAATGAGCGCCGATTTCGAGGTCGCCATCGCGCTCGGCGCCAGTCATGTCCGCGTCGGCATGTCGATCTTCGGCAAAAGACCGCCCCAAGGGAAATATAAGCTATACTAATACGGCGACAGTTTGCTTAACTAAGGCAATTAAAAAAACTGTCGCCGTATTAGTCTTATTAACCGCGTTATTTCACTCCGCCTGACTCTATACAGATACGGCTGGTTTTGTCGCAGTCGGCGAGGATACGCAGCAGATTCTCCAGGCTGACCGCGATGCAACCCTCGGTGGGTGATAAATCGGGCCGGGCAATATGCAGGAAAATAGCACTGCCATTGCCGGGCACTACCGGGTCATCGTTATAGCCGATGGTGACGACGATGTCGTAGACATGGTCCTCGCGCCACATCAGCTCGAAGCTGGTTTGGCACGGCTGGCGGACCAAGCTGTTGTAGGCCGGATCGTCGGGCTCGTCGGACCAGGCGTCCAGCGGGTCAATTGCCTCGACGGGTAACAGGGTTTCGGGCCGGGAAACCCGGTCAGCGCGGTAATAAACTGCCCGCAGGGGAAAGCAGCCGACTGGTGTCGCATGATCGCCCTCGCGTTTATCGCTGGTCACGCCGGCCCCACCGATGGCGCAGGGAGCGCTGTTTCCGCTCCACTCGACGGTGCCGCTGCTGTCGACAAGGATATCCATGGTCCCCTACGCGTATCTTTCCAGAATTCGATAAAGACTAATAGAGGTTATCAACGACTCTGGGCTCGGCCCGCATGAATTTTGCCGCCAATGCTTGCTGGCTGTAGCGGTCGATTGCGAAGCGGGTGAAGGCATTAAGTTCACTCGTCGGTTTTAAATTCCCATTCACGGCTATCGCCTGGGCAATCTGCAGTCCGTTTTCCGACGCCACATAACGAATGGCGGTAGCGGTGAAAGCGCTCTCGGCGCGCGGTAATGCCGCGAGCCAGGTCGCATCACGCGGGATCAGGGGGAGTGGGTCTTCGACCGCCGCCACGGTCTGCATGGCGGGCGGCTCGACCGGCAGCGCGGCAAGGACAGGGGCCTGGGTTTCGGGGGCGCGGAAAATACTGGTGTCCTCCGGCGCACGTCGCCAAAAAGCCGGGTTGTAGGCATAGTCGCGTTCGACGCTCGCCAGGGCGGCCACGGTCGTTGCCGTCGGTACCGGCTCGCCGGGGGTCCAGTCGATGTTGGTGGCTTCCTGGGCTCGGCGTTCAAAGCCGTAGTTGGTTTCGGCACTCGCCAGAACGGCGGGAGCCGGGGCGCCGTCCGGCGCGGGGGTTTCCCCGCCGTCGAACATGGCAATGATTTGCTCGTCTATGCCCTCGCCCGAAATCTCTTCGATTATGGCGCTCACCACGGCGGCGCCGAGGCCGAAGATGCCGCCGAACAGACCGGCGCCGAAAATACGCGAACCGGTCGATATATCATCGCCGGTGAGGGCGCGATAAATCGTGCCGATGATGGGTATATGCTGAAGTGGGTTGATCAAATCGAGTATATCGCCGAAGGAAAATCCGTCTTCGCCCCAGAAATTACTGGCGGCTTCCGGCGTCGAGGCAATCGCCGCGGGCTGGGCCTGCGCATTGAGATTCAAGGGATTGATGGCAGTCGGGTTGATTTCGGCCACGGTGCCTCCTTCAGGCTGTTAACGAGGACTAATGCGCAATCTTTGTGCCATGATGATAATTGTTCATTATCAATAGGTTGTTGTCATTCCGTCCAGCCGGATCGAGAAGCGGTGGGAAGATTTGCCGTTTGCCCGGCAGCGGATTCCTACTGCCTCACGATTTGTCGGGCGCCCCCGCGTGGCGCCTGGTCTTCCACAGGGCGTAGCCGAGCGCTCCTCGATATGTGAACAGCGCCTTGATCAGCCTCGCCCCGTTGAGCAGTTTGCCGACCAGTCGCCGGACGATCCAGGACCGGTTGTCGCCGCTGTTGCCGCCCTTCGCCAGCATGGTGAGCCGGTCATAACGTTCGGCGTCGGCGGCATAGATGCGCCGCGCTCGCTCAGCGCCCTCGGGGCGCAGCTCACAACGATAGGTCTCGGTGAAGCCCTGAACCCAGGGCTCTTCACCGGGCCCGCAATTGCCGACCATGGTCATCACCGCGTCGGTGAGGCTGTCGATGACCGATTGGCGCACCCCCTCGTCATGGGCATGGACCAGCCGGGCCGGCTGACAAAAACGCGCCCAAATCATCGGCTGAATGCAGCGCGGCGACGCGCCATGGGCGAACTGGCCGAGGCTGATCACCGCGTATTTGGCGCGCAGGGTCCGGCCCTGCCAGGAAACCTCCATGACATAAACATTGGGCGGCAACAAGCGATTGGCGGCGGCGGCGAACCAGCCGTCATGGATGTCGCCATAGCGCTCCACCAGCATATAGAAATCGAGCAGCCCGTCCTCGGGCGGGCCTTTTGCGCCGTCTCGCAGGCAGGCGCCGTAAAATAACACGGCGCGCGCCGCGCCATGACGCGCCATGATCGCCTCGGCCATGGCGTTGACCGCCTCATGGACCGGCTGGGCGGTCTCCTCGGCGATGAAGCTACGCAATCCGTCCATGGCGATCAACAACGTGCGAAGGTCAAGCGGCCTTCGCCGCTGATGGTGACCGGAATCGCCGGGTCTGGGATAAAAATCTGGCCGTCAAAGACGATCGGACAGGCGCTCAACAGGGTCAGCTTGTCGAGGCGCCGGCTGGCGTAGCCGCTTGCTGCCATCCAGGGGCGCGGCCGCCCGCGCGCCAGAGGCAGCAGGGCGCGGGCCAGACGGGACGGGGGGTAGGTCACTGTGGTCAAGCGCAACGGTCCATCGCCTTCGCCATCTCCGGCGCCATCATCCCAGAACGGCGTCAATCCCATGATCAGCCTGTCCAGGGTGGTCACCAGGACGAGGAAATAATCGCGCTCCCGGGCATCCGCCGGATCGCCGTCGGAAGACAACGTCATGGGGTGGCCTTGAAGAATCCCACCGGGCCGCCCGACCAGGGCGCGCAAGACCGCCAGGCCGAGGGACAGACCGACCACCATCGAGCCCGCCGCGCCCACCGGGTGGAAGCTCATCCGCCCCATCATGGTGCCGCGATAGAAGGCGGCGCCGCCCATGAACATGCCGTGGGTCGCCGGCCCGCCGTCGCCCGGATCGAGGCTCAGCACCGGGTGGCTGATCTCCTCGAGGGGCAGGCCCGCGCGGCGGCGGGCGAGCAGCCGCGCCAGGCCCTCCCGGGGGCGTCCCTTGAGGCCGATGTTATGGGCGATCAAATTGGTCCGCCCGGCGGGCAGAACGGCGAGGCTCGGCGGTGTCTCGCCGGCGACGCCGTCGTTGAGCACCGCCGTCATCACCGCCTGGGTGGTGCCGTCGCCGCCGTTGATCAGGATCAGCCCGACCTCGCGGCGGGCGAAATCGGCGAGGATCTCGGGCAAATCAGCCATCTCGTCGGTCTCGGCATGGATCAGGTCGGCATCGCCCTCGATCATCTCGCGCAAGCCCGTCATGCCGCGCAGATTGCGGTGGCTCCCAGGGTTGCTGATGATGCCGATCCGGCGCACGGCTCAACGGCGCTCCCAATGAAACCCGAGCCCCGCGCCGATGGCGGAGAAGACCAGGGTCGGCGCCCAGGCGGCAATCCAGGGCGGCAGCAGACCGGATTCGCCGACCGCCAGGGTGAAGCCGTCGAACACGAAAAAGCAAAAGCCGATGGCGACGCCCAGGGCCAGGGTCGCGGCGGCGCCGCCATGGCGCTGGAAGCGCTGGGTCAGGGGCACCGCGATCAGAATCATCATCAGGCTCGCCAGGGGCGCGGCGAGCTTGCGATTGAGCCAGGTCTTATAGACATAATGCGGCCGGCTGCCATAGCCCGGCGCCCTGACGAAGCGCCACACGGCGCTCAGGGGAAGCGCCCTGGGATGGCTCGAAAGGGTGGAGATCTGCGATGGCAAGAGGTCACCCGGCCAGGCCATTTCCGCCGCCTGCGACAGGCGGTTGGCGGCGACATCGAACCGGGTCACATCATACAGGGTCCAGACCCCGGAATCGTTGACCGCCGAGGCCGCGTCGAGGCGCTCGATCAAGTTGCCCGCCGCGTCCCGGCTAAAGATCGACAGGGCGCCGAGCCGATTGTGGTCGTCGGCGTCGATGCCGCCATCCTGGCGCAGGCGGATGATATCATTGCCGGCGCGCACCCAGAGCACCGTACCGCCGCCGCCGCCCCCGCCCGAGGGGCGGGCGGGCGCGTAGCCGGCGACCCCCCAGGCGTCGAGCGCCCTGATCGATGCCGGGCCTGCCCGGTCGTCGATCCAGAAATGACCACCTGCGATAATCAGCACCACGGGCAGGAACATGGCGATGAGCTTGAATTGCGAGACCCCGGCTCCGGTCATCACCACCAGCTCCCCGTGGCGGGAAAGGTAAATCAGGGTGAGCAGCGCCGCGATCAACACGGAAAAAGGGATCAGCCGGGAGGCGATCAGGGGCAGACGCAGCCCGCCATAGCGCCACAAGCCCATGACCCCCTCCTCGCCGGCAATGATCTCGTTGCTCTGAGCCATTACGTCGAGCAGCAGCACCAGCATGACGAGACCGCCAAAAATAAGGGCGAAGCGGGCCGCGAACAGGCGGCTCATATAGCCCAACAAAACCGACATCAGCCTGGGGCTCCCATTAGCCTTGGGCTCCCCGGCGCCGGGGCAGCGCCGCCGCCAGCCGTTCCATGAGGTCCTCGACCGGATTGGTCAGGCCCCTCCGGCTGGTCATCAGGAAGAGCCCAGCGCTGCCCGCGCCGAACAGGGCCAAAGGCAGCCACAGCCCGAACCAGGGGGAAATTGATCCGAGCGAGGCATAGGCGCCGCCGAACTCGAGAAGTTTCTGATAGACCACCAAAATCACCAGCCCGACGACGATACCGTAGCCGCGCCGTGCCCGGCCGCCGCCGAGGCCCAGGGGAATCGCCAGCAGGGGCAGGAACAGGACGGTCAGGGCGCGGGTTATGCGGCCATGGAATTCAGCGGCGATCTTGTCGTCAGACAGCGCGCCCCCGCCGGAGGCCGCCCAGAGCTCATCCAGGGTCATCTCGGCGGCGTCCTTGCCGCGCGGGCGAAAGGACACGGCGATCGACTCGCCGATCGGCTGGCTCAGCTCGTCGAAGGAGAGCACCCGGCCGTCCTGCCGGTCGCCCGGCGCCATGGTTACCTTCACCCCGTCGACGAGATACAGCACCGAACGGCGGTCTTCCGTCGAGGGCGCCAGGGCGCCGCTCTTGGCCGTGGTGACGATCGAGCCGCCGTCGGCGTTTTCCGCATAGATGAAAATCCGCGTCAGGCGGCGGCCCCCGGCACTGACGCGTTCGGCCATGAAGGTCAGCCCGTCGGCCTCGATGAAGGCGCCTTCTTCCAAGGCCGAGGTCAGGGCGGCGCGGCCGATGGTATGGGCCAGGGCGCGGTATCCGTAGCGGCTGTAGGGCTGGAGATAGCCGAAGATCGCCAGGGCGATGAAGGTCAGCACCAGGGCGAGCCCCATGATCGGCGTGAGCAGCCGGCGCAGGGATGCCCCCGATGCGGTAATGGCGACCAGCTCGCTGTCGCTGCTCATGCGGTTGAACGCAAGCAGGATGCCGATGAAAAAAGCCGCCGGCAGGGCGATGCCGAGATAATGGGGGATCAGATTGGCCAGCATTTCGACGACTTGAAAGATCGAGATGTCCGAGTTCGCGGTCAGATTCATCAAGCGGATCATGCGCTCGAGCAACAGGGCGATCAGGGCGATGGCCGTGGTCGCCAGTAGTGGCACGATGGTCTGGCGCAGCAGATAAAGGCCGAATATTTTCATATGCCGCCGGTCAGCGTTGCAGGGTTCATGGCGCCTTATACCAAGGATCGCCCTAGGATCATTGGAGAAAAATATCTTGACCCTGAGCCCGGGCTGGATGAGTTTCCCTCCATGCAGCATAATTTGACGAGCGCCCGCGCCGCCGCGCTTGCCCTGTTCCTGGCGGCGATGACCATCGGTCCCGATGCCCTGGCGGCGGTCTGCGGTGACTCGCCCAATGAGATCGTCGTGCGCATATCCAATCTGCGCAACGGCACGGGCAATGTGGTTGCCGAGCTCTATCCCAACGATCCGGCCAATTTCCTTAAAGGCCGGGCGAGGATCGAGAGGGCCGTCCAGCCGGCGGCGGCGGCGGGCACGGTCGACGTCTGCCTGACCGCGCCGGAGCCGGGAACCTATGCGGTGGCCGTCTATCATGACGAAAACGCCAACATCAAATTCGACAAGACCTGGATCGGCCTGCCCGCCGAGGGTTTCGGCGTCTCCAACAACCCGTCGATGACCTTCGGCCCGCCGGACTTCGACGACGCCAAGTTCGAGACCCTCGTGGGGGCGACCGTCGTGCCCGTCGAGATTCGCTACTAGGGATAATTTAAGCAATATTCGGCGAGTACGTCTCAAGTCGGCAGGCAGTGAACCAAAATGGTGTGTGCCATGATTATCCCTAACCCAGGAGGTAGTTGTGGAAAGCAGAGCCCAGATAACACCAGACCAATCATCCCGCCAATCAACGCAAAGACGCCGGCGCGCCCGCCCCGCCGCGACTCAGCCCCGAACCATTGCCGACGCCTTTACCCAGGACGTGTCATCGTCGCCGCGCGGCCGTTTCGGTTTTCTCGATGAGGCCCGCCTCGAGGAATTGAAGACCCGCGCGTTCGATTTACTGGCCGACTACGGCATCGCCATCGTCCACCCGGTCGCGGCTGAGGCGTTCAAGAAGGCCGGCGCAAAATAGGGCAGCGGGGGCGATCGTCTGCGCCTGCCCCGCGAGCTGGTCGAAGAAGCCCTGGCGGCGACCCCGAAACGGCTCACCCTGTGCGGCAAGAGGGAGGCTCTCGATATCGAGTTGCCGCGCCCCGACGGCGGCCTCATCGCGCGTACCGGCATCGGCGCCCATGGCTACGTGGATCCGCGCTCCGCCGCCTACCGCAACATAGACCTCGACGCCGTCAACGACATGGCGGCGGTCGCCAATGGCCTTGATGAAATCGGTTTCATCGCCCATTGCCGCGAACCGCATATGCCCTGAGCCTTCCAACGCACCAACCGCGACGATTATGAGCAATCCGGCCGCCACGCCGCCTTCGAAGAGGCTCGCGACATGGCCCTCGCGCTGATCGCGGCCGCGCCGCCCGAGGGCAGTCTCACAGAGGATCAAAACAAGGAAATCGTCGCCCTGGTGGCCCGGGCCGATATCCATATCGTCGAGGCCTATAAGCGCGAGGTTACGGTTATCTAAAGATAACCGGTTTTTATGCGGTCGCCCAAGGGCTCCCTGCGTTCAAACGTCACGCAGGCTTTCGCCGGGTAAGCCGGCGGCCCGCTTGCGGGCTGGAAGAGGCGTGAGATGAGAGACCGCGGCGAATGCCGCAAAGCCGCATTGAGCGGCTAAAGCCCCAGCTATCTTTAAACACAAGATTGGACGCCTGAACGCAATCTCTTAAAAAACCAGCGGTTACTGTTTCAGCCGCTGGGCCAGAATAATGCCGGCGAGCACCAGGGTGAGGGCGATGCCGTGGAACAGGCGGAAGGATTCGCCAATCAGGACGACCGACAGCAGGGCGCCGAAGATCGGTACCAGATTGAGGTACAGGGCCGATTTGTTGCCGCCGAGCAGCTCCACCCCGCGAATATAGAAGCCCTGGGCAAGGATGGACGGGAAGATCGCCGTGTAGGCGACCGCCGACCAGCCCCTCGCGGTGGCCGG
>ERZ813253.628-NODE-628-length-11962-cov-5.540853_pt1 | contig 11962 bp, 10 predicted proteins | sample MGYA00520893_ERZ813253 | MGnify/ENA primary metagenome ERZ813253 (study PRJEB31669, sample SAMD00080414) | marine metagenome | biome: oceanic hadal pelagic zone biome; feature: marine hadalpelagic zone; material: sea water | place: Pacific Ocean:Izu-Bonin Trench...
TTCAGTTGGTAGTATCGTCATGACTCCGTTTGTTATTAGCCACTGTATGCCGGAGACAAACGAACCGTCGTCTATCTGTCCGTCAGCCCACCATCCCGCGTTGTTCTTAATCCAGCCTGGTATGGAAGTTTCTGCAGTTGGTGTGGGAGATTGTTCAAGAACTTCCCCAGCTTTTCCAATCTCAAATGTTGTATCAGAAAATACAGAATTTTCCCAGTTTGTAATACCAGTTCCTGTTAGTGCCAAACTCATGCTATACATACCTTCAGACAGAATGTAGATTGTTTGTGTATCAATTCCCTCAGGTGCCTTTATTCTAACGCTGATTCCAGCTTCATAGATTTGTTGTCCGTTAGGATCCAAAAGTGCAATTGCATAGTTGATGTCTTTTAGCAATTCTCCATTGTCATCAAAAAATGTGATCTGAAATGGTATGTTGTTACCCGCACCGTAAGTACGTTTCCACGCTACATTGGCTTTGTATCCGTTTTCAAACGTGATGGAAAAACCATTCTCCGTTGTTTGTCCTTGTGGTACAAGCTTGAAGAACATTTCTTTGCTGTCGTAATGGTCAGAGCCTAAAACATCATTTATTCTTTTTAACTCACTGCCAGTAATCAAAAAATGAATTATGTTCTGAGTCTCTGATGAATATGGATCAACTAGTAGAGCCCGATTGTCAACTTGCACGCCATCAACATATCCAACAAAGTCGTTTTCAATGCTGTATGGCTCATAGCTTTTTGGAACACGTACTTCTTGATGAACAACTGCAACTAGATCAATGTAATCTGGCGCCCAATCAAAAGGCATTTGAAATGAAATTGATTTATCAGAATTTTTGAATTCAAAGTTTGAAACATCATCGTAATAGGTCTTTATTGTTACAGGAATAGCGCCATATGCTTTCGGAATAGAAAAGTATTGATCTTGTGCTATGCTTACAAATGTATTAAATTCTAATGGTTCAGCAACCAATGTTTTGGGACTAGTTGCACCCTCAATGACTACGCTAATGTTGTAAAGGCCACCTTTGATAAAGATAGGACCCTGAATCACAGGAACGCCACTACCTCGTTCATACAAGCCTCCACTGATAGGCTCTCTTGCTCCTTGATAGATAGTGCATCTCCAAGGTTGAGATTCGAAGCATTCCTTTTGTGGTCTAATCTGTATATTTAGCTCTCCGTCTTTGTCAAAGAAAATTTCTCTTGCAAGAAGTTCACCAGCTTGAAATATCTGAACTCTATATGTAACCGATTCTAGATTTGTATTCGTACCTTGATCAAAGAATCGCACCTTCAAGTTTGCCCTATCAACTTCACCTACAGTAAAATCTGCTGGGCTCATCACTGTCGAAACTGTAACCAGCATTCCGCCAAAGTCTATTGGTGGCGCCTGATCTGCACCAAGACCATGTCCAAACACATCATCGCTAAACAGTGGAATACAAGCAAGACCAAGTAATATAGTCAGTATAATTATTTTGTGGTACAACTACAACTATTCTATTTGGGATTTTCGTTATTTAAAGTATGAATAATTACTAAACAGAAAACGTAACAATCTACGTAACAATTTTTAGTTAGGAAGCAAAAGTAAACATATTGAAATTACTGTACATATTACTTTTGATTCCTTTCATGGTTTATCCTGCTTTTGCAATTGAATATGATCTAAACTCCTATCATGTTAATGACGATTCGGATGAAAATATTGAATACAGTCAGATTGTCTCAACAAGTGATGGAACACTTGATGTGGGAATTTACACCATACCTAAAACTCCAAACACTGAAGGAGATACACAACTCAAAATTAGCTTTCTAAAACCAGACACTGAAAAAATTCAACTACACATAGACTACCGCGTAAGTGTAACAAAAGATGGTGATTATGTGTTTGGACCCATGTCACGTCTTTTACATACATCTCCTGGTTCTATAACTATTCCAGTACAATTTTCTGAAAATGGTTCACATATGATACACATTGAAGTAGAAGGAATTCTCTTTCAACCAATTCCCTTGGAGACTGCTACGTTTACGATGAATATTGGTCAAGCAGAGCCAGAGGTTGTACCAACTGCAGAAACTTCCATACCAGGCTGGATTAAGAACAACGCGGGATGGTGGGCTGACGGACAGATAGACGATGGTTCGTTTGTCTCCGGCATACAGTGGCTAATAACAAACGGAGTCATGACGATACCACCAACTGAACAGGGAACAGGGTCTGGCGATGTAATTCCCGGTTGGATCAAGAACAACGCAGGATGGTGGGCTGACGGTCAGATAGACGACAACTCGTTTGTGTCAGGACTTCAATGGCTCATCTCAAACGGAATCATGAAGATTTCGTAAATCATGAAATATTATTATTCATATTACTGCGTGAAATAATCAAGATATGTTACCAATAGGTGATGAAAATCCTCATCCACCAGGATTCAAACCAATACTTACATACGCATTAATTGCCATTAACGTGATTGTTTTCTTTTTTGAGGTAGCAGTAACTGGACAATTTTTTGATTTTAGTAATCGTCAAGCAATGAATCTATTCTTAAACTGGGGTGCAGTACCTGGCTGTGTTACTGGACAAATAAGCGGAATTAACACAGGAGTTGACATCATCAGCTGTCCTGCGATTTCAGAGCTTACGTTACTGACCTCTACTTTCATGCACGGAGGTTTGTTGCATCTTGGTGGAAACATGTTGTTTCTTTGGATCTTTGGTGACAATCTTGAAGCAAAGTTTGGACGAGTAAAATATCTAGGCATCTATCTGTTATGGGGAGTAGGTGCCGGCTTGATTCACATCATGGGTGATACATCAACTGGTATTCCTGCAGTTGGTGCATCAGGCGCAATATCTGGTGTGCTAGGAGCTTATCTTGTAATATTTCCACACGCAAAAATTAAGACAGTTTTGATATTTGGATTTTTCATTAGAATGATTCACATCAAAGCCATGTACTTTCTTCCATTCTGGCTCATTTTTCAAAACTTGTTACCATTTTTCATAGGGGGATTTGGTGTTGCAGGAGGCGGGGTTGCATATCTTGCCCACATCGGTGGCTTCATACTGGGACTTGCGGTTGGATACATATACAAAAAATCTCATGGTTCTCAGTTTACCTATGGGACGCGCTATGGCTATAGAGGAGACTACAGATAACAACCACTAAATTATACATTGCAAAAAAACGTTCATGCCGCTGATTACAGTGTCAATGTATCCTGGCAGAACTCAACAACAAAAAGATGATTTTGCAAAGGTAGTAACAAAGTCTGCTGCTGAGATTTTAAAGACCAAGGAAGATCAAGTAATTGTGGTCTTTAAAGAGAATCCAAAAGAGAATTGGTTTTTAGCAGGAAGCCAACTCTAACTATCTTTTTATTTTGATCAATGTTATGACGCCTATGTCTAAAATTGCAATAGTACAATTCAAAGCTTCAACTGATAAAACAAAAAACCTTCCAAGGATTTTACGATATATCAAACAGGCTGCAAGGAATCATGCAGATCTTTGTGCATTTCCCGAATACATGATGTTTTTTACGCCTGCATCACAATCTGCTAAACAAGTTGCACAACAAGCTGAGACAATCAATGGTAAATTTGTATCGGCTATATCAGAATGTGCAAGGCAAAATTCTATAATTGTAGTTGGAACCATGCTAGAAAAAAGTAAGAAAAAAGATAGAGTGTATGATACCTCGTTCGTAGTAAATAAAAGTGGAAAAATTATTGGAAAGTATAGAAAGATCCATCTTTATGATGCACTTGGATTCAAGGAATCAGCAAAAATGTTGGCTGGAAAAACTATTCCTTTACCCACAAAAACTTCAGTAGGTAAATTAGGAATGATTATTTGCTATGATCTTAGGTTTCCGGAGTTATCCAGGGCGCTTGCATCATCTGGTAGTGAAATACTAATTGTACCTTCTGCGTGGGTTAACGGTCCCATGAAGGAGGAACATTGGTTTACATTAAACAAATCACGTGCAATGGAAAATGGGTGTTATGTAATTGCACCTGACCATCTTGGTCATATTTACACAGGAAGAAGTTTAGCAGTTGATCCTTACGGTAGAATACTTCTTGATATGAAAAAGCGACAAGGAATAGGTTACGTAAACATCTCTATTTCAGTTGTTAAAAGCATTCGAAAAAAATTACCACTATTAAAAAATCGTAGGACTGACTTGTATTCCAATTTTAGACTTTAGTTTTCCTTGATTTACATCTAAAGTTTGAACATTGTCTAGTCCATTTTTGTTTTCTATTGTATCTGAATATTACAATAGGCCACTTGCAAAGCTCGCATTTTGTTTTTGTTGCACGCAGTCTAGCTTTTTGTAACAGTGGTGAAGATGCCTTACAGCCGTTATTGTAGTTGGAGCATCCGATAAATCTCTTTTTTGTTATTGGTGATCTTATGATCATTAGTTGTCCAATCTTACATTGTGGACATTCAACTAGACCACTTTTTGGCGAATTAGTACCTAAAATTATGTACTTTTTCTTTTTTGCAGAATAGGAAAGGTAACCATTTGAATCCAAATATTGTGCTAGCTCATTTTTCAAAACTTGTATTTTTTTCTTTGTGGGTATTATCACATTACGTGATTTTGACTTTTTTTGTGTAACTTGGGAAAGCTGATTTTTTTTTTGCAAAACTATTATTATGTAAAACTTTGTCCTTATCAAAACTTATGAAGAATTTTTATAAGGAATTGGTCAGCGTTTTTTATGGAAAAAGTTTGTGTTTTAGGTGCTGGAAGCACCAAGTATGGTAAATTAGAAGACAGCATTACTGATATTACTCTTCAAGCATCAGTTGATGCAATTGAAAGTGCAGGAATAGAATCAAAAGATATCAAAGCTGGTTACATCTCAAATGTTTTTGGTGTCGCAGATAAGCAGGTACATCTAGGACCTGTAGTAATGAGCAACCTTGGCATTTCAGACAGACCTTCACTTTCAATAGAATCAGCGTGCGGTAGCGGTTCGGTATCATTTAGAGAAGCATACGCAAACGTTGCTGCAGGATTTTATGATGTGGCACTTGTAACTGGAGTTGAAAAGGTTACACATACTGGTACAGAGTGGACTACAACTTACTTTTCATATTGTTCAGATTTTTTTTATGAGGGTCAGTCAGGTGTTTCCTTCCCAGGACTATTTGCATCAATGGCGAGAGCCTACATGAACGAGTTTAAGGCAACGGAAGAAGATTTTGCACAAGTGGCAGTTAAGAATCATGATAACGGACTGCTAAATCCAAAGGCGCACCTAAGAAAAAAGATCACAGTTGATGATGTAATGAGTTCTGCCGTGGTTGCAAGCCCACTAAAACTTTATGATTGCTGTCCATTCTCTGATGGTGCTAGCTCGGTAATATTATGCAATGAGAAGTTTGCCAAAGATCATGGTGCTAACTATATTGAAGTTATGGGCTCAGGAAGGGGTGGATCTTCTGCTGCACTACAAGGTAGAGAACATCTTACCACAATACCAAGCACAAAGATAGCAGCTGAGGCTGCGTTCAAGATGGCAGGAATTACTCCAAAGGATGTTGATTTTGCAGAGGTTCATGATTGCTTTACCATAGCTGAAATTGTTGACATTGAGGATCTTGGCTTCTTTGAAAAGGGAAAAGGAGTAGAAGCGGTTAGAGAAGGACAAACCAAACTGAATGGTCAGATTTCAATTAATTCTTCTGGCGGTCTTAAATCAAAGGGACATCCAATTGGAGCAACTGGTGTAGGTCAAATAGTAGAGGTTTTTGATCAATTAACCGGGAAAGCGGGCGAACGAACAGTAAAGAATGCAAAAATTGGATTGACACAAAACTTTGGTGCGACTGGAGCAAGTTGTGCAGTTCATATTTTTCAAAGTGTGTAAAGTTGACTGAAAAAAAAAAATTTATAGAACATGCCAAAGATGGGAAGATCCTATCTCACAAGTGTATTAATTGTGGCTACTTGTCTTTAGCTACTGTATATTTTTGTGAAAAATGTGGGAAACGAGGGTTTGATGATTTTGTATTAGATGGTCAGGGCAAAGTTGGAACGTATACAATTATGACGGTTCCTCCTACAGGCTTTGAAAAATATACACCATATGCTTGGGTAATCATAAATCTTGATAACTCTGATTTGAGAATATCGGGATTTTTACCAAATATACAAAAATCCGGAGATCTTCCGATTGGTGCGGCGGTAAAAGTGGTTGGTTTTGATGATCGTGGCATAGTTTTGAAGAAGCTGTAAATCATTTTTAGCATATTATGAAAAAAAATTTTTTAAAATTTAATACGATTTGGCGTTAGATGCTTATCAATGACTGTTGATATAACCTGTGGAAAGTGTGGTGAAAAAATTTCTACAATGCAGATGCTCAAATCTGTAAAAGACGTTATGAAACACTATAATAATAAATGTCCATCTTGTGGGCAAGTACTTTCAGTAACTGAGTTTTTGTTGGATGTAGAAAAAAAGTAACCAAATTTTTTTCTTTTAAACACAAGTTTTATTTTTTGACATTAAAATTAAAATTTGATCAGGTTACAAACCTTATTTACTTCAATTTTTTTAATAGTTACATTGGGGAGTAGCAAAAAATTAGACCCAGATGAAGAGATCCCTCTTGAATCTGGTGTTGACATAGATAATATGGGTGATCTTGATGATCTTGAAGTTGATGATGCTGATGAACTTAGTTTAGACGAGGAGCCACCAGGCAGCCAACTCCTTCAATCCACTTCCAAACGGGTAAGAATGATCTTTTCTGTTATGGCAAGCCCAAATAGAATTGATATATTAAGAATCTTGAACTCAAAAGGACCACTTACTTATTCTGAACTAAAATCTCTTGCAGGATTCAAATCAAAGAAAGAAAGTGGCAAATTTGCATATCATTTAAGAAAATTGCTAAGACAATCACTTGTAGCGCTAAACAAGTCAGAACGAAGATATACAATTACAAATCTGGGTAAACTTGTCTTAAGCCTTGCAAGGCAGATTGAAGAAAGATCAATTATAGAAAGCGGCAAGATGTATGTAAGAACATCACATGACTCAATTGAGGAGTTTAATACTCAGAAAATAATCCAGTCACTGGTTCGTGAGGCAGGCTTACCACTAGAACTGGCACAAAAAATAACTGAAGAGGTTGAAAATCGTATTTATAAATATCAGACTACATATCTAACAGGTTCGCTCATCCGTGAACTGGTTAATTCAGTACTCTTAGAACATGGCTACGAAGAATATAGGCACAAACTAGCCAGAGTTGGACTCCCTATATTTGAAGTTCAAGAGATGATATCAAACGCAGAAAATGTAGATAACGGTGTAGAGGGATTGTTATTCAAGACGGGCCAAATTGTATTTGCTGAGCATCTTCTCACAAGTACTCTTCCAAAAGATATGGCAGATGCGCATCTCTCAGGTGACCTTCATATTACTAATCCTGGATTATGGTCAATTTTGCCAGATACTATATTCATAAACGTAAAGACGTTGATCGAAGACGGCATAGATCTCAAAGGGAAACACCTTGGCGTTTGTAGAATTCCATCAGTTAAGACACTGAATAATCTATCTTCTGCATTATCTATGATAATAGCGCTCATCTCAAAGGAAGCTTCTCAGGAAGTAGTGGTGGATGATCTGATACCATTACTCTCAAGATATTCAAAAGATTTATCTGAACTTGAACGTAAACTTGTTGATTCCTTTACAACATCTTCTATAGTTGTAGGCTATAACAATATGTCAACAGTGGTCTCATTTAGGATCCCACTGGGAACAGAGCAAAAAATTGTAAAAACTGTACTTTCTGCCTACAAAACATATGCAAAGCTTACACCAATTCTAAAGATAGGACTTGTTATTGATTATGAGAAGGGAAGGATAACAGATGTGTCAGAGATATTATCTGAAATTATTACTCTTGGAGGCAAGGTAATGTTTGCGAAACATAAAACCTCCCAGAAAGGGATCATCTGTCCAAAAAATTCAACTTCTACTGTATTACATTTGGGTTCATTGTCTATCAATCTGCCCCGTCTGGCATTTGAATCAAACAAAGACGAAACTTATTTTCGAGCAAGACTTGCATTGTTAATGAGACCTGCTCTAGATTCTATGGCTTTACGCAAGAAAAGCATCTCCAATCTTATCAGGCTGGGGGTTAATCCAATCCTTGCTGCTAACACACAGTACATGCAGCGTAGCACAGTCTCTTTGGTGATCAACCTAGTAGGTTTACAGAATGCAGTTTATGGTATATTGGGATTCAAAGATGACAAAAAGGGACAAGAGATCCTACACAAGGTAATTGAAACCGCTGTAGATATTGCATCAAAGAAAGATAAGGATCTTGGAATTAATATTATCGTAACTATGACTGAGAGTGATGGATCTGAAAGATTTATTGCACTAGATGGTGGAAAGTACGGAAAAGGTTCTGTCCAACAAATCACTGACACTGAAACTTATTCACAGGGAATTGTATTTGACATTGATAAACTATCAAGTCTCACTGGAAAAAGTGCAGAGATCACAGAATGTAACAAGATTGGTAAAATTCTCAATGGTGGTTTGTTGATACAGATTACGATGCCAAAAGGCACTAATGCGGGTGACATCAAAAAGGTCATTGAGAAAGGAGCTAGCATCACCAGCTCATTCAAGCCTGTTATGCAAGCACCAATCTGTGGAAACTGTGGATTCAAAGATGAAAAACTTGGAGACAAATGTCCTGCCTGCAAGTCTACATATATTATATAGATTATCTGGTTTTCTTATCAAACAAACCGATTCCAGTAATTGTCAAGTTTTTGAAATATGGTTAGAAAAATTGAGCTAAATTAGATCTTAGATCAAAAACTCTTTTGCAGAGAAGTTATATTCTCAACAGCCAGATAGTTTGGAGGGGAGACATTTGGTAGACAGTAAATCGCAGATAGAGCATTCTATTTCTCAAGTTAGGAAGAGAGATGGATCAGTTTCAGACTTTAACAGAGACAAAATATTAAATGCTATATACAGAGCTTTTTCAGCATCAAACAAGCCGGATAAGGAACTTGCGATCAAACTCTCCGATGCCGTTTTAATAAAATTAACTGAGCATGGATTTTCAGTAAATAATCCACCAGGCGTTGAATCCATTCAGGATTTAGTCGAATCAACTCTTATCGATCAAGGTCATAGCGATATTGCCAAGAGCTATATCCTCTATCGTCATGAACGCAGAAAGATTAGAGAAGAAAAGATGAAAATATTAAATACTAAAGTGCTAGATTCGGTAGGAAAATCTTTTGATATTAATTGTTTAAGGGTTCTGGCTTCCCGTTATCTTTTCCGTGATAACAAGAACGAAATCATTGAAAAGCCATCCGAATTATTTGAAAGGGTTGCCGTCCTAGTTAGCATTTCTGACCTAATAAGAGACAATTATCTTTTCACCAAAGATGGTGGTATGTCACAAAATATAGAGGAAGCAGCAGAATATCTCAAAAAACTGGATGGTTTTTCCTACAAATTCAAGATAGGCAGCTATTATCTCAACAAATGGCACTTTAGATGTCTCATAAACTGCTATGTTGAGCTGGCAAAGCAAGGAATGATGAAAGTGTCATTCAAGGAACTCTTAACCATGCTTGCTTCCAAAAAATTTGATGCATATGCCGACAGGATCTCAGAATACTATGAATTAATGACATCTCAAGACTTTTTGCCAAATTCACCCACCATGATGAATGCAGGTGGGCGTTTGGGTCAACTTTCTGCCTGCTTTGTTTTAGGGATGCCTGATGATATGCAATCAATAATGAAAACAACCTCTGACGCTGCCTTGATTTTCAAGTCTGGTGGAGGTGTAGGAATCAACTATTCTGATCTGCGTGATGAGGGAGAGATTGTAGCCTCTACTTCTGGAGTAGCATCAGGGCCAGTATCTTTTATGAATATAATCAATACTGTGACTGAAGTAGTGAAACAGGGTGGCAAAAGACGTGGCGCAAATATGGGAATTATGGAAGTTTGGCATCCAGATATAGAGAAATTCATTACAAACAAGACGGAGCCTGGAGTCTTAGAAAACTTCAATGTTAGTGTTGGTGTCTGGAAGGACTTTTGGGACGTACTTGTAAATTCTGGGGATGGAAAATATACACTACGTTCTCCAAAAGATAACTCATCAGCTGGGGAAATAAATGCACATCACTTGATTGATTTGATAGCTCAATCAGCTTGGAAGAGTGCAGAACCGGGATTAATCTTCTTTGATAACATTAACAAATACAATGTGTTTGCCAAAGCACGTGGCGGTCCACTCCGCGCAACTAATCCATGTGGTGAGCAAAGCCTTTACCCATACGAATCTTGTAACTTAGGTTCAATCAATTTGGCAAATCTTGTAAAAAGGATGGCCGATGGTCAGTATGAGTTTGACTGGCAAAGATATGAAGAAATTATTATAAAAACCACAAGATACTTGGACAACATTATAGATGTAAATCTATATCCTGTGCCAGAAATCGATCTTGCATCAAAGGAGTCTCGCAGGATAGGACTAGGTGTCATGGGAGTAGCGGATCTATTATACAAACTGCGAATTCCATACAACTCAAAGGAAGGCTATGATTTCCAATTAAAGCTGGCTGAGGCATTAACGTATTATTCTATGGAAGAAAGTGTTGCACTTGCAAAGAGCAGGGGCGAGTTCCCATTATGTTCTAAAACAGAATATCCAGAGGGGAAGATTCCAGTTTCAGGATATTATGAAAAACCAAAGGAAGAACAATATTATGATTGGGGTGCTCTTATTGAAAAGATCCAAAAGTATGGAATTAGGAATGTACTGACTACTACAGTAGCCCCTACTGGTACACTATCTATGCTAGCTGACTGTTCTAATGGAATGGAACCAAACTTTGCACTAGTTTTTGAAAAGAGAGTTACAGTAGGCAGATTCTTTTACACCAACAAAATATTTGAACAGGTCTTAAAAGAAAACAATCTGTATAGTGACGAACTACTTGCAAAGGTAGCAGATAACTATGGTTCTGTTAAAGGAATGCCTGAAATTCCGGATTGGATTCAAAACATATTTGTCACTGCAATGGACATACACTGGTCTGATCATCTTTTGGCACAATCTGTATGGCAGGATTGGATTTCAAATGCAATTGCCAAGACAATTAACATGCCCAACGATGTATCTGTTGAGGATGTTAAGGCTTCGTATCTTTTGGCACATGAGATGGGATTAAAAGGAATAACAGTTTATAGAGATGGTTCGAGACACAAACAAGTCTTGCACATGACAGGTGAAAACTCAGTAAAGAGATTTGAGGTAAAACCAAGTGATTATGTTGTAAGTTATATCTCAAGTCATATTAAAAACGAGTACATCAAATCTCAAATTAATAATGCACTAGCAGCTATCAAGCTGGAAGATTCGCATAAGATAACACAAACTACTGTGGAAGTAGAAAAGGAAGAAACTTTGTGCCCCACATGCAAAAACAAGCTTATTTTTGCTGAAGGATGTAGCCTCTGCATAGACTGTGGGTATAGTGGCTGTACGTCAGGATAAAACGTAAAAAACAATTTTTATGTAAGCAAAAAAATTTGCAACCTATGCGGTCATAGTATAGCCTGGTTAGTATTCGGGGTTTCCAACCCTGTGACGCGGGTTCGAATCCCGCTGACCGCATCTTTTTAATTCAATTCGATCCAATTTTTTAGGGGCATAACCCATGTAAAATTATGAAACATGCAAAAAGAAAAATTGCACTTGAAAGGATGCATGTATTGATTAACAGCGCAATATCAAACGCTAGATTAAATCCTGACTTGGCTCAAAAGCAGGCCAGCTTAGCGAGAAGAATAAGCACTCATCATAGAATCAAGATGCCTTATGAATTAAGAATAAATTTTTG
>ERZ813253.629-NODE-629-length-11933-cov-5.951550_pt1 | contig 11933 bp, 5 predicted proteins | sample MGYA00520893_ERZ813253 | MGnify/ENA primary metagenome ERZ813253 (study PRJEB31669, sample SAMD00080414) | marine metagenome | biome: oceanic hadal pelagic zone biome; feature: marine hadalpelagic zone; material: sea water | place: Pacific Ocean:Izu-Bonin Trench...
TTCCGGGTTTGGATTTGGACAGCTTGGCTCGGTATCTAAATTATTATCTGCATATAATTCGGTTACATTATCTAAACATAAATCAATACTATAATCTCCGAACCCAAAACCATCACTATCAATATCAGGCCAAAATGGTTCTGGGGGTGGGTTGAAACAGCCACATCCCAATTCATCACTGTCAGCAATATGGTCAGTGGAACCTTCAGAACATACACCACAATTATCTTCAAATGCCCCATACTCTAATCCTTCCTCTGCCTGACCTATTCCAACCGGGGTAGATGGTTCACAAACCTCGCTGCAATCTAAATCAATATTTGGGATGTCTTCCAGGCAGCCAAGCGGTGTTTCATCACTTGCATAATAGCCACAAATACAAATGCCGCAATCATCAGAAAAAGCTGGTCCAAGTTCCAAGCCTGAGCAATCCGGGCCTTGACCTACCATTTCTTCTACAAAGAAGAATTCAAAATTTCCCCATCCATTATAGTCATTGCCATATATATCGGTGATGGTCACTGCTGTAGTCATATATTCATCTTCAGAACTGTCAAAGATATAAAATGTAGGATAATCACCTGATATAAGGTAGTTTTCAGTTAGAGAGCTTCCATCATACCCCATAGCCGGGAGGGTAGTCTGATATCCTGTCCAGGGATATGCACCCACACAGACACTGTCTTTAAATACACCAATCCAGTCCGTGAGAATTTCCATATCTTCGATCTCCTCCTGGTGAATTATTACATTTTCTATAATATAAAATGCCTGCATTTGCGACTGATTATAATTGAATTTTTCAGGGGCATAAATACAACTTCCATCATCAAGAGTAATTTCATCATTACATGGCGGAATTTCACTATCATGGCAACCATAGTTAAAGGCGTCAGGATCAGTACACCCTGAGCATGTGCTGTCATCACCATCACAGACTCCACATTGGTCAATAATATTGCTGAAACAGTTATCATCGATATCATCATTATTTAAAACCCACCCCTCAGGTACTTCTGCACTACAAAATTCTTCATCTAGTCCATCCCCAAGTCCGTCACCATCATCATCATTCCAGTAAGTTTGGATAACAGCTTCACCATCACAAAGCCCGGCACAATCATGGTTATTAGAAAAACAATCGTCATCTTCATCATCATTATTTAACACCCAACCCTCAGGTACTTCTGCACTACAAAATTCCTGTTCTATTTCATTTCCAAGACCATCAAGGTCTGCATCTAGATAATAGGTGTTAATTTGGGCAAAACCATTACACACCCCAATACAGTCATGATAATTAGAATAACAGTTGTCATCTTCATCTAAATTATTTAATACCCAACCAATGGGAACTTCAGAACTGCAAAATTCTTCATCTATACCATCACCAAGTCCGTCACCATCCTCATCATTCCAGTAAGTTTGGATAACTGCTTCACCATCACAAAGCCCGGCACAATCATGGTAATTGGAAAAGCAATTATCATCTTCATCATCTGAATTAAGCACCCAAACTGTTGTATCAACTTCACCTGTACAAAATTCATCTGATATACTATTTCCTAAACCATCACCATCATTATCCAAATAAAATGTTAAAACAAGATCTTCACCATCACATACACCCATACAATCATGATAATTAGAAAAACAATCGTCATCATCATCATTATTATTAGATACCCATCCACTAGGAACCGCTGCTGAACAATAACTTTGACTATCATCGCCAAATCCTAATTCATCACCATCGGTGTCATACCAATAATCCTGGACAATGGCATCTCCATCACATTCACCAGCACAATCATGCACATTAGAATTACAATAATCATCCAAATCATCTGCATTACTGACCCAGTTATTATAGGGTACGTCCCATCCACAGAATGATTCACAGTTGGGGTCATTTTCACAGGGAAGACAGACTGTCTCTTCCTCTGTGCAGCTGCCTAAACCATCACCATCATAATCATACCAATAATCTGCAGGGGCTCCATTAAAACAACCACATCCCTGCTGGTCTTCATTATTACCAAAGCATACCCCACACTGGTCCATGTCCGAATTAGGATTGTGTCCTGTATTTCCACCCGAACAAATACCGCAATCATCAAAATAAGCGTTTCCCCCTGATACACCAGCACAATCAAAAGGACAATCATTCTCAGGGTTATTATCACAGACACCGCAATTATCTAGACTTGAATCTCCATTTTGGACACCGGCACAATCTGCACAACTGCTATTATTTCCACCACATACCCCGCAATCATCAGTATCATTTGTGGTACATTCCGGCTCAGGATCATCATTATTTAATACCCAGCCATCTGGAACCGATGCATTGCAGTAATCCATACTTTCACCAGCACCTAAACCATCTCCATCCTGGTCAAAATAGTATGATTCCATTATTGCACTTCCACCCCATTCTCCAATGCAATCAAAAGGACAATCATTTGTGGGATCATTATCACAGACACCGCAATTATCTAGACTTGAATCTCCATTTGGAATACCAGCACAATCAGCACAACTGCTGTTATCTCCGTTTGGTACTCCACATTCATCCAAACAACTGCTGTTATCTCCATTGGGTACACCACATTCATCAGCACAGCTACTGTTGTCTCCCCCACAATCACCACATTCATCTATAACAGTAATTCCATCACAGATTCCGGCGCAGTCATGCACATTGGAATAGCAATTATCATCATCATCATCATTGTTAAGAACCCAGCCCTCTGGTACATTGGCTGAACAAAATTCATCTTCTATACCATTTCCAAGTCCATCGCCATCATCATCAAGGTAATATGTATTTATTTGAGCGAATCCATTACAAATTCCGGCGCAGTCATGCACATTGGAATAGCAATTGTCATCTATATCATCATTATTCAAAACCCAGCCAATTGGAACATCAGCAGTACAGAAATTCTGTTGAACACCATCTCCAAGTCCATCACCATCATCATCATTCCAATAGGTTTGCATAAAGGATTCACCATCACAAACTCCTGCACAGTCATGGTAATTAGTAAAACAGTTGTCATCAGAATCATTGTTATTACTAACCCATTCTTCAGAAACTTCCCCTGAACAGAATTCCTGACTTTCTTCGCTACCAAGACCATCCCCATCATTATCAAAATAATAGGTTGAAGTCATATCACCGCCATCACACACTCCCATACAATCATGATAGTTAGAAAAACAATTATCATCTATGTCAGCATCATTGTCAACCCAGGCAGGAGGGACATTCACATCGCAAAATTCTTCACTAATGTCACTTCCTAAACCATCACCATCAAAGTCAAAATAATATGTGCTTATGACAGCATTACCAAAACATTCACCATCACAATCTTTATCACTATTAGCAGGGTGTCCACTTAACCCATCTGAACATTCTCCACAATCATCAATAACTGCTTCTCCAAAACAGTCTCCATTACAATCTTTATCAATATTGGCAACATTACCACTTTCACCTTCAGAGCAGATTCCACAATCATCAATAGCCGCATCTCCAAAACAGTCTCCATTACAATCTTTATCGCTATTTGCAGGGTGTCCGCTCAACCCATCTGAACATTCTCCGCAATCATCAATAACTGCTTCACCAAAACAGTCTCCATTACAGTCTTTATCTGTATTTTCAGTATGCCCACTGTTCCCGCCAGAACAAACACTACAGTCATCTTCATAGGCATCGCCAAAGCAGTCTCCGTTACAATCCTGGTCACTATTTTCTAAATGTCCTGAATAACCCCCAGAACATACACCACAATCATCAAAATAGGCCGCACCATAGGATAAACCGCAATCTCCATTACAATCCATATCTGCATTCCAACCCGGAGCCAGACTACAATCATCTTCAAAACCAGTACAATCAAGACAATCACCACAGTCATCCTTATCACTATTGGCCTCATGATCTGTATCACCTCCAGAACATATTCCACAGTCATCATAGAAGGCTTCACCACCTGGAATATTGTTGCAATCTTCCAGACAATCGTTTTCTGGGTCTAAGTCACAGACACCACAGTTATCTTCCAGAGCATCCCCTCCTAATACTCCAAGGCAATCTCTTTCAACCTTCATTTCATGTACGGAATACATAGCAAGGAGTGCACCTTCAAAAACATGATTATCATGAGCATTGGCATTATAATACGTATCTTCTGAACCATCGTAAATAACAAAACGTGGATATTCTCCTGCTACAATGTAATCTTGAGTAGCCGCTATTTCATCATCATAACCCATTACAGGCACATCGGTGGGTATTCCATAAGTACTCATACCACTCCATTCTCGTGCTCCCACACAAACATCACCATAAAAGGCACCAATCCAATCTTCACCAACTTCTAAAGGAATTTCATCGATATCTGCATTTGCAATCCAATAAAAGGCCTGATAAGGAGATTGGGTGTATTGGAATAGGCTTGGAGGTTCATTCCGTTCCTGTGAACTTCTTTGTGAAGAGGAATCGATATCAGGTGTATTAAAAATAAAATCAAAAGATTCAGTAGTAACAAACCAGTACCCTTTATTGGGTTCCAAATAATCTAGTGAACCATTCCAGCTGCCATCAATAAACTGTGCAGCCTCACCACCGCCAGCAATTGCAAATATGTTGTTTAAATATATTTCATCTATGGCATCATCAATACTTTGACCAGCTGAAAACGGATAGGAAATTAAATTATTTCCATAATGGAGATTATAAAGAACGGTGCTTTCATATGTGCTGGTTGGAATTGCATCATCAATTGTCAATACGGCATCTTCTTCAATAATTAGCCAATACCCTTTATTAGCCTCAATTTGTTGAAGGCTTCCATACCAAATTCCAGATTGATTAAATGCTCCAGCACCTTCGGCGATGATATATTGCGCAATATCTCCCAACCCTGAAAAAATAGAACTGACGGATATATCTATCGGCAGGGCATGGAAACTAATAAGATTAGCTCCCTGTTGAAGTTCTATGGTGTAGATAAAACAATCATTGAATTCATCTGCATCACATACGCCACAATCGTCTTCGTATGCGTTTCCAAAGCAGATTCCAGCACAATCCATATCGCTATTAGCTACATGCTCACTTTCCCCTTCAGAACAGATTCCGCAATCGTCATAGAACGCACTTCCATAATAATTTCCATTACAATCAATGGGGCTGGCCATACACTCGCCTATTTCTACATCAAAAGTATTCCCTTGGGAATCTAAAATAAACCCTTCTGTGATATCCAGGCATGTAAGGTCATTTACAGAAATGTTTTCATCAAAGAAATCATCTCCAATTTCAGCATAATTGAGGTGGAAAAGTGTACCTGCCCCCGGTGGAATTGGGGAGCCCGATACGGAGAAGCCTGTTACAAAATCTTTACAATCATCATCTCTCCAACATGTTGAACCTTGATGGAGATAAAAATTATTTTCTTCAGCTACACCACCAAAAATATCCGTAACATCCATTCCAATTATGAAAAACTGAAAACCCATGATTTCATCAGTGGAATTATACAGAATTGGAATAGTTTGGTTGTCGTTATCGACCTCACCAAACTCAATCGATATGGAATTTGTTGCAAATACTGGAGTTGCCCCCAGCATGAACAGGCTTAGCCAAATAATAGCTAAATAATATATTTTATCTTTCTTAAACAATTTACCCTAATTGTATGTGAATGATGCACCTATTTATATTTTACTCTTAAATATACATATTTCTCTTCTATTACTTAAATGATATCCGTCACATTTTAGCTCCCTTTTTAAATTAATTTTAAAATTATACTCATTTTACGGCATATTTTTTTTGAACTATTAAATTTTATCATCAAATTGATGAATATTTGCAGGTAATTACCCTTAATTCCCTTTTAGTTAATTACTATCTCATCGGTAAATTAATTATCGACGATATCATCTACGGTAAAATAAAAAGCATTTTAGATAATTAATGTGCTTCCCATCACAGCTGAAAGTACCCATTTGGGGCTAATTTCAGGGCAATATCAATTGCCAAATAACCAAATTGATTCTAATAATCAACCTATATTTGGTTAATACCAACGTATGTGTGCAAGGATCCCCCTCCTTTTACGGCATATTCGTAGTTGGAATAATAACACCATAAATAGCCCATATCAATGAATATATGGCAATCTACCTAGTTTCCAAATTAGCAGAAACTATCATATTAACTATTTATTTTATAAAAATATGATGAATATTCCTTTCTGTAATTTAAGACTAGTTATCATTAATGCACAAGATTCCTTTATAAGGAGAAATATGACTTATTATTCCAATTTATATAATTATCAGCAAAAAAAAACTCCGGAATTTCATCTGGAGTTTTTTTAAACTACTACTAAAAGAAGGTGTTATTTCTTTTTCAACTCAGCATCAATAATAGCAGAATAATTTTCTATATTCCGACCACCCTGAGGTTCTTTCCCATTAATAAGAAATTTAGGTACCGACAGACGAGGGATACCAGATTGCCGCATTTGATTAACTTCTTTATCAATACGGGCTTCTAAAGCAGGGTCTTTCATATCCTTATCGAATTGATCCATATCTAAACCTAATTCCTGTGCATATTGACGTGGGAGATCTTCATTTGATTTCAAATTACGGTAATTTTCCATAATTTTATGATACATATCTTTATACTTACCCTGTCGCTCTGCAGCTAATGCATATAGTGCTGCTTTCTTGGCTTGTTTATGGAATGAAAGTGGAAAGTTTTTAATAACAATTTGTACATCATTTGGATATTTCTTTGCAATATCGTCCATCAAACTGACGGCTCTAGCGCAGTGCGGTCATTGAAAATCCATCCATTCTACAATAGTAACTTTTGCATTCTTTGGTCCTATAGTGAAAGAATCACCAATTTCGATATTATATACTTTATTGGGGTCAGCTTTTGGAGGTTGTTGTTTTTTATCAGCAGCAGGTTTATTTTTACTAGCAATAGCTAAGTTTGCAATTGATTTCTCTAAAGAGGCAATTTTTTTCAAAATGACCTGTTGACCATCCTTCACTTCATTGATTGTTTGTTCTAATCCGGAATTATTTGCCGCATTGCAAGAAATTAATAATCCTGCAGTTCCAGCAATAAACAGCCGGGTTATTTTTGATTTTATCATTTACTATTTCCTTTAATTATATAAATTTTCATTTTATAAATAGAGATAAATTTACAATAATTATTATAAACAGTAAAATAACTCTTTTCTAATTTTTAACTGATATTACGTCTAAATAAAAAGGGGTTTGAATAATTCAAACCCCTTTTCTAAAATAACTCTATTATTTATTTTACGAGCATTATTTTCTGAACTTTAACTGCAGTTCCAGCAGTCATTTTGATCATATACACACCACTTGAGTGCTGATCAGCATTCCAGGTAATCTCGTAGCGACCCTGGTCATGCATGTCATTTACAAGCTCTTCAACCAAACGACCACGCACATCATAAATACCCATGCTGACATTCATGTCAGATGGTACATCATATGTGAGCATAGTTACAGGGTTAAATGGATTTGGATATGCATTTCCAAAACTAACCTCAGTTGGAATGAATGTATCTGTTAAGTTGATAACAGAGATGCCCATATTAGTCCACTCTACATCTCCATCTACATCCATATCAACTAGAGAACCTGTTGAGGCATCTAATACCTTAAAGGTTACTTTATCACCTGCTCTGCAGTAGCCAGCATACATCTCACCACCTTCTGAGTCAACACCAATAGCTGGTATGTCTGTAAATTCTCCATTCCAATAACGAGAACCTACCACAACATCACCGTTGTATGCTATTACAATGTCTTCTGCTTCTAATGCTTCACCTAAAATGGTGGCATTTTGTACAAAGTAGAAAGACTGCTGATCTGATTGTTTGTAGCGATATGCTTCAGGCAGTGCACGCAGTGCGCTCTGTTTAGTCCTGGTAAAGCCATCTGCTACTCCACTGAAACTGAAAGTAAAGTCATCAGTAGCTACCAGCCAGTATCCCTTGCCGCCTTCCAAGGCTTGTAAAGACCCCATCCAACCATCAACGGTATTTAATGTGGCAACACCTTCCCCTGCTATTGCATACACATTTGCAGCAGCATCACCCAGCGCATCGCCTGGATATTGTGCAGTCTGGAAGGAGTATGATATGAGGTTGTTACCATAATGCATATCATAACTTACTTCACCATCAGCATCATAGTTAACTGGGTCTGCTTCTGAAATTAAAACAGTAGAAGCATCAAATACTTTAACCCAGTATCCATCATCCTGGGATACTTCAGTTAAACTACCAATCCAATTACCATCGATATTTATAGCACCAACACCTTCTCCCATAACACCTGTATTTTCTGCTAAATCACTAAATATGGTTGAAATACTGTTATCCCCGGTTAAGGCATAGAAACTAATCAGGTTCGCACCAGCATGTAGATCTAAACTAAGGTCAACACAGTCAGTATTAGCACTGTCATCACATTCTCCACAATCATCAATGTAAGCTACCTGATCACAATCACCATCACAAGCCATATCACTGCAGTTATCTGTTCCAACACATACATTTGTAAATCCATCACCATGACAGTTGCCACATTCATCAAATGGATTTACATCTATCTGCTCAGGATATACAGATGGATCATTGGCATTATTATAGGCACAATCAGGATATGGATCACCTGCATTACACCAGCCATCACCATCATTATCATCACCATCAGAGTCTAGCCCATAACTTCCGTCTGAACAGTCATTACAGGAATCCCCATCATTATCAGAGCATTCAAATTCATTATTATCATCTGTATCATTCTCATCCAGTGCACCATCATTATCATCATCATCATCACCTGCATCACAGGCTCCGTCACCGTCATAATCCCAGCCGTCAGCTGAAGTATTGCTATAACCAGATGAACAATCTTCACAGGTATCACCATCAGTATCACCACAAATAAAGTTATCAAACGGGTCAGAATCATCATCATCTGCTACGCCATCATTATCATCATCTTCGTCACCATCATCACAGATGCCATCTTCATCATTGTCAGCGCCATCCGAATCTAAACCATAAGAGCCATCTGAACAATCATCACATGTATCTGAATCATCATCAGAACATTCAAACTCGTTGTTATCATCTGAATCATTTTCATCTAATGAACCGTCATTATCATCATCGTCATCACCATCATCACAGGCACCGTCACCATCATAATCCCAACCATCATCAGAACCACCAGTGGTATCTAATGAACCATCGGCACATTCATCACAGGTATCAGCATCATAATCATGACAGGCAAACTCATTATTATCCTGTTCATCAAGATCATCGGTTTCACCATCGTTGTCATCATCGTCATCGCCTGCATCACAAGCACCGTCACCATCATAATCCCAACCATCATTAGAACTGTCATAACCAGTACCGGATGAACATTCATCACAGGTATCACCATCATCATCATTACAGACAAACGGATCATTATCATCTGAATCGTCAGCATCAGCTGAACCATCATTATCATCATCATCATCTACATCGATGTCACATAGATCGTCACCATCAAAGTTGGTACAGGCTGCAATTGCTGCAGCATCTGGTCCGGAGACAGCAATCTCTTCACCGCTAGATGAACCAATAACTACGCCCGATAACCCAATGGTTGCACCATCCAGTTCTGCATAGAACAGGAGGCTGGCAAGACTGCCGGATCCAGGATCTAACTGAGCACCACTCAAATCAAATGCAATCACATTATTATTAGCAGATTGAACAGTCAAATTACCATCGGTTGCTGAAATCAAATCAACACCATCAACAGTGAATTGGAAACCAGAGATTCCTTGACAACTGGCTAAAACATAGTCAATATCAATGGTTGTCTCAGTTGCACCGGAGAAACTTAAGGTTATTTCACCACCTACAGTATCATCACCAGCATCACAAGTTCCGTCACAGTCAAAGTCATCACCATCAGCCCAAGTATCATAGGAGCCGCCTGAACAATCATCACAACCATCGCCGTCATCATCTGAACATTCAAACTCATTGTTATCATCTGAATCATCAGGATCTAATGCGCCATCGTTATCATCATCATCATCACAATCATCTGGTGTACCATCTGAATCATAATCATCATCCCATTCAAATGAAGCATCATCTACATCATCTAAACAGCCGTCATTATCATCATCGTCATCACCATCATCACAAATGCCGTCACCTTCGTTATCAGGACCATCATTGGCACTGTCATAACTACCGGATGAACATTCGTCACAGGTGTCGCCATCATCATCATTACAGACAAACTCGTTGTTGTCATCTGAATCATCAGGATCTAATGAACCATCATTATCATCATCGTCATCACCATCATCACAAATGCCGTCACCATCATAATCCCAGCCGTCATTATCTGTAGGCTCTTCTGTCCCAGAAACACATTCATCACAGGTATCACCATCATCATCATGACAGACAAACTCGTTGTTATCATCTGAATCATTTTCATCTAATGCACCATCATTATCATCATCATCATCACCTGCATCACAAGCACCGTCACCATCATAATCCCAACCATCGTTTGCAACGTCATATTGTGCATTAGAACAATCATCGCAGGTGTCACCGTCATCATCTGAACACTCATATTCGTTGTTATCATCTGAGTCATCAGGATCTAATGAACCGTCATTATCATCATCATCATCACAATCGTCTGGTGTTCCGTCACTGTCATAGTCATCATCCCATGTATTGGGTTCATCATCTATGCCATCTGCACAGCCGTCATTATCATCATCGTCATCACCAGCGTCACAGGCACCATCTTCATCATTATCAGGACCATCGTTTGATGTATCATAACTACCAGATGAACAGTCATCACAGAGATCACCATCATCATCTGAACACTCAAACTCGTTGTTATCATCTGTGTCAACATCATCTAATGCGCCATCATTATCATCATCTGGATCACCGTCATCACATAAACCATCACCATCATAATCCCAGCCATCATCTGATGTATCATAGCTGCCGGATGAACAATCATCACAGTTATCAGCATCATCATATGAACATTCATTCGCATTGTTGTCATCTGAATCAACTTCATCTAATGCGCCATCATTATCATCATCACCATCACAGGCATCACCAGCGCCATCACCATCATAATCATGCTGATTGTTATTATCATCACCATCATCATCCTCAGTTCCCTCAGGATTATCATTATTCGGATCATTTGGATCCCCATTGGGGTCATCAATACAGTTATCAGCATCACCATTGGCAGAACCAGCATCACAGACACCATCATCATCGGCATCCATTTCGTGAAATGCTACGCCTTTGACTCTGACGACCAGTCGATCTGGCCGAAAAGAGAGGTCGTATGATGGAAGCCACCAAACACACAGTTAGCCCGCTGGCTCAGAAAACGTGGACAGCCTGGCTCTTTCTACTCCCAAGCCTGATCGTGTTAGCGGGGGTGGCCCTGTGGCCGCTCCTGCGCACGATCTTTTTTTCCTTCACCGACGCAATGCTTACATTGCCGGGGGATTAATCGATGGTCGGGCTGGACAATTACTATGCGCTGCTCGACGATACCCTGTGGTGGAAATCCGTGGGAAATACGCTGGTTCTCACCAGCGTCTCGGTCGGGATCGAAACGGTACTGGGCCTTGGGATCGCTCTGCTTCTAAGTTCCCACTTACGCGGGCGTGGAATGATGCGCGCCATCATTCTTATCCCATGGTCAATTCCCGTGGTTGTCAGCGCTCGGATGTGGCAGTGGATGCTGCATGACCAGTTTGGCGTTATAAACCACAT
>ERZ813253.630-NODE-630-length-11921-cov-3.776157_pt1 | contig 11921 bp, 14 predicted proteins | sample MGYA00520893_ERZ813253 | MGnify/ENA primary metagenome ERZ813253 (study PRJEB31669, sample SAMD00080414) | marine metagenome | biome: oceanic hadal pelagic zone biome; feature: marine hadalpelagic zone; material: sea water | place: Pacific Ocean:Izu-Bonin Trench...
CAACCATGTTGCGCGATGAAACCGAGGAGGTGCAACGCCGATTGAAGAATACCATGATTGATCGGTATGGTTTAGAGAACCTCACTACTCACTTCAAAGCTTTTGAAACAATCTGCGGAGCAACCCAGGACCGTCAGGACGCCCTCACGACGATGTTGGAATATTCTCTCGATCTATTGTTGGTAGTTGGGGGTTACAACTCTTCGAACACTTCGCATCTTGCTGAAATCGGTCAAAAAAAGTTACCGACCTATTTTATTAAGAATTCAGATATGATGCCTTCAGCGAAACGGATTGTCCATTTCAACCTCGAGGACCAAAAGGAGGTGGAAACCGAGGATTGGTTACCTATAGGTCAAATCACTGTGGGAATCACAGCAGGAGCCTCCTGCCCCAACAATTTGATTGAAGACGTAATCCGGAAAATTTTCCATCTGAAGAATGTTTCCATTGAATCTTACCTGAATACGGAAAGCGCCCCGGTCTGAACCATTCAGCAGAGCTTCATTCACTTGCGTACGAGATCTAACGATAAGAACGTCACAGTCTCGAGCAGCCTCTCGATTAATATCGTGTCCCGGTAGCGTAATAACTTCACCAAAATCACTGGAAATTTCTTCGTGGGCAAAAACTGCGTCGTCAATTAATAGTTTCATTAAAGAGATCTCACAACTGCCAGTTGATGGGCTGTTGATTGGTGGAGGTGAGGTAGTTATTAGCTTGAGAGAAATGTTGACAGCCAAAAAATCCTTTGTGAGCCGAAAAAGGTGATGGGTGTGGCGCTCTGAGGATTAAGTGTTTATTAGCTTTAATGAGCTCTGCTTTATTACCAGCATAAACACCCCAAAGTAAAAAAACCAAATGTTGTTTATTCTCACTCAGTAGGCTTATCACGTAATCAGTAAACATCTCCCAGCCTTGGTTGGCGTGCGAGGCAGGGTTATTTTTTTCAACGGTTAGAACACTGTTCAGCAACAATACCCCTTGTTTTGCCCACGAGGTTAAATGGCCATGTTCAGGCGTGCTGATATTCAAATCAGAACTCAGCTCTTGGTAAATATTTCTCAGCGAGGGTGGTATTTTTACACCTTCAGGCACAGAGAAACTCATACCCTCAGCTTGAGCTTCACTGTGGTAAGGGTCTTGGCCAAGAATAATCACTTTGGTATTGACAAAGCTTGAGTATTCGAAGGCCCTAAACCAAGAGCCTCTTGGTGGGTAAATAGTCTTTGAGAGCTGGGTCTGCTGGTTTAAAAAGTTAAGAAGGTTTTGAAAATAATCCTCATTAGAAATGCCTTCTAAGTGATCTGACCAGTCACCAATATCGCTATTCATTGTTAGTTTTGTGGGTCATGTTTCTAGTTAAAATACCAGCAATTAACAGGCGTTGCACTTATACAATTTATGCAACACATTATAACAAGGATTAAGCATGACAGACTGGTTGGCACGCTGGCAAGATAATAAAATTGGATGGCATGTGGACGTGGTTAATCAATCACTTGTTGACTATCTTGAGCTTTTAGAATTAGAGCCTGGTGATAATGTGTTTGTGCCATTATGTGGCAAAAGCATCGACTTGATTTACTTATCTGAGATGGGTTATTCGGTCATTGGTGTGGAATTAAGCCCTGTCGGTGTTGTGCAGTTTTTTGTTGATAATAACCTGCAATACGTGGTTAGTGAGGTTGATGGGTTTTCACTTTATCAATCTGAGCGCATTAAGATTTACTGTGGTGATTATTTCAATTTGAATGCTGGACACTTGTTGCGTGTATCCGCTGTTTTTGATCGAGCATCGTTGATAGCGTTAGAACTTGATTTAAGAGAAAAATACACAGTGCATTTAACTGCTATAATACCATTTGACGCGCGAATACTATTATTAACACTTATTTATCCGCAGCATCAGATGAGCGGCCCACCTTTTTCTGTTAGTGATTCGGAGGTTGAGTCGCTCTTTAGTTCGGCCTTCAAATATCGACAATTGCATTGTTTTAATGATATTGAAAATGAGCCTAAATTTCTACGCTCTGGCGTAGATTATGTTGAGAATGCAGCTTATTTGCTGCAAAAAGTGAGAGAGTAATGGTAAAAAAAATGACGGGCACAGTCGCCCAGTTTGGCACAAAAGGATATGGCTTTATCACCGGCGATGATGGTGAGAAGTATTTTGTACATCAAAAGAACGTCTACAACAAATCGCGTTTAAGAGGCGACACTAGAGTTGAGTTTAGAACAGAAACTTCAGACAAGGGTTTGGTTGCGGTGAATGTGAAGCTTGAGAGAGGCGCTGAGGATAAGAAGCCGTTGACTGACGGTATGATTAAGTTAATGTTTACCTTCTTGTTGGTGATGCAAATCATCACCTCCTACTACGTATTTTTAAAATGAAGAAAGGGATCGTTTTTGCTTTAGCGATTGTTTTATCTGGTTGTTTTTCGACACCGGCAAGAGAGGTTGTTGACATTTGCCAACTCCTAGATGAGAAGGTGAGCTGGTATCAGTCGGTTAAGAAAAGCGAAGAAAAATATCAAGCGCCAATGCATTTGCAATTGGCCATTATTTATCAAGAGTCGCATTTTGCTTCGAGGGCGCAGCCGGCAAGAACCACCTATCTTGGTTTTATTCCAGGACCAAGATTAAGCTCTGCTTATGGTTATGCACAAGCAAAAACCGAGACCTGGGAATGGTATCAGCTAAAAACCGGCAATAGCGATGTCAGTCGTAGTAGTTTTTCTGATTCGGTCGATTTTGTTGGTTGGTATATTAATCAGTCGAAAGTCCGCTCTAAAATCTCTAAATCGGATGCTTACAACCAATATCTGGCCTATCATGAGGGGCATAACGGCTATAACAAGAAAAGCTATCAAGACAAGCCGTGGTTGCTTAAGGTTGCTAAACAAGTTGAGAGAAAATCAAATGACTACAAACGACAACTTTCAAAGTGTCGTGCGCATTTGGACAGCAACAGAGTGTGGTCGCTCTTTTAAGGCCAACTGACAAATGTGGTTTAAGGTATCGAAAAAGCCATCAGAATCGAATGTCATGACTGAGGTCTCCGTTGGTCATAATCAACTTGTTTTAACTAATTATAATGGCACACTCTACTGCTTTGAAAATCGCTGCCCACATGAAGATTTCCAGCTGAGCCTTGGTTGTGTTCAAGAGGGTAAAGTAAAATGCTCACTGCACGGCTTTTCATTTGATTTGTCAACTGGCAAGAGCTCTGAGCAGGGCGTTGAGTCACTGAGATTATTTCGCGTTAAAATAGAAAAAGATGTTGTTTACGTTGAGATAAACCCAGATCAATGAATACACAAACCTTAATCCACTCTATTATTCAAAGAATTGCTACCGGCCCTGAGTTAAGTAAAAATATTGAACTCGAGGAAGCCAGTGCCGCAATGAGTGCCATTCTTAACGGTGACATAGACGACGTTCAATCGGCTATCTTTTTGATAGCACTGCGAATGAAGCGAGAAACCATTGAGGAGAATTTTGGCATATTGGATGCACTATTAAAAGCGACAAATTGTCAACAAGCCGATTTAGATGATTTAGTGGATTTGGGCGACCCATATAGCGGTTACAATCGCTCTATTCCGATTTCAGCTTTTTTGCCGCCACTATTGGCAGAGCTTGGCTTGCCAAGTATTATTCATGGGCTTGATAGTGTTACGCCAAAATTCGGTCTTACGCATAAGCACATTAACCAGGCTTTGGATAATAACACTGAACTGAGTACCAAAGAAGCAAAGTCACAACTTGAAGACAGGAAAAAGGGCTGGGTGTATCTTGATCAAAGCCGTTATTGTGCGACGCTTCATGATTTGGTTTCACTAAGAAATAAGGTTGTCAAAAGAACAGTTATTAATACCGTTGAAAGCCTTATTGGACCAATCAGGGGTAGACGCACACACTCTATTTTAGGTTTTGTGCATAAGCAATACCCTCCTATTTATGCCGCTTTAACAGCGCGAGCGGGTTTCGATACCAGTTTGGTTATTCGAGGTGTTGAAGGGGGTGTTGTGCCATCGTTGCGACAAAAAGGTTTGATGATCTCTTATGTTGGTGAAGTTGAAAAAGCACGTGTTGAAATCGACCCTAAGACTATGGGTATACAGCAAGCGTTAAGATCGATTGCATTTCCTCAACATTTGAGTGCTGCTAAAGATAAAACAGTTCTCGCAGAGCATACAGTAGTCTTGGGAAGGGCTGCACTTTCGGGCGAGAGAGGCATGTTTTATGATGGCTTGGTTTATGCAGCAAGCCTTATTCTTTGGCACTTAGATAAATACAAAGATTTATCCAATGCTGCAGAGCAAGTTAGAGAGGTTTTGGATTCATCTCGGGTACTTAAAAGGCTTTAAAGGCGCTTGACTCTAGCCAACGATACCAGTTTTAATTAATTGTTGAATTTTACTATCGCTGTAACCCAGTTCGCCTGAGAGTATTTCCATGCTATGCTGTGAAAGGTCTGGTGAAGCAGAGTGGTACTTAAGTGGTGTTTCAGAAAGATTGATCGGTGAGCCAATAGTTTTAATAAGTTTGCCGTTGATATCTGGAATTTCCTTGATAAGATTCCGATGTTTGATTTGTTCATGATTGAAGACTTGTTCCATTGTGTTGACTCGGCCATAAGGAACGTTTAGCGCTTTTAATTTATCTACCCACCAATCGGTTGTATGGTTTTCCATGTATTTTGCCACAAATGGAATTAATGACACCCAATTAAGTACACGTTGCTCGTTTGTAGCATAATCTGGATTGTTAGCAAGCTCTTGACAACCTATAAGCTCACAAAACTTTCGGTATTGAGCATCATTGCCAATTGCTAAAATCATGTCCCCGTCACTGGTTTTAAAGGTTTGATAAGGAACAATATTTGGATGAGTGTTTCCACGTCTCTTTGGGTTTTCACCAGTTACCAAATAGTTCATACCTTGATTGACAAGTGTAGCTACCTGAACATCAAGTAAAGCAATGTCTATATATTGGCCTTTGTTAATGTGATTTCGCGCCATAAGTGCAGCGAGTATTGCATCACAACTGTAGAGTCCGGTCATCACATCCGCAAGTGCAACACCCACTTTCATGGGTTCACCATCAACCTCTCCTGTTATGCTCATCAATCCACCCTCGGCTTGAATCATTACGTCATAGCCAGCCCTATTTGAATCGGGACCAGTTTGACCAAAGCCTGTGATAGAGCAGTAGATTAAATTTGGGTTAAATTTATTGAGCGTCGGGTAGTCTAAGCAGTATTTGACAAGGCCACCCACTTTGAAGTTTTCGATAACGACATCCGCACCAACAACCAGTTCTTGGATTATTTTTTGGCCGGCTTTTTATCGTATATCAATCGCAATCGATTGCTTGTTACGATTGGCGCAGTGAAAATAGGCGGATTGAAGGGGTTGAGCTTCGCTTTGCTCCTTGATAAAAGGAGGCCCCCAAAATCTCGTATCATCACCCTTGTTGGGTTGCTCAACTTTAATCACTTGAGCGCCCATATCTGCTAGCATTTGCGAGCACCATGGACCCGCTAAAATACGGCTTAAGTCAATAACTTTAATGCCTTGTAGTGCTTCCGCCATTAAAAAAATGCCTGCAGGCCAGTAATTGCCCTTCCCAAAATAAGCGCATGCACATCATGAGTGCCCTCGTAAGTGTTAACCGCTTCAAGATTCATCATATGGCGAATGACGCCATACTCATCATTGATTCCATAAGCACCGTGCATATCTCTAGCATTACGGGCAATTTCTAATGGCTTGCCACAGTTATTGCGTTTCATCATAGAAATCAACTCAAATGGGCATTCGTCGTTATCCATTAATCGACCCATTTGCAGACAACCTTGCAGACCAATACTAATTTCAGTTTGCATATCGGCCAGTTTTTTTTGAATAAGCTGGTTTGCCGCTAAAGGTCTATTAAATTGTTTTCGGTCTAGAGTGTAATTTCGCGCTGCTTGAAAGCAGAACTCGGCCGCACCAAGCACACCCCAAGCAATACCGTAGCGCGCTTTATTTAAGCAGCCAAATGGTCCACCCAAGCCACTGGTACCAGGGAAATGGTTTTCTTCTGGAACAAAAACATTGCTCATAACTATTTCGCCGGTGATTGAGGCTCGAAGTGAGAATTTACCTTCAATTTTTGGCGTTGATAATCCTTTCATGTCTTTTTCAAGGATAAAGCCACGAATCACACCTTCACATTTTACCCAAACGACAAAAACATCTACAATCGGTGAATTGGTAATCCATATTTTGTTGCCTGTTAGGCGATAACCGCCATCGACCTTGTCGGCGCGTGTTGTCATTGAGCCAGGATCACTGCCTAAGTTTCGGTTCTGTCAAACCAAAGCAACCCACCCACTCTCCACTAAGTAGTTTTGGCAAATATTTTTGCTTCTGTTCTTCACTGCCATAACTATAAATAGGGTGAATAACAAGAGAGGATTGAACACTCATGGCACTGCGATAACCACTATCAACGCGCTCAACCTCACGCGCGATAAGTCCGTAACTGACATAGTTAACTTCACTACCACCGTACTCTGAAGGTAATGTAGCCCCCAGAAGGCCCAATTGGCCAAGTTCGGTCATAATATCACGCTCGAAGGTTTCATTGCGATTAGCCATTAATATTCGTGGCATTAAGCTTGTCTGACAATACTCATGAGCGGTATCGCGAATAAGCCTTTCTTCGCCTGTCAGTTGCCCTTCTCAGAACATGGCATCTAGTTAATTAAAAGGTGTTAAAGATTTCCCCATGTTGTTTTCCTTTTGTTCATAAAATTTGTGATCACAAAAAGAATTATAGCGAAATATATTTGTTGTGATCACAAAAAAATTATGAGTTTAACAAATAGTGATCTACTATTTTTTTTTAAGGGAACTGTTGTTGATTGAGTTTGGCGTATTCACCAGATTTTTCCAACAACTCATGGTGTGAACCTTGCTCAATGATTTCGCCTTCTTTTAAGACAATAATACGATCGGCTTTTTGAATAGTGCTAAGTCGGTGCGCAATGATAATAGTTGTACGACCTTTTTGCATTTTATCAATCGCCGATTGAACCAGTCGCTCGGTGGCTGAATCAAGCGCCGAAGTTGCCTCGTCCAGGATCAAAATAGGGCTGTCTTTGGCGATCGCTCTGGCAATAGATAATCGTTGGCGCTGCCCTCCTGAGAGCGTGGCGCCATCTTCACCAATTTCTGAATCAAAGCGCTTATCCAGTTTGTTAATAAACTCTGAGGAATTAGAAATATCCGCAGCCTTTTCAATCAACTCAATGGACATCGTATCGATTTGACCAAGAGCGATATTATTCTTAACAGTGTCGTTAAATAAACGCACGTTCTGGTCAACAAAAGAGATTTGAGACCTGAGTGCTGTGAGCTCAATATCGTTGATATCTTGTTTATCAATTGAAATACTGCCAGACGAAGGACTGTAAAAGCGTGCTATTAGACTGACCAGTGTTGTCTTGCCACTGCCGGTGCTACCTACAAGGGCAATGGTTTCACCCTGCTTGATGTCTAAATTGATATTATTAAGTGAGGCCCTCTCACCGTCGTAGCTAAAACAAACGTCTTTAAAGCTAATTTCACCCTTGACATTATTTAGCGTTGTTGTGCCTTTATTTGGTTCGGATTTTTCATCAATGAGTGCAAACACACTTTTCCCCGCGGCAATGGCCTGCTGAAAGGGCTTGTTGATATTAATCAAATTTTTAGCCGGTTTAACCAGCATGCCCATTGCCATAAAAAAAGCCAAAAAGTCGCCTGCACTCATTTTAAAACTGGTGGACGAAAGGTAAACAACAGAGGCAAGAGAGAGCCCAATTAGCGAGTTAACAAAGGTAGTATTGGCAGCGGTTGACATATCGACTTTAAAGCGTTGCTGGCGAATGATATTAGTCAGTGAGAAAAATTTATTACTCTCTGCTTTCTGTGCATGGTAAATTTTCACCAAGTCATTGCCGGATATATTTTCATCCAGCAGGTGAGTCATTTTCCCCATTGAGCTTTGCACTTTTTCCGAAGAAGCCCTCATGCGAACGCTTGAAGCTTTCACTGCAAAATACACCAAAGGCATGAGTATCAATAAGATTAGGCTCAGACGGTAGTCTTTATAGAACAAATAGCCTGTTAATAAAAATACCGTTAAAGATGACTTAATAAATTCCAGCCAAATAGTTGATGCTGCTAGTGCAATTTGCTCAACATCAAAGGTTAGTTTTGACAGCGTCCCACCGGTGGTGTTTTTGTCAAAATAAGACTTTGGAAGTTTGAGCAGTTTGGCAAACATGTCTACTCGAAGATCCATAATCACTTTATTAGAAACCCATGAGCTGGCAGCTAGCGAGGTGAGTGCGAAAAGTGAGCTCAAAATGATGAGTACTAACAGTCCAACAGCATAGGTGAGGGACGTAGCCTCAGTGCGACTATCTACAAATAATTTGTCAACAATTTGACCGGTAATTTCAGGGATAATGGCTTCAAAAGCGGTGGCAAAAACCACCATCAAAGAGATAAAAACAAGTTTGCCAATATGGGCTTTAATATAGGGGTAAAGCCGCTTTATAAATTGTCTATAACCCATTGTGATTACTTTGATTTGATGTGTCCATATTCTACACAAATTTGTGTATCATAACTATTTCAAACTTGTTAGTTTTTCATGACAAAATACATCTTTATAACCGGTGGTGTGGTTTCCTCTTTAGGTAAGGGAATTGCCTCCGCTTCTTTGGCCTCAATTCTTGAAGCACGTGGGCTAAATGTTACCCTTCTTAAGCTAGATCCATACATTAATGTTGACCCGGGAACGATGAGCCCTTTTCAACATGGCGAGGTATTTGTCACCAACGATGGCGCTGAAACAGATCTAGATTTGGGGCACTATGAAAGATTTGTTCGTATTCAGTTAGGCAAGAAAAACAACTTCACTGCGGGCAGGGTTTATGAGAATGTTATTGAGCGTGAGCGCCGAGGTGATTATCTAGGCGCAACGGTACAAATCATTCCCCATATTACTGATGAAATTAAGCGTTTAGCAAAAGCAGGTGCCGAAGGTGCGGACGTGGCCTTGATTGAGATTGGAGGTACAGTGGGCGATATTGAATCGCTGCCTTTCTTAGAGGCGATTCGACAAATGGGCCTTGAATCAGGTCGTGAGAATACGCTGTTTATCCATTTGACACTTTTGCCATACATCAAGGCGGCAGGTGAGCTAAAAACCAAACCAACACAGCACTCGGTGAAAGAGTTAAGGGGTATTGGTATTCAGCCAGATATCCTAATCTGTCGTTCAGAGCACCCTCTACCTGATGCAGAACGCAAGAAAATTGCTTTGTTTACCAATGTGCCTGAGAATGCAGTTTTCTTATCATTGGATGTAGACACTATTTATAAAGTGCCACAAAGCCTTCATGAGCAAGGCTTGGATGATATTGTTGTCGCTAAGTTGAGCCTTACTTGTAAGGCGACTGACTTGAGCGAGTGGGATAATGTAATATCTAAACTCGAGCGCCCAAATCACAGTGTTGATATTGCTATGGTGGGTAAATATATGGATTTAACAGAGTCCTACAAATCCTTATCTGAAGCCCTAATTCATGCAGGTTTAAATACCCAAACCAAAATTAATATACATTATTTTGATTCTGAGGATATTGAGAAAAATGGTAGCGAATGTTTGAGCGATATGAGCGCTATTCTTGTTCCTGGTGGTTTTGGTCTTCGTGGTATTGAAGGCAAAATTGAAGCGGTGCGTTATGCGCGCGAAAACAATGTACCGTATTTAGGCATTTGCCTTGGCATGCAAGTGGCGGTTATCGAGTTCGCTCGTCATATGGCCGGTATGGACAATGCAAACAGTACAGAGTTTGATAGCGAAACACCCTACCCTGTGATTGGTTTAATTACCGAGTGGCAGGATGAAGATGGCAGTGTGCAAATACGTGATGCTGACTCTGCCCTAGGCGGAACAATGCGTCTTGGCGGCCAAGAGTGCGTTTTGGTAGAGGGCTCTAAAGCACAAGCAATTTACGCTGCAGATACGATAACGGAGCGTCATCGCCACCGTTATGAAGTCAATAATAAGTTGATTGGTGCAATTGAAAAAGCAGGCTTGAGCATCTCTGGTAGATCACAAGATGGTTCCTTGGTTGAAATGGTTGAAATTACCGATCATCCTTGGTTTGTGGCTTGTCAGTTCCATCCAGAATTTACTTCAACACCGAGAGATGGTCATCCGTTATTTGAGAGTTTTATAAGTGCTGCAAAAGAGGCGCACAACTTAATTCTTAGCTAAAAGAGAATTATCACTTCCTTTTTTTTGTGAATTTCATCAGCCTTCTTCTTTTTTGAATTTGGCGATCGGTTAGCTTATTCTTTTTATCTTTGAACGGGTTTTCGCCGCTTTTGAATTCAAACTTAATAGGCGTATTGGAAAGACTCAACGCATCGGTGAAGAAGTTTTTCAAATAGCGGCCATAGGCATTTGGAATGCTTTGCAGGTGATTACCATGCACTGTAAAGGTTGGTGGAAAAACACCCGATTGGTGAATATATTTTAGCTTTAAGCGCCTACCGGCCACCGGCGGCGGTTGATGTCCTTTGTTGGCTTTGGCTAAAATCTCATTGAGCATCGGTGTGCCAAATTTTGCACCTGCGTTGTCGTAAGCTTTTTGAATTGGGCCAAATAACTTACCAACGCCAGAACCGTGCAGCGCTGAAATGTAGTGAACGGAGGCATAATTGACAAAAGACAGCTTGATGTCTAGCTTGCGCTTGACTTCACTTTTTTGGTAATCGTCCAGACCATCCCATTTGTTATTAACAATCAGCAAAGCTCGACCTTTGTCAGCAATCATGCCTAATAGGGTTGCGTCCTGCTCGGTAACGCCTTCGCTAGCATCCAATACAAGAATGACCACATGGCAATTCTCGAGTGCCTCAATCGCCTTTAAAATGCTAAATTTTTCAATTTTTTCATCAACACTGCGTTTGCGTCGAATACCTGCAGTATCAATCAAGGTATAGAGCTGATCATTGCGCTCAAAAGGAATGAAAATTGTATCCCGTGTTGTCCCTGGCAGATCGAGAACCAAAACGCGTTCTTCACCCAGAATACGGTTGATTAAAGTCGATTTTCCAACATTTGGTCTGCCAAGAACAGCAACGGCTATCCCTTCAATTTCTTGCTCGACGTCATCAGTTGGTTCAGGCAAAAGTGGTAATGTTAAATCAACCAACTCTTCGATGCCTTGGCCATGTTCAGCTGCGATGGGTATCGGTGTTCCGAGGCCAAGCTCATAAAATTCGGCGAAAACAGCCTCACTTAATCCTTCGGCCTTATTGCAAACCAAAATCAAGTTAAGTTTTAATCTTCTCAGCTGCTTTGCAATCTCGTGATCAAGTGCAGTGACACCATCTCTAGCGCTAACAATAAAGTAAACAACATCGGATTCATCTAATGCATTTAGAATCTGGCCATGAACGCCGGCATCAATAATATTGTCCTCGTTGGTCAGTCCGCCAGTATCGATAATCGAGCACTGAATGTCATCATCCAAGTCGATAGTTGCATATTGTCTGTCGCGCGTCAAACCCTCAAAGTCAGAGACAAGTGCTTGACGAGATTTACTTAAGCGATTGAACAGGGTGGACTTTCCCACATTAGGGCGCCCAACAAGTGAGATAACGGGTAGGCTCACGATAAATTACCGGTAGGTTATGACTAAAAATCTCTATTAGTTAAGGTCGTCTAGCTTGATTTGAATTAACTGCGCCAAGGTTGAATTTGCAGTGACACTATTAATTGCTAGAGCGTAGTGCGCTTTCGCATCAGCAGTATTACCAAGATCAACATAAATATCACCTTTCATATTGTTAACAAGGCCA
>ERZ813253.631-NODE-631-length-11911-cov-7.198150_pt1 | contig 11911 bp, 16 predicted proteins | sample MGYA00520893_ERZ813253 | MGnify/ENA primary metagenome ERZ813253 (study PRJEB31669, sample SAMD00080414) | marine metagenome | biome: oceanic hadal pelagic zone biome; feature: marine hadalpelagic zone; material: sea water | place: Pacific Ocean:Izu-Bonin Trench...
TGATCACTTACCTTCTCTGTTTGATCACTTACCTTCTCTGTTTGATCACTTACCTTCTCTGTTTGATCACTTACCTTCTCTGTTTGATCACTTACCTTCTCTGTTTGATCACTTACCTTCTCTGTTTTTTCTTCTTGTTTTACTTTCTTTGGTTTTTCGTCTCTCATTTCAAATTCTGGAATGAGTTTTTCTTTTCTTGCAATTCTAATTCTAATTCCAATTAAACCCATTTTAGTTTTTACATGTGCAATGTCTTGTTCGACAATAATCTCTGCATGATGTCCTGCTCTTGGTAAAATTCCTGCTGTGTGTTTTTCAAATGCTGAACGGTCACCTCTAAGTTTTCCAGAAATTGTAATTTGAACTCCCATTGCTCCATTTTCCATGATTTGTTTTAATGTCCACATTGTTGCTCTCCTAAAAGCCGTTCCACGTTCAATGTGGGCGGCCATTCTGTTACACATTACACCTGGAACTAGTTCTGGTTTGTCAATTTCTACTACTGAAATTTGTGGGTTCTTTAAGTTAAAATCTGTTGCAAGTTTTTCGGTAAGTGCTCTGATTCCAGTTCCTTTTCTTCCTATAACGATTCCAGGTCTTGTCACATGTAATGCAACTCTAGTTCCTGTTGGAGTTTTTGATATTTCTGCATGTGAAAAACCTGCATCTTTGATTGCTTCTCTTAGATAATCTTTGAGAAGCATCATGTTGTAATTATCTTTGATTACGTTTTTGACTGCTGACATTTCTAAATCTCCTGAGCTATCAATTCCACATGAGTTAATACATCGTTCTTAGGAGTTGCCCTTCCCATTGCTCTTGGAATGAATCTTTTTATTGTTACTCCTTTGTGAACAGTTGCGTTTATAATTTTTAATCTATCCAAATCCATTCCTTTGTATTCTGCATTTGATTCTAAATTATCTAAAACTTTGATGAATTCTTTTGCTGTTTTTTGTGGATAACGTCCTGACATCATTCCAGGATCTGATTTATGTCCTACTTGGTTTTTGAATCGTCTAAATGCAACTGCCCTGTCTTTATGAATGACTGCTTGTAAGTAATCTCTTGCTTTTTCAATTGACATTCCTTTAATTGCAACTGCCACTTCACGTGCATGTTTGTGTGAAATGTCTTTTTCTCTTAATGATGAACGTACATGTCTTGTTGCATCATAATTTTGGAAAGCGTAACCGAATCTACCCATAATAATCACTTCAATGGTACATAGAGACTGGATCTCGATGCTCCTACGCCTGGTGCCCCATGTGAGACTTTTTTGTTTGTTATGACATATTCTCCCAGATAATGTCCAATCATTTCTGTTTTAATTACAACTGGGACAAATTCCTTTCCTGAAAAAACATCTACTGTAACATCTACCATGTAAGGCAGAATGATCAAATCTCTTAGGTGAGTTTTGATAGGATTCTTTAGTTTACCTGCTTTTGCAGACTTTATCTCCTCAATTAGTTTCCTCTTTCCATCAGTAATACCTCTGGTGAGAGATCTTCTTTGTCTGGAGTTGAATAATAGGAATAATTTCTCTAAAGACGTGTTTTCTAACTCCTCTTTCGGAATCCCTCTGTATGAAAATTGTTTAACCATTCTTCTTCTCCTCTGTTAATGTACTTCGAGTTTTACGGTCCATATTATAGCATTCCTATCTTTGTTGCCAAATCCCTAGCTTTTGCTGTAGTCTCAAACTTAACAAATGCCTTTTTACCATAAATTGTTCTTGCGGTATTAACATGGGTAACATTTTCGTTGTAAAGTATTTTTACTGCCTCCGCAATTTGAGGTTTACTTGCTGAAAGATGTACAATGAAACAAACTTTACTTTCATTTTCTACCATTGCAAATGTTTTTTCTGTAATGTGTGGCTTTACAATGATTTTATTTGCTTGTTCTACATTCATTGTGTTTTCACCATTAACTCCAGATGTGTTGATTTAATTTTCCCAATTTCTTTAATTGCTGATTTGGTATATACTGTTAATCTAATTGGATCAGAACCTGGCGCCAAGTCTAATACGCTCAAATCTTTAACATTTTTTGCTTCTACCCCTGGAAGTGCACCTATTGCTTTTCTTAAGTTTGAAGAATTTGTTGTTACAAACAAAACACTCTTTCCAACTTTTTTACTCCTTCCTCTAAGTCTTGATTGTCCAGAACGTATTTTTCTTGATTCTAATCTCTTAACGTCTTGTGATAGATTTAGTGAATCTAACACCTTGGAGATTTCACTAGTTTTAGAAATTGATTCAATATCATCTGATACTATGATTGGGAATAATTTAATACCTTCAACTTTGTGACCCCGTGATTCTACAAGGTCTTTTGAGGCAGTTGCAGCAATTGCAGAACATAATGCTAGTTTGTTTTCTTTTTTGTTTAATTTTTTGTAAATTACCTTTCCAACAATAGGTGGATGTGCTTGCCTTCCTCCTCTAGTTGATGCAACTTCTGCACCTTGGCCTGATCTTCCTCCCCCTCCACCAGTAGCTCTGGCTACACGAGATACACCTTGACCTGTAGGCGGATTGTTTGAATCTGCCACTACATCTTGACCTGCAGTTGGGTGTCTTCCCTGTGGTTGGAATTTGTGTGAAGTTAAATTAGTGAAAGCCTTGTGAATTAACTCCCTTCTAAATGGAGTCAAGAATACAATTGGAAGTTCAACTTCTCCGTCTTTTGCTCCAGAAGTTGTGTATACAGTTGTTTTCATTATACTACTACCTCCAAAATGTTTGGTTTGAGAACTTTGGGTGGAACGTTTCTGATTTGGCTTCTTAGTTTGATTAATCTTCTATATGTTCCAGGAACAGAACCTTTTAGAACAATAAAATCTCCTTTAACTAATCCAAAGTGTTTGTATCCTCCATCTGGATTAATTTTAATTTGATCATTATCTGTATTTCCTATAATCATAATTCGTTTATCATATTCTGTTCTTTGATGGAAACCCATTTGTCCTGCTCTTGGAACTGTATACATGACACTTTGTGGTGAGATTGGACCAAGTGAACCAACTTCTCTAACTGTTTTTCTTGATTTGTGTTGTTTCTTTTTTACACCCCATCTCTGAATGACACCTTGCCATCCCTTACCTTTAGTAATTGCAGCAACATCAACAGTTGAACCAAGTTCAAAAATTTGATCAATTTTAATTTTTTTCCCAAGTAATTCTTTAACATGAGTAAATTGTTTTTGTATGTTTCCACCACTAACTAAAGCTTCAAAAACATATGGTTTCTTTTGTTCTAATCCAGCTGCACGAGGGGAAACTGCAACAATTGCAAAGATTTCTTTAATCTTACCTAATCTTTTTTCTGCATGTTCTAATGCCCCCTCTTTATTTTTTAATGTAATCTCTTTTGTAATATATTTTGGAATGTCTTCTGCATATACATCAAATTCTGCATGTAATCCATAATGATCTTTTGAATATCCTCTAATCCCTAAAATTAGTAGTGGTGGTGTTACTAAGACTGTCCCAAGACTAACAAGTTGTTTTCCTGCATTTGGCGTCTTTTCACGATCGTCAATACTTACTATTTGTATACAACCTGCTTTGAATCCACAATGAGCTAAAATTCTTGGTTCATCTGAATCTAATTTTGGCCATGCTCTAATTCTTGCTTCCATGCTTTTGGCACGTCCTCTAGGTGAGTATGCAAGACTTCCTCTACGTGGTTGATGGTGTTTACGAGCGCCCATGACTAAGTCGCATCATCGATTACCCTCTATTAAACCATATGAGATATCGTTAACCACTTTGAAAATTTAGGTTAACCAATTATATCTGAAATCATTATGGCTTTAATAAATCTGATACAGTATTCCACATAGTGATAACACCAATTACAATTCCAGCTAATCCAATCATAACTGCAAATAGTAAGAAATTTTTTCTTTCTGCCATGTTATGATGTTCTTTGAGCATTAATTATTGCTAATGTTCCTAGTAATGCTTCTTCTAGACGTATAGTTTGAGTAGCTTGATCTGGGAAAAAATTTAGAATCTTTGCATTTTGTATATTTTTTATCCTTCCTCCCAAAATTTCATGAACCCCTTTTTCAGGAGAGCCAAATACTATCAGTGTTGGCTGTTCTGATTTTGTATACTTAGAAATCTGTTCTTTGGTTGCAGTTTTTCCTTTTCTAGATGTGATAATTATATTTCCCTTCCACTCATTTAATAGTGAAAATAAGTTTGCTCTCTCTTTTACTGAGTATCCCCAATAATCTGGAACTTCATTTTTATTAATTTCTTTTACTGATAATTTAGGATAACCTTCTTTGAATTGAATTGTAACTCTTTTTCCAATTGAAGTCGTACCAAAAAATTGTAATAGTTGGTTTATTCCAACATCTACAAATTTTTTCCCTTTAATGCTGATTACAATCCCCTCTCTTACATCTCCGGTATTGATCTTTTTTGAATTTGCGGGTGTTATGTGACTTGGAATTTTTAGTGGTTGAAGAACTCCTGCAAACTTTAGGTCATTCATTTTAGGAAATAACCTTCTTCTCAAAAATTGTGGTGTTTCTAAATATTTTAGAATCATTATTAGTAGGCTCCCATCTTGTTTATTATTTCCATCCTGATAGACATAGATTGTATCTATTTTGAAAATAGAACAAGCCCTTGCTAGAACTGATATTTTTCTAGTCTTGTCTATTTTAAGTGAATCATCCGACAGTGCTGATTCAGGAATAGCGACTGATAATTTCAATGTAATTTAATCTCACAAGCAGTTAAAAGTAATTATTTTTGGTCGTGTGGATATTTTTCTTTGGCAGTTTTTGCAAAATTTATAATCTGATCTTTAGAAATTATTTCATACAAACCTGTTTCTGCTTTGATGTGTGCCATTCTGATATGATCTGTACCTTTTTTATCTTCACTTGATAGATAAATTGCTGCTGTAGCTAATGCTGAAGCGTCATCTAATGAAAGATCATTTTTATAAGTTTTTTCTAAAAAGTCAGTTACTTCTTCAGAACCTGCCCCAATTGCAATTGCATCATAAGAGATGTATGTCCCACTAGGATCAGTAAGATACATCTGTGGTACTTTATTCACTACTCCTCCTATAATAAGTGCAACACCAAAAGGTCTTACACCTGCATATTGTGTAAATTGTTGACATTGATCAGCTAAATGTTTTGCAATTATTTCAACCTCAACTGGTTCATCATAAATCATTTTGTTACTTTGAGAAAAGAATCTTGCATTATCCACCTGACTTCTTGCATCTGGAATGTATCCTGCTGCTGCAACCCCAACATGATCATCAATTTGGAAAATCTTTTGTGCTGTTTCAGAAATCTGTAATTTTCTTGGTTTTTCTTCAACTGCGATAACTATGCCCTCTTTACATTTTACACCAACTGCGATTGTTCCTCTTTTAACAGTCTCGATAGCATACTCTACTTGGTAAAGTCTACCATCTGGTGAAAATACTGTAATTGCTCTATCATAACCTTGTTGTTGAGGAAGCATTTAATTCCAATGCTTTGAAAGTTTAATTTAAGTCTAGCCTATTAGATTTGGCGTGAGATTTGAAATTCAATTTTCTGGAAATAAAAGTATTAGATCAATTCACCAAAAAACTATAGAGATTACAAAAGAGTCTCACTTAACACCCAATGGGGATTGTATCGTTGGTGTTAATGCAACTTCCGGCTGCGCTGATTTGCCTCAAGAATTAAAAGACAAACTCAAAGTCTCGGGTGCTAAAGTAATTTTTTCAATTTGTGTTGGAGAGTATGAATTTGTACTAGAGGGAAAAGGTCATCCTGATCTAATCCTTACGCATTCTGAAGATATTGTTATTAGAAAAAGCGATTTCATATGTCCTAGAACTTTGGCTGTTAAATGTGACAAAGCATCTGATCTATTACCCCGAGAGATGGTTTTATTATTGCAAGATCCAAAAACAAAAGGGACCTTTACTATTATAGTAGAATAAGTGTGACAATTTTATAGGCATACTTCTAGTTTTGATTATGGGTCGAAAAACCAATATTTTCATTTTGATTCCTTTAGCTGCTTTTGCTACTTTGATCCTTGGAATTGGAATGTATAACACATTATGTAAAAACGCTAACATTCCGTTGCCCTGTTAGAATTCATCAAATCTTTTCTAATTATTTCCTGTTTTAGTTAATTCTGTTTCAGCAAGATTCTCTTAAAGTATAACACATTAGAAATTTCATGGCAAAACCGATCATCGAGTTACCAATTTCTAAAAAACCTACAGACATGGAACTAAAAAAACTGAAAGAATATTTCAAAGAAATGCCTGTAGAAGAGATACTTTCTGGATTAAAATTTGCTAGGAACAGGTGGTCTGCAAAAGATGCTGGAACTCTAAAAGTAGGAAGAAAGAGTATTATTAAAAAAGAGGTTCATTCCGTAACTACCGAACAAGCTCAATGGAGATTAAAGAATTGGAAGATGATGATAGCAAATTATCGACGACGTGGATATAGCTATCCTACAATCTCTAGAATAAAAAAAATTCTAGTTCAAAAAAGTAAAAAGAAATCAAAATGAAAACTGATTCAAAAAATCTTAGATGATGATGTTTGACCTTTTCTCAACTATTTGGTGTTTGAGACTATCTGGAATTTCTGGAATTGCTGATTTAGTCTGACCCGCAATTACATTGTGTGCTTCTTCTAGAATTGCCAAGGTGTCTGCATTTGTCTCAGTACCAACACTCAAACTATCATCAATGTTTATTGATGAGCCTGACATTACATCTCCAAGTATTTGTGACAAGTCTTGCATTGAAGCACTTGCTTCTGGCATTATTCCTTTTAGTGATGGAGCTAACCCCCTGATGATTGCCATACATGGGCTAAGTGTAACTACTACATCTCCCAATTCTGATATCGTGCTTAATCTGAGATTGATTTGTTCCATGGATAATTTTGCCCCACTTACCATATTCCTCATCTTTCTAACTTGGGCTAATTCTCCTGCATATGCTTGAGCATAACCATTTTGGTTATTTCTTTGAGCATTTACAATCTTTTCAAAGATCATATTATGTTTTTTCTTTAATTTTTCATTAATTCCATCTAATTTTAAAATCTGAAATTCTAATTTTTTTTGTGCTAAATCAATCTTGTTTTTAATTGGTCCTTCAGGCTTTATTTTATTTATTACACTTTGAGATATGGATCCTCTAATTACTTTATTCCAAGAATTACTTATCATGCCTTAATTTCCCTAATCTGACTGCAAATTTTTCTTTTAAACAGATTTGTCACTACAGCTGTTGTCACTGGAGTGACAAGAGGGCATGGTTACACTATCCAAACGTAAATGTGAATATTTGGAATCCTTTACCGTTGATCTGTATTTCCATTACATGTGATGAACTATTTTCACTGCTTATGATGTTGTAAAGATCAGGTTCTGAAACTATCAGTATGTTTCCTGATGTAATGTCATCTCCTGAATACTTTGCATGAATTGGTTCTCCGTCAAGAAATATTTCTAATTCTGCAACATTGTCAGTTACTATGTTTACTTGTTTTGCGGTATATAGCAATTTGATGGTTCCGGTATCTGATACCAATTCCATGCTGTCTTCATAATTCTTCCAATCCCCTGTCAGATAGAATTTGTCCAAGTCAATTTTATCTGATTCTAAATATGTGACTATTTTTCCTGGTTTGAATCCCTCTTCACTTCCCAACTGATTTCTATTTTGTGCAAACTTGTAACCAAAGTATAATTCAGGAGTTCTAAACATTGTATGTTCAAATGCATCAATATCTACAAGCGGTGTAGCTGATGCCATCTGAATTTCAAGTGATGTGTTTCTTTCATCCAAAAGCTGTTGAATGATTTTTTCAGTTTCTTTATATCCTCCTTCTCCGATATGATCATACCTTATGTATCCTTCATGATCTGCAATGTATTTTCTTGGCCAGTATCTATTATCAAACGCTTTCCATGTTTCCATATCGTTATCCAAAACAACAGGATAATCAATACCGTATTTTTCAATTGCCATCTTGACATTTTCAGGATCTTTTTCAAATTCAAATTCTGGAGAATGAATTCCGATGATTAATAATCCTTGATCTGCATATTTGTCATCCCATGCAGTGATGTATGGTAATGTTCTGATACAATTAATGCAACTATATGTCCAAATATCATAAAGTATCACTTTGTCCTTGATTTCTTCACTTAATTTTTCAGGTGTGGTATTAAGATAGTGCGCAATTCCAACTAAATCAGGAGCCATTTTAAATCCCGATTTATCAATTTTAGTGATTGAATTTCCTTCAGAAGCCATGTTTTCAGACTCGTACTTTTCATCAAATGACGAAAAAATCATGCTCATTATACCTAATCCCGTGACAATTACAATTCCCAAGATTAACGCTGTTTTTATTTCTGATTTCATTTAATCACCCTAGTAGCACCAAATCGTTAAGAAGTGGGAAATTTGCAATATATGCCAATTGATTTGTGAATACTAAAATTCCTAATAGTATAATGAATCCCCCCAAAATTACGTTATAGTATTTGAAATGTTTAGTCATTGAACGAATAAGTCTTGTTGCTCTTGAGAAAAAGACACCCATCAAAATGAATGGAATTCCTAGACCTAATGAATATGCAAGTAATAAGCTAAATGAGAGAGATGGAGTAGTAGCTGCCAATGTAAGTATTGTTCCAAGTATTGGGCCAACACATGGTGTCCATCCTACCGCAAAGGCTAGACCAAATACAAATGACATTGGATAGCTTGTTTTTGAACTTTTTGGAAAGAATTTTTTCTCTATATTTAATGAACGAATTTTTGTAGATAACAACATAAAGATTCCAAATGCAATAATGATTGTTCCACCTACAAAATTAAGACTCTCTGTAAATTCATTAACTGTACTAGAAAAAATACTGCTAATCAAAACTCCCAAGATAGAAAATACAACTGAAAATCCTATGACAAAAAATACAGTATTAAGTACAATGTTTATTCGATTAATGGAATGGACAGATCCACTTTTAGATCCAAGTTCTGTTACAGTAGTACCAGAAATGTATGCAAGAAAAGCTGGAATCATTGGGAGAATGCAGGGGGCAATAAATGAACCTAGGCCAGCAAGCAATGCTACAAATATTGTTGGTTCTGCCATGTAATAAAATTGAAATTTTTCCTTTAAAGCATTATTCCAAATCTCTTCCTAATTTAGATGCAATCCGTTTTTAACTGGGATGTACAAAATTTTGGTATGAATAAGCGCTTAGTGCTTGTAGGCATTCTTTTAGGAAGTGTAATCACGTTTGCAGTAATTATAGGTTCACCTGCTAATCCCTTAGACCTGGACTTTGGTGCTATCGATCAAAATCGATAATCATCTAAATTTTGGGTAAGCTTTTTCAAAAATTTCCAGTGCTTTTTTTATATTTGCATCTGAGAGCCAGGCAGTAACTGAAATTCTTAATCTTGCTTGATTCTTTGGGACTGTGGGATATCTGATTGGTTGTACAAATACTCCATTATTAAACAAGAATTTTCCAAAGTCCATTGCTGATTTCTCATTTCCGATAATTATTGGTATAATGTGTGTTGACGAATTTATTTTGTATCCAATTTGTGTTAGTCCTTTTGAGAGTTGTTTAGTATTTTTCTCTAGTTTTTTCTTTTGCTTTTCTCTATTAGATTCAAACCTTTTCATGGAATGCTCAATCAAAAATGAAGGGAGTGCAGATGTATAGATAAATGATTTTGATTTGTTAATACATAAATCAATAACATTATTTTGTGATGCAACGTATCCTCCAAATGATCCTAATCCTTTACTTAGACTGCTAATATACAAATCAATTTTCTTTGTTACATTAAAATAATTTGGCGTTCCTTTTCCATCTTTCCCAACAACAAAATCTCCATGGGCATCATCTACAATTATAATTGCTTTTGCTTTTTCTGAAATTTCTGTAATTTGTTTTAGAGATGAAAAATCTCCATCCATGCTAAATATTCCTTCAGTAATTACAAACTTGTTTTTACCCTTCTGTTTTAATTTTTTTTGTAAATCTTGCATATTGTTATGTTTGTAAATTGAAACTTTGGCATCAGATAACTTGCATGATTCTATTATGCTTGCATGATTCAACTCATCACTGAGAATTAAATCTCCTTTTTTTGCAATTGAAGAAATTACTCCAAGGTTTGCCATGTACCCAGTTGGATAAATCAAACTGTTTTGTTTTGATTTGTGCTTTGCAAGAGCATCTTCTAATTTTTTGTATGACTCATCATTTCCAGAAACAAGTCTTGAACTTGACTGAAGCTGTTTGAATTGAATCTTTCCTGTTGGAATTCCTAGATAGTCATTTGAACATAAATTCAGAAGTTTTTTGCCATTAATTGTAATATAACCTCCATCTGTTTTTCCATATCGTAATTTCCTATAGAGATTACTACGCCTAATTCTCTTTAATTCTGAATCAATAAAGTTCAGTTTATGCTTGGAGGTCAAGATACGGTAAACAAATTCTTTTAAGCATAAAAAGCGTTATTTTTGGTTATGTCACGCCTATTTTGATTCCTAGAATGTTTTCTTTAACTGGTTCTTCTAATCCCACTGCTTGATAAATTGAAATGTATTGTGGATAATTCTTATCAAACCATTGTTTGTATTTTGGTTCATTAAAGTATCTGTCAGTATAATGTTGAGAATCTTTTGATTGATCAACAAAGGGTGCAATTCCTAATTGTGTGGATTCAGGTTCTTCTACAACTGGTGGTGTAACAACTGGTGGTGTAACAACTGGTGGTGTAACAACTGGTGGTGTAACAACTGGTTCTACAACTTTCTCATCTGTTCTAGTTTCTAAATCTACATTTTCAAATTGTGAATTGTCATATGAAATTACTAAATTTGAATTAATTAAACCAAAATTTAGATTAAATGTATAATTACCATCTGTTTTCCATGTGGAATCCATTGCAAATGTTTCAAAAATAAATGAACCATCTAATAGTGGTGCAAACTGCCCTGTTAGTATTATTTCATTTTCAGGTGATGTAATTGAGAATTTAATATTCTCACCTGCTTTTGGATCAAAACTATCTGCTGGAATGTTGCCTGTTATTACAACTTTATTTCCATTTTCATACATGGGTTTGTTTGATTTAATGCTAAATTCTGATTCATTATTTTCTGAAATTATTGGATTCTCTGCTATCTCTTCTGGTTTTTCAATTATTTTTGGTAATGTTTCTAATGTAAATGGTAAAACACTACGTTTTACCATGTAAGTACTATCCATTATTTTTGTTAGAATTTGAGTTTCATCCATAACATTATTCATATTCAAAGAAAATACTATGATTAACTCTTCTTCATTGAATAATAATCGGCCCACATTACCATGATTTGTTAGAGTTTCACGGATCATTATACTTGGTTCATTCCAAGATATGGTTCCACCATAATCATATTTGATATCATCTTTGTATTGATACCATTCATAAACTGACAAACTAACTTGGCGATAGTCATTGTAATTGGTTGCAAAATAACTATTAATTCCGCTAGGTTTTTTTGCAAAATTTGTCATTAATTTTATTTGAGATATAAACGATGTTTTATCATCTCCTACACTAATGGCGATGTCAACTGTATCTCCGACCCTTGATGTAATCTTTGCAATCTCTTTATCTTTTAAATTTAAAGTAAATTCTTCATTTGAATTAATTGATACTGTCACTTCATCATGAATGTGGGGGGGATACATGATAGTTGAATTAGATTTAGGTACACCATCAAAATCAAATCCAACCTGTAAAGTGTACTCGTTTACATCATCTCCCACTTTACCTACTACAAACATCTTTGTTCCGTCTGTGTTAAATGCAAGGCC
>ERZ813253.632-NODE-632-length-11890-cov-4.770977_pt1 | contig 11890 bp, 6 predicted proteins | sample MGYA00520893_ERZ813253 | MGnify/ENA primary metagenome ERZ813253 (study PRJEB31669, sample SAMD00080414) | marine metagenome | biome: oceanic hadal pelagic zone biome; feature: marine hadalpelagic zone; material: sea water | place: Pacific Ocean:Izu-Bonin Trench...
CATTTGAGTGCGTATACTTATACATTCGCAAGAGGTTGGTACTTCCAGGCACAATCTTCATTTACAGTGTCTCACTTAATGTGTCCTGATGATGCTGCTCCTGGTATTGCGACTAATCAATCAGTTGCGATTGTAGACTATGGAACAACGTCTCCTGTTGCAGCTTTTGCTCTACCATCAAGTGTTGTTCATGGTAATTCATTTGCAGCTTATGATGTTGCTGGTGGATGGATTTCTATTCCAGGTGGATTCCAAGTAATTTCTGGAAACTACTATGGTTTAATAGGTGCAGCTCATGCTCCAGGGTCGTCTACGCTTAATAATTCATATGGTACTGGTGGTCTTACTGTAGTTCTTGATGGAATACCAACTGTACAAGGTAGATTAGGTATACAAGGCCCAATGAGTGCATATTCAGGAAACACTCTTCCAACTAATACTACTTGGGGTACTCCTATAGGAAGTATAGGTCGTATAAATCTTAAAACTGGCACTATTGGTGCTAATGCATATACATTCTCTTGGTCTAATGGTGCTACTACTGAAGATATTAGTGGACTTTCTGCAGGTCAGTATTGTGTAACAATTACTGATTGTAATGGATGTACGGCTTCATTCTGTGATTCAGTAACTGTTTCTGCAACCTATGGATGTACAGATCCGCTTGCTATAAACTATAATCCATTAGCAAATGTGGATGATAGTTCTTGTGTCTATATAATACTTGGTTGTAATGACTCAACAGCGTATAACTATAATCCTCTAGCAAATACTCCAGATCCTAATGACCCTTGTTGCTTTGTTGCTGGTTGTACAAGCCCAGCTGCAACAAACTATAATGCATTAGCATGCTATGATGATAGTTCGTGTACTTATCCTTCAGCAAATCTTTCGCCTTTGTGTGAGAACTTTGAATCAGGAACTGGGGCTACTAATGGATGGGTATTGGCTCAACAAACTTATGCTTCTGTAGAAGTGTGGGATGGACCAGCTATTGCTGTTAATCCAGCAGGAACTATGGTTAATCCTTTAGGAGGAGTGTTTAGTATGAAATTTGAAGGTGGTGATGCACCTACAGGTTGGACTTTATATTCAACAGAAGCTCAGCGTTATGCAAATACTACGCACGTTTCTTCAGCAACTATTTTGATGGACTTTTCTGCAGCATCTGCTGCAGTTGAAATGTCATTCGACTGTGGTCTTTATTCAGGATTCTCAAATGTTGGGTATTCTAATATGAGAGTAAAAGTTGATGGTGTTGTAATACCAGCGGTTGGTGGAGCTACTTCACAATTTAGTGGTAGCCCAGGCTATCCTTATGGTGGAGCTATAAACACAGTAGTTTATAACATGTCTGCTTATTCAGGAATAATAGTTGCTGTAACATTTGAATTTGCGGGCAAATATTCTTCAAATTATTCATCTGGTCTTTACGGATGTTTTGCTATTGTAGATGATATTTGCTTCTATGATCTTAGCCCATGTTCTTATTATGCGGCTTCTTCTACAGTAGATACAGATGTAAGTTGTAATGGTGGAAGTGATGGTTCAGCTACGGCTTCTGCAAGTAATGGTTCTGGAGCTTATTCTTATGCTTGGGATAATGGAGCATCTACTGCTTCTATCAGTGGTTTAACCGCTGGTTCTTACTGTTGTGTAGTTACTGATGATACATTAGGCTGTGTAGATACTACTTGTATAACTATTACTGAGCCATCTGCTATTTCAATTTCTGCAATAGTAGTTGATGATACATTAGGCACTAGTAATGGATCCATTGATCTTTCAGTTAGTGGTGGTACTCCTTGTCAAACATCTGCTGTAGTAACAGCTGGAGCACATGCTTCAGTTTACACTGGTTATGCAAGAGGATGGTCGTTTACGGCTCAATCTTCATTTACCATTTCTGATGTTAAAGCTTCAGATGCTACTTTAGGAAATCCTACTTTAGTTGAGCAATCAATAGAGATTGTTGATATAACATCAGGAACTCCTGTTTCATTATGGTATGCAGCTAATCAACCAACAGGATGGTTAAGTTGTAATGTGAGCGTTGTAGCTGGTAATACTTATGCTATAGTTGGTGCGAAACATGCTACAATGCCAGTAGCATTTGGAATGGCTAATTCCTATGGTGGTTCTGGTCAAAGTTTTGTACTTGATGGTATTTCAACACCAGTTACTAGATGTGGTGCTCAAGGTAATCTATCTATGGGTCAAATTAATGCTGGTGGAGGTACATGGTTAGCTCCTGTAGCAGGTTCTATAGGTCGTCTAGACATTATGACAGGTGTTGTAGGTGCTCTAGCATATAATTTTGCTTGGTCTACCGGTGATACTACTGAGGATCTTTCAAACTTAAGTGCTGGAACATATTCAGTAACAGCTACTGATTGTAATGGCTGTACTGCTACTGGTTCATACGTAGTAGCAGGTGCTGGTACTCCAGGTTGTACAGATTCTACAGCACTAAACTATAATCCATTAGCTACTGTTGATGATAGTAGTTGTACTTACTGTGTATATGGTTGTATGGATTCAACAGCATGTAATTATAATCCTTTAGCTACTTGTGATGATGGTTCTTGTTTAACTACTTATGGTTGTATGGATTCAACAGCATTGAACTATGATCCTTTAGCTACTTGTGATGATGGTAGTTGTACTTACTGTGTATACGGTTGTATGGATACAACACAGTTTAACTACAATCCATTAGCTACTTGTGATGATGGTACTTGTATTCCTATTATTTATGGTTGTACTGATAGTACTGCAATAAATTACTATTCTGCAGCCAATACAAATAATGGTACATGTGTATACTGTACTTACGGTTGTACAGATTCATTAGCAACGAACTATAACGCAAGTGCTACTTGTGATGATGGAAGTTGTACTTATCCTCCAACTTGTAATAGTCCTGTTCCAACTGGATTAAGTGTAACAGACTTAACCCATGACAGAGCAAAAGTTAATTGGGCTAGTTCAAACACATCACTTTGTTTGGTAGAGATGTACAGAGTTCAATATAGAGAACAAGGAACAACACAATGGAGTACAAAAACTGCATTGGGTTCTGGTCTTTGTAACTTTGGACTAACTACTACGGGCAAAATGTTATGGAACTTAACTCCATCTACTACTTATGAGTATAGAGCAAAAGCTTGGTATTGTTCAGCTTCTGCTTCAGTTTGGACATCTATATCTACATTTACTACTTTAGATGTTTGTCCTAACGTACTTAACTTAGCAGTAAGTTCAGGTTCTAATACACAGGCTACTTTTAGTTGGACTGCTCCTACTGCACCTTATAGCTTTGTAAGAATTAAGCTAAGGGTAGATAGTGTTGGTTCTGCTTGGTTTACAGCTGGAGGATTTGGCGTTATGTATCCTGCTCTTACAAGGAATAAGAATGGATTAACTCCAGGTCAATCTTATCGTGCATCTTCAAGAACATGGTGTAATCCATCAGGAGGACCGTATAAAGCCTTAAGTTGGACATCATTTATCTTCTGGACACAACCAGGTACTTTAATTCGTATTGAGGATGAAAGTAGTACGGCTATTACTGACTTAGAGGTTTATCCTAATCCATCAAGAGACATTTTCAATGTAAGTTTTGTTTCTGATGAGGTTCAAAACTTAAAAATAAGGATTGTAAACTTATTAGGAGAAGCGGTATTTGTTGATGAAAAAGAAAAATTCATTGGGCAGTACAGTAAAGCATTTAATCTTAATACTTATCCTAAAGGAATCTATATGTTAGAGATTGAAACCAATAGTGGGGTTGTCAATAAGAAACTGATATTACAGTAAAAAGATAATTTGATAAACTAAAAATAAGTATATCTTTTTGAGGGCTTTTTTCTATCTTTGAAACTTCAAAAATAACTTATGAAATTATTAGAAGGGAAAACTGTAATTATAACTGGTGCCAGTAGAGGTATCGGTAAAGGGATAGCGGAGGTGTTTGCCAGGCATGGAGCAAATATTGCTTTTACTTACCAATCATCTGATGAAAAAGCAAAAGCTTTGGAAAAAGAATTATCTGCAAATGGCTGTAAAGTAAAGGGCTACAAATCAGATGCATCTAATTTTGATGCTGCACAAAAATTAGCAGATGCGGTAATAGAAGAATTTGGCAGTATTGATGTGCTAGTGAACAATGCTGGAATCACAAAAGATAATTTACTAATGCGAATGAGTGAAGCGGATTTTGATAGTGTAATGCAGGTAAATATGAAATCGGTTTTTAACCTTACAAAAGCCGTAATGCGCCCAATGTTAAAACAAAGAAAAGGATCAATTATTAATATGAGTTCGGTGGTTGGTGTAAATGGTAATGCTGGTCAAGCTAATTATTCGGCTTCCAAAGCTGCAATTATTGGATTTACAAAATCGGTTGCTTTGGAGTTGGGCTCACGAAACATAAGATGCAATGCCATTGCACCCGGCTTTATTGAAACTGAAATGACAGAGGCATTAGGGGAAGAGCAAGTAAATGCGTGGAGAAATTCTATTCCCCTAAAAAGATGTGGGACAACAGAAGATATTGCCAACACTACTTTGTTTTTGGCCTGTGATATGTCGGCTTACATTACCGGCCAAGTATTGAATGTATGCGGAGGAATGCTGACATAAACCCATGTCTGGAATAAGCACAAATTTACCTTTCGGATTTATCTTTCTTGCCCTTATCATTGGTTTTGGATATGCCTTTTTCTTATACCAAAAAGAGGATAAAATTGACAAGATTTGGCTAAAAAGAATTCTCTTTTCCTTCAGATTTTTAGTTGTTTCTTTTCTTTGTTTTTTGCTTTTAAGTCCGCTTGTAAATTCCTTGCAAAAACAAAAAGAAAAACCAATTCTAATCATTGTACAAGACGCCTCTTCTTCTGTAAAGGACTATAATATTTATGAAGACTTATCCCTTTTAGCAGAGCAAACAGAAAAAGATTTTGATGTATTCCCCTTTCATTTTGATGAGACAATCAAAGAAGGATTAACTAATGAAATGAGTGGTTTGCAAACTAATTATGCCAATTTGTTTGATGAGTTGGAAAGTAGGTTTTTAAACAGAAATGTAGCAGCTGTTGTAATGGCTACTGATGGGCTTTATAATATTGGTGAAAATCCTATTTACAAGGCAAATGCTACAAATGTTCCTATTTATACTATTGCCTTGGGTGATACCATTCAGCAGCAAGATCTGCTAATAAAAGATGTGCAATACAATGAAATTGCCTTTTTAGGAAATGATTTTCCTATTGCTGTTTTATTGGAGGGTCACCATTGTAATAATAAAGTAGTAGAGTTGAAATTATATGATGGAAAATCACTTTTGCACAAACAAAAAATTATCATCAATAAAGATAAATTTCACTTAAAAATTCCATTAAAAGTATATGCAAAACAAACAGGATTGCAAAAATATACTTTGCAATTAAGTTACATTCAGTCAGAGAAAAATAAAGCGAATAATAAATATGAAATTTTTGTGGATATTCTTGATTCTAAATACAATATCCTACTGCTTTCTGATAATTCTCACCCTGATATTGCAGCTTTTAAAAGCATGTTGCTTAAAAACAAACATTACAGTATTGAGGTAGAGAAACTAGAAAGTTTTTCAAAAAATATAGAAAAATATAATTTAATTGCACTTTTTGGAATTCCAACTAATTCTTATTCTGAGAAACTAACAGAGATTATAAATTCGGATGTACCTCTTTTGTTTTTTGTAAATGCTAGAACAAATCTTACTTATTTTAATAATTTATATAAAGGGCTGGATATAAAAGGAAAAAATACAATGCAAGAAGTTTTTGTTTCTCAAAACGAGAATTTTTCATTGTTTACAATTTCCTCTGAATTATCAAAGTTTTTCTTGCAATCACCACCCCTTTATGCCTATTTTGGTAATTACAAACTATCTTCTGTGGCGGAAGTATTGTTAAATCAGAAAATAGGAAAAATAACAACTGAAAAACCCATTTTGTTTTTTGAAAATTCTACAAATAAAAAAGTTGGGGTTTTTACTGGGGAAGGTTTTTGGAAATGGAAATTATTGGAGTATTCCAAGCAAAAAAACAGTATAGCTTTTGATGAGCTTTTTTCAAAAATTGCACAGTATTTACTTTTACAAGACGATAAATCGCATTTTAGATTACGGTATGAACATAAAATAAATGCAAATGTGCCAATTATTTTTGAAGCAGAATTTTACAATGATAGTTATGAGCCAATTACCAAGAATGAAATTTCCTTGATAATGAAAGATGCAGATGGAAAAGAATATCCTTATAGTTTTTCAAAATTAAATAAATCCTATCATCTTAATGTGGGCACTTTTCCTATTGGAGATTACTCATTCATTTCAAAAGTGGAAGGAACAACTCAAAGTAAAAAAGGGACTTTTAGTATCGTTCCCTTCCAAGCTGAAATGCTTGAAACTAGAGCAAATCATCAACTGCTTTACAATTTAGCTTTTCAAAGTGGAGGTAAATTGTTTTATGCCAATCAGATGCAGCAGTTGTTAAGTGAAATTACTAATTCTGATCGAAACAAAACAATTATTCATACAAAGAAAAAAGTGCAGGAAGTCATAAATATTCAATGGATTTTATTTACTTTGCTGTTGCTTATTTGCTCGGAGTGGTTTATAAGAAAATACAATGGACTTTACTAAAATAACAAATAATTTAATAACTTAAAAAACAAACAATTATGGAAACCAGAAAATTACCATCAGCAATCATAATAGGTATAGTAGGCTTTGTACTACTTACACTATTCGGATCGAGCATGTTCTTAACAATTGATCCAGGAGAAAAAGGAGTACTTTTTAAGCGCTTTAGCGGAGGGCTCGATAAAGAAACCATTTACGGCCAAGGATTTCATATGATAGCACCATGGAATGACATGTACGTTTACAATGTTAAGATTCAAGAAAATTATGAAGCAATGGAAGTGTTATCCAAAAATGGGCTTGCAATAAAAATTGATTTATCATATAGGTATAATGCCATTGCTGACAAGATTGGATATTTACATGATAATATTGGTAAAGGCTATGTAAATAGTATTGTAAAACCAGAGATTCGTTCTGTAACTAGGGAAGTGATTGGCAACTATTTACCAGAAGAACTTTATTCTACCAGAAGAGAGGCCATTGAAGATGAAATATTCGGCTATTTGAAAGAGAAAATTGAAAAGAATTATATCAATTTAGATGCTATTCTTATAAGGGACGTTACCCTTCCGCTTACCCTGCAAACTGCTATTGAACAGAAGTTAAAGCAAGAGCAAGAATCTTTGGAATATGAATTTAAAATAGACAAGGCAAGAAAAGAAGCTGAAAGAAAAGAAATTGAAGCAAAAGGTATTTTTGAATTTCAGAGAATTGTAAACAGAAGTATTACACCACAACTGCTTAAATGGAAAGGAATAGAGGCAACACAGGAAATTGCTAAATCAAGCAATGCTAAAGTAATTGTAATTGGTAATGGAGATGGTGACTTGCCAATTATATTAGGAGGGCAATAATAAATTCTGTTAATTCGCGTTCGCTAAAATAAGTTTAACCAAAAAATACAAAAACAATGAAGAAATTAATTGTAATTATGTTAGTAGCTATGATTCCTTTTATCACTATGGCTCAAAAAAGAAGTAAAAAAGATAAAAAAGCAAAGCAAGAAGTTAAGATTCCTTCTGTAAACTTTATGGTAATTACAGGAATGTCTATCACACCAGATATCAGTAAAGAAGAAATGATGGTGGATATTACTGATAATGTGGAAGGAGCTCTTATGCGACAAAAACTTAGAGAAAAAGGTTTGAAGATTTCTTTTGATTTTGGCACGCAAGTTCCCAAAGAAATGAAAGAATTAATAGTAGAAGCTCGCAGATTACATTCTATGACTGATGCAGTGAATGTATTGACAAAACAGGGTTGGGAATTTTCTGGTTCTGATATTCAAACGGATGAAAATGTAACTTACTATTATTACTACATGCAAAGGAAATAATTTTTCTCTTTCATAAAGAATAAAACCCAAGTGAGAGCTTGGGTTTATTTTTTGCTTTTTAGTAGATTTTTTAGCTCAAACAATTCATCTCTAAGGTCTTTTGCCCTTATGAAATCAAATTCTTTTGCAGCAGTTTCCATTTTAGTTTTAGTTTGGTTGATTGCTTTCTGCAATTGCTTTTTTGATATATTTTCAATATCTAACTTTCTTATTTCTTCTGCATCAACTGAATAAGGATTTAGCTTTTTTACAAGGGCACTTTCTGCTCCTTTCGCTATTTGAGTAGGGGTGATGTTATGTTTTTTATTATACTCTTGTTGTCGTTTTCTTTTCGTCAAGTTATCATTTATTGCCCTTTGCATGGAGTTGGTTATTCTATCGGCATACATAATAACCAATCCGTTTAGGTTTCGTGCAGCCCTTCCAGCTGTTTGTATCAAAGCTTTTTCTGAGCGCAAGAATCCTTCTTTATCCGCATCCATTATAGCTACCAAGCTTACTTCTGGAAGATCCAATCCCTCTCTTAATAGATTTATCCCTATCAATACATCAAACACTCCCTCTTTTAATCCACTTATAATTTCTACTCTTTCCAAAGTGGGCACATCCGAATGAATATACCGGCATTTAATGCTAAATTTACCTAAATATTTAGTGAATTCTTCAGCCATTCTTTTCGTTAAGGTAGTAACTAAAACCCTTTCTCTTTTTTCAATTCTGATTCGAATTTCCTCTAATAAATCATCAATTTGATTACCACTTGGACGAACGCTAATTTCAGGATCGAGCAAGCCAGTTGGGCGGATGAATTGCTCTACAATTACACCATTGCATTTTTCAAACTCATAATCTCCAGCAGTTGCACTTACATAAATAGTTTGGTTACACATTAATTCAAACTCCTCAAATTTTAAAGGGCGATTATCTAGGGCTGAAGGAAGGCGGAAGCCATGCTCTACCAAGGTTTCTTTTCTTGATCTGTCGCCTCCAAACATGGCTCTTACCTGCGGAAGGGTGACATGGCTTTCGTCAATCACTGTGATAAAATTATCAGGAAAATAATCGAGTAAACAAAAAGGGCGACTCCCTTTTGCTCTGCCATCAAAATATCTAGAATAATTTTCAATTCCTGAACAATAGCCCAATTCTTTTATCATTTCCAAATCAAATTCGGTGCGCTCTTTTATTCGCTTTGCTTCCGTTTGCAAACCAACTTTATTAAAATGTTCTACTCTTAATATAAGGTCATCTTGTATGGTGGAAATAGAAGCTTGTATTTTATCTTTTGAGGCAACAAATATATTGGCAGGATAAATTCTAATCTGATTTAGACTTTCAAAAACATGCCCTGTTTCTGGGTTGATGCTTTCGATTTCTTCAATTTCATTTCCAAAAAAATGTATTCTATATGCAATATCGGTATAAGCCGGAAAAACATCAACAGTATCTCCTTTAACTCTAAAATTTCCTCTTTCAAATTCCGCTTCTGTTCTACTGTAAAGTGCTGTTACCAATTTTTGTAACAAATGATTTCTGCTTATCAAATCACCAGAATTTATTTCAATCATTCCAGCATTATAATCTTCCGGATTTCCAATGCCATATATACAACTTACAGAGGAAACCACAATAATATCTTTCCGCCCAGAAAGCAGGGAAGAGGTTGTGTTTAGGCGTAATTTTTCAATCTCCTTATTTATCGAAAGATCTTTTTCAATATAAGTTCCTGTACTAGGTATGTATGCTTCCGGTTGATAATAATCGTAATAGGATACAAAATATTCTACGGCATTGTTTGGGAAGAATTGTTTGAATTCACTGTAAAGTTGAGCCGCCAAAGTTTTGTTATGACTAAGCACTAAAGTAGGCCGATTGACCTGCTTAATTACATTTGCTATTGTAAAGGTTTTTCCAGAACCTGTTACGCCAAGTAAGGTTTGGAATTCTTTCCTTTCCATTAAGCCATCTACTAATTGTGTAATAGCTTGTGGTTGGTCGCCTGTTGGAGAGAATTTGGAAACTAATTCAAAGTTCATGAATTAGTGTTGTGCAATTATTTTCAGTTTTTCTTTTAAGAGTTCTACTTCTTTTTGTGCTGATTCAATTGTATTTTCTACTTCTTTTTTAAGGGAATCATTGCTTTTGCTTTTCCCAAAAAAGGAGATGTTGTTTTCGTATTGTGTAATTATTTTCTTTTCATCATCCATCTTAGTTTTGATAATTTCTTTTTCTTTTATTAATCTGGACTGATTTCCGTTTATTGCAGTTATTTTATTGATGAATTTTTCTTTTTCAATATCCTTTTTTTCTAACTTAATAACATCATAATGCTTGTTTAACAGCTTTTCAAAGTCTTGGTCAATACTTTGTTTTTTGAAAGGAACAAAACCACATTTTTTCCACTCTATTGAAAAGTTATTTAATGTTTTTAAATCTTTCTTTCCATCATTAGAAGGACTAAATTTTTCTAATTCTTTTAGTACTTTTCGCTTTGCTAATAGGTTTTGCTCTTTTGTTTTATCTAAATCTTTGAAATGTGCTTTTTTGTCATTAAAAAAGCCGTTACAAGTCGTTTTGAATCTTTTCCAAAGTTTGTCCGATATTTGTTTGGGAGCAAATCCAGAATTCTTCCAATCTTCTTGCAACTTTATAAGTTTCTGTGTTGTTTCTTTCCAATCTGTACTTTCTTTCAATGCTTCCGCTTTTTCACAAATTACAGTTTTTGTTGCGATAACTTTTCCGTATCTTCTTTTTTGTTTTTATAAAAGTCATTTTTATTCTTATAAAAGTTATCCAAGGAAGATCTTAAATATTTCCATGCTTTTGTATTGTCTTTTTTGTTTAATCTCCCAATTGCTTTCCACTTCTCATTTAAAACTTTACATTCTTCAATTAGTTTTTGCCAAGCTTGATGTGATGTAGGAATGTCCTTTGTTAAGTCGTCAATAGCTTTGCAAATGCTATTTTTTTCTGCTAACCTTTTATCGGATTCCTGTTTTTTATGAAGGAAATAATCATTTCTTTTTTTGTGGAGTACTTTTGTTGCTGTCTGGAATCTCTCCCAAATACTTTCTCTTTGCTCTTTTTTAACCGGACCAATATTTTTCCAATGTTCGTGAAGCTGTTGCAAACTCTCATGCATTTTATTTAAAGAATTTTCCACTTTTAATGCTTCTGCTTTTTCGCAAATCATGGTCTTTTCTTCAAAATTCCTTTTGAAATCTAAATCTCTTAGGTCGTTATTTATTTTGAGATAATCATAAAAAAGCTCCACATGATGATGGTAACTTTGCCAAAGATTATTGTTTTCGACAATAGGGACATAACCAATGCTTTTCCATTTTTCTTGTAAAGCCCTAAACTGCTCAAATGTTTTTTTAATCGATTCTTCTTGTGTTGTTAAATTATCAATCTCATCAATTATTCGCCTTTTTTCTTCCAAGTTTGTTTGCTCCTGAGCCTGTTTTATTTTTCTGTGTTTGGATTTTTCACCTTTAAATTTATTATAAGCTTTTCTGAAACTTACCTCTGTTGGATGAAGGGATGATTTCTTTGGTTTTTCTTTTGATTCTTCTATCTCTTCTATATCTTCTGTGTCGCCTTCCTTTACTATCAGTTCCACTATCTCACCAGAAACATCTGGTGAAATTTTTACCTCCACTTCTGGTTGTATTTTTCCGCTAGCTGAAACGGTTTCTGCAATGCTTCTTCTTTCTACTTTTTCCTTTTGATGTTGTTTTAGTTTTTGGTAGAAGATTGACCTAACTTCTTCCGCTTTTTTAGATACAGAAAGGATATTTTCATTTTCTGAAAAACTACCCATCTCCCTAATCAAATCTTCAATATTTATTTCAGAAAGT
>ERZ813253.633-NODE-633-length-11866-cov-3.758923_pt1 | contig 11866 bp, 11 predicted proteins | sample MGYA00520893_ERZ813253 | MGnify/ENA primary metagenome ERZ813253 (study PRJEB31669, sample SAMD00080414) | marine metagenome | biome: oceanic hadal pelagic zone biome; feature: marine hadalpelagic zone; material: sea water | place: Pacific Ocean:Izu-Bonin Trench...
GGCTGTGCGGCGCGCCCGGCGCCGGGGAGACGCGGGCCCGAGCGCCCGCGCCGCGCTGAGCGAGGACCGGGGCGGGGACGAGGTGGCCGCGCCGCGCGACCGGCGGGCGGTGGCGAGCGCGGGTAGGGCGCTCGGGCCGGACCATCCCTCGGTCGCCACGGGCCTCGACAACCTCGCTGGGCTGTACCACGACCAGGGCCGCTACGAGGCGGCGGAGCCGCTCCACAAGCGGGCGCTGGCGATCCGGGAGAAGGCGCTCGGGCCGGACCATCCCGATGTCGCCACGAGCCTCAACAACCTCGCCGCGCTGTACGTCGCCCAGGGTCGCTATGCGGCGGCCCTCGATCACATCCGCCGAGCGACGGCCATTTACCGGACCCGTGTAGAACAGACGGAAGCGGCGAACTCGGTCGGTGCGCTCAAGGAGCAGGCAAGCATACGTGCCGTCTTTCTGCGCCACGTCGACATCGTCGAGCAGATCATCGAAAGAGAGCCCAATCGGCGCACTGAATTGTTGGCTGAAGCCTTCGATGTTGGTCAACTTGCCCAGGCTTCCAGCGTTGCTGGCGCGGTTGCCCGCATGGGCGCGCGCTTTGCCGCCGGCGACGACGCGCTAGCGGCGATCGTCCGAGACTATCAGGACGCTGTTGAGCGGTGGCAGCGCCTGGACGTACGGTTAGTGAAAGCGGTCAGCAATCCGCCCGAAAAGCGTAATGGTGAGCTGGAGGCGAAGCTCCGCGACGACTTGGCGGCGCTCGACGAGAGGATCGGTGCGCTCGACGAGCAGCTCGCTCTGGACTTCCCCGAGTACGCCGAACTCGCTAGCCCAAAGCCGCTCTCCCTCTCCGAGACCCAGGAGCTTCTCGCCCCCGACGAGGCCCTGGTCACCTATGCCGTTTGGGATGCGATTACCTTCCTCTGGGTAATCCGCCGCGACGACGCGGCGTTTCACCGCCTCGATATCGGCCGGCAGGAGCTTGAGGACGCGGTGACCGTCCTGCGTACAGGGCTGGATCAAAGAGACGTAGTCGGTCTGGATGATGTCAGGCGCTTCGATACCGACAAGGCGCTGGCCTTGTACAGGCAAATATTTGCCCCCGCCGAACCCATGCTAGAAGGCGTGCGTCACGTGTTCGTGGTGCCCGATGCGGCGCTGCAAAGCCTGCCGCTCGGTGTCCTTGTAGCTGAGGAACCCAAGGAGCCCGTGCTGCGGTTCGATTACCGCGATGTCGCGTGGCTCGCCAAAAAATATGCAATGACCACGCTGCCGTCAGTGTCGTCGTTGCGCGCTCTGCGTCGCTTTGCCAAGGCAACACTGGCATCGCGACCATTCGTCGGCTTTGGCGACCCCATCCTCGATGGCGACTCTGGAAAGGATCGGGGGGTCGATGTCGCTACGCTGTTCGTGAGGGGCGTTATTGCCGATGTTGATGCGGTGCGGAGTTTGCCAAGGCTTCCCGATACCGCCGAGGAGCTTTTCGCAATGGCGAAATCTCTAGGGGCTGATAATTCGGCTGTGTATTTGCAAGAACAGGCGAGTGAAGCGCGGGTGCGCTCGATGGATCTGTCCGACTATCGCGTTCTCGCCTTCGCAACCCATGGCTTGGTTTCCGGGGAATTGGAGGGTGTGGCCGAGCCTGCGCTGGTGTTCACGCCGCCCAAGACCGGCACGGAAGACGATGACGGCCTGCTGACGGCGAGTGAGATTGCCACTCTCGACCTCGATGCCGGCCTGATCATCCTCTCCGCATGCAATACCGCCGCCGCCGATGGAACGCCGGGGGCGGAGGGACTGTCTGGGCTGGCCAAGGCGTTCTTCTACGCCGGAACTAGAGCGTTGCTGGTCTCACACTGGGCGGTGGGCTCAGATGCGGCCGTCGCCATTACCACCGGGATGCTGGGCGAGATGACAGCGGCGCCGGAGATCGGGCGCGCCGAAGCCTTGCGGCGCTCCATGCTGGCGATGATGGAGACCGAGGGAAACGAATACTTTGCCCACCCGATGTTCTGGGCTCCGTTCGTGGTCGTCGGAGAAGGCGGAAACCCCACGATCAATTGATCGGAAGTGGCGAGGGCCATGGCACCTCGCTTCGTTATCTCTGCCGGGCACCGATTGTGGTTGCATCGGCACAGACTAAAAATCAAATCCAAAAATAATTTCGTCGGAATGAAATTTTATTCCGCCTCGTTCGTATTCAGTGCGTTGGGATATCGCCCACCGGCTCCAGAGACCATCGTGCCATTAGACCAAAAGCCGATCATGCACTAACATTCAAACTGGACCTCTCAAGGGGGGCTGACCAGCCCGGCGGCCGCAGAATACGTACTCCGGCCAGTGGTGGGTTTTTACTCCGGCGTTGACATATGCCCTGACTGGCGAACGCGACCGGACAGGGAGCAAAATAAATTATGGCCGTGAACACGGATTAACTACCTCCCGGTGATTCGGCCCCCGGCGTCTCCCCGCGGGAGCGTCAGAGGCCAGGTTGCGGTTTTTGATATGGCTGGTAGTATTCCAGCAAGGAAACCAGATCATTAAAAGACTCAACGACCATCAACAAAGCACTGAAAATCATGGGAGGCTATAAGATGTCTAACAAGTCAATCCTAACGGCGGTCGTGGCCACGGTAGTGTTCGCCTACGGGGCCGCAATTACGCCCACCATCAGCGCCGCCGCCGAACGAACCGTACAGCTCGCCGGCTGGGGCGCCAAGTCGGGGCCGTTACGGTCCTTCGGCGTCAACTCGGAAGCCGTTCTGAATGCCGCCATCCAGGCCGTCAATGACGCGGGTGGCATCAAGATGGGCGACGGTGTCATGGCGAAGATCGAGCTTTCCTATTACGATTCCGCCTGTAACGCCGAACAGGGCATCGCCATTGCGCGCAAGGTTGCAACGGCAAGCGATGCACTGATCGGCATGGGGCCGACATGCTCGGGCGTGGCGGCAGCCAGTTTCGGCATCTTCCAGAAGAAAGTGGGCGACGCCAGCGACAGCGGACTGCAGTTTCCCATCCTGACGGATACGGCGGTGCGTAACGGATTGGCCAAGATTTCCCAGTGGACCTTCCGCAACACGCCGAACGAGCCCGACATGTATGACAAGCTGTTCGCCTGGCTGCGCGAGAATAATCCCGACGTGAAGACCATGTACGGCGGCACGGAGACCGACCAAGGCCATTCCAAGGGAACCTACGCCAAGGTCATCGCCCAGGCCGCCAAGCGTCATGGATTCACCTGGGTGGATGGCGGTATTCCGGAACTCGGCACGAAGATTGCCGCCGGCTGGGAGGAGTTGCTTGATCACTCCTCCAACTGGTTGATGACCGACACCAACTTCAGCGTACAAGCCCGCGCCTTCAAGAAGTCGGGCGCCGATATGCTCATCGTCTCGTCCCATCCCTTTACAACCTGCGGCATGTTGAAGGAGATGGCCCGCCAGCGGATCAAGCCAAAACTCCTGGTCGGGCTCACCAGCTCCTCCAGCAGTGAAACGCTCAAGGGCTGTCCTGATCAGGTCGAGGGCATGTATATCCCGACCAGCTTCGCGCCCATCAATTCGGAGGCGAAGAAGGTTGCCGCTCTGGCCGCGGAATTCGGCGGCAGCGCCGATCTGCACTCCGCGGCGGCCTGGGAGAATATCTTCATCATCAAGGCCGTGATCGAGGCCCAGGGCATTATCGGCAAGCCCGATACCCTGGAAGCCGATCGCCGTAAAATGCGTGACGGCCTCGAAGCGCTCGAGACCACGGTGGGCCTCATGGGCACCATCAATCGCGTGCAGGACGAAGGCGAGGCCTTGAAGCCGTTTGTCTTCGTTCAGGCCCAAAGCGGCAAGTGGGTCGTTGTCCACGATCCTCGTTAAGGGTATCGTTCGCGAAAGAGGATTGTGGCCGTTCAGATGAACGGTCACAATTCTTCGCGGCCCACGACTTGATACGGACACGACCCGCTCATTCGTCAGCCGGGGTGGGTTAAGTATGTAGCCATGGAAGACTTCTGGTACGAGTTTGTCGAGATCACCCAGTCCATCAGCGATGGGCTGTTGTTCGGCTCCACCTATGCGCTGATCGGCATCGGCTTCACCTTGATCTTCGGCACCATGCACAAGCTCAACATGGCTTTTGCCGCGGCTTCGATCGCCGGCGCCTATGTCGGGCTTGCCGTTCTTAGCTTTTTCGATGCGCCGGCAATCGTTGTATTTCTGGTCTCCGCCCTGGCGTCGGGGGCGATCGGCTACGTCGTCTACTTCGCCTGTTTCCGTTTTATACCCGTGGACAACCCGCTGGCGGCGTTGATGACCACGGTCGGCGCCTTGTTCTTTATCGACGAGATAATCATCCATGTCACCAATGCATCGCCCCTGAATTATCCGGCTCTTTTCGACGATGTCTACATCGACATTCCGCCTTATTTTTTCCGCGGCGACCTGTTGTTCGTGTTTGTGGTCGGCCTGCTCAGCATGGTGGTTCTTCTGTTCGTCCTCTACCGTACGCGCCTCGGGCTGGCGACACGTGCGGTCTCACAACAGAACGTCGCCGCCCAGCTCTGCGGCATCGACGTCCACAAGACCAATGCCCTGACCTTTGTCGTCGCCGGCGTGCTCGGTGGCGTGGCCGGTGGGATGACGGCAGCATCGGTCGGGGTGCTGTCGCCGCTGATGACATTGCCGCTCACGATAAAAGGGCTCATCGTCACGGTTATCGGCGGCCTGGGATCGATTCCGGGGGCGATTGTCGCGGGCCTTCTGGTCGGCGCCTTGGAAAATCTCTTCCTGTATGTCCGGGGCGTCAACGAGCGCGACATGTATGTGCTCTTGCTGCTGTTCGTTTTTCTCGTCTTCCGGCCCAATGGTATCTTCGGCAAGTCCGCTCACAGGGACTAGAACGGTATGGATTTTTACTTCGGGCTGGCCCAGACCATCGGCATACACACCCTGCTCGGGTTGTCCGCCTATGTGCTGATGCTGACGGGGCAGCTTTCTCTCGCGCAGGCGGGGTTCTTCGCCATCGGCGCTTATACGGCGGGGATATTCACCGTTCTGTTCCAATGGACCATTCTGCCGGCGCTGATCTCGGGAGCCCTTATTGCCGGGTTCTTCGCCTTTCTCATTGGATTCCCGGCACTGCGCGTGCGCGGCCTGATGCTGGTTGTCGCCACCATCGCCTTCAGTGAGTTCGTGCGGTTGTTTTTTTTCAACCTGCATTGGCGCGAGACCATCGACAACCTTGAAGTGGGGCCGGACAGCACCCAGGGATTTCGGGAAATACGCTTTTTCTCCGCCAATGGATGGGAAACCTGGGAAGTCTCGCTGTTTGTCTGGTTTTTCGTCATTGCCGTGATGGCCGGCCTTTGGTGGATGGACCGTTCACGGGCCGGCGCAGTGTTGCGTGCGGTCGGAGAGGATGAACTCGCGGCCCAGAGTGTTGGCCTCAACCTGACCGCCGTGAAGGTCGCGGCAATGACAGTGGGCGGCGTGATCGCGGGCATCGGCGGCGGGCTCTACGCGCATACCGTCACCTACATCGACCACCTGACATTCACCGTCCTGCTCGCCACCTTCGCGATCGCCTATCCGATCCTGGGTGGGCTCTCCAGCGTCTTCGGCACGCTGGCCGCGGTTATCTTCATCCAAGGCATCCTGATTGAGGGGCTACGCTTCCTCGGCGACTGGCGCAACATTTTGTTCGGGCTCCTGATCATCGTGGTCATGAACCTCAAACCCAGCGGCATTTTCGATGCCCGCACCGCTCTTATGTTGAAGCGCATGTTTGCGGGCAAACGGGGGAAGCCTGGCGATGCTTGAGCTTCGGGGCCTGAGCAAGAATTTCGGCGGCGTGCAAGCCGTCGATAAACTGACGGCGACCATCGAGGAGGGCGAGATTTTCGGCCTGATCGGGCCCAACGGTTCCGGTAAGAGCACGACCATCAATCTGATCTGCGGAGTTTTTCCGGTAAGTGAAGGGGCCATTTTCCTCAACGGCAAGGACCTCGGGGCGATGCCGCCCCACCGCCGGCTGCGCACGGGCATCGCACGGACGTTTCAAAATATCCGGCTGTTCGGCGAACTGACCGTCTGGCAGAACCTTTGGGTCGCCCGCAACTCGATCGAAGACATTGCCGGCCAGGGGTTTTTTTCGCGCTGGTTCGGAAGCTCGAAGCTGGTGCGCGAAGAGATCGATGAGATGCTCGAATTCGCCGACCTGGCGGACAAAGGCGAGGAATTGGCCGGTAACCTTGCCTTTGGCGAGCAGCGCCGCCTGGAGCTTGCGCGGGCGCTGGCTACCAGGCCCAAGATTTTGCTCCTGGACGAGCCGGCGGCCGGAATGAACCTGGAGGAAGTGCAGGATCTGGACGAAAGAATCCGCAAGTTTCGGGATTTGGGCGTTACGGTTCTGCTGGTGGAACATGTGATGGAACTGGTCATGGGCGTCGCCGACCGCATCGCCGTGCTCAATTTCGGTCAAAAGATTGCGGAAGGCTCGCCGACCGAGATCCAGAACGACACGGCTGTCCAGGAGGCGTATCTCGGCGCCCCTGAAGAAACGGCCTGATTGGATATGAAGCCATGTTGACCGTCGACAACGTTGTCACCTCCTACGGCATGATCAAGGCTTTGAAAGGCGTGAACTTAACTGCCGAAAGCGGCAAGGTAACCTGTCTGCTGGGTCCTAACGGGGCGGGCAAAACGACACTCATGTTTACCATCGCCGGTATCCTCAGGGCGCAAGCCGGAACCATCACCTTCGACGATACGGATCTCACCCAGTTTTCGCCGGTCAAGATTGTCGAACACGGTATTTCGCTTGTACCGGAGAACCGCTTGGTTTTCCCCATGATGACCGTGCGCGAAAACCTGGAAACCGGCGCCTATCTACGGGTGGGAAAGAACAGATCAGCCATCGCCGACGACGTGGAACGCATGTTCGCCCGATTCCCACGGCTTGAAGAGATAAGCACTCAGCTGGCGGGAACGCTTTCGGGGGGCGAACAGCAGATGCTCGCCATTGGCCGGGCGTTGATGGCGAGGCCGCGTATTCTATTGATGGACGAGCCCTCCCTCGGACTGGCGCCGCTGATCGTGAAGGATATTTTTCGCATCATTGAGGAACTCAACCAGGCCGGCGTCACCATCTTTCTGGTCGAGCAGAATGCGCGTATGGCGCTCCGGGTCGCCGGTCATTTTTATCTCCTCGAACGGGGCAGGATTACCTTCAGCGGCTCGCCGGGCGAGTTGGAGGAAGAGGAAGTCATCCACCGGGCCTATCTGGGATCGCGGCGGGAATAATACCCGGATACAATGACCGATTTCATCCAAAACTGTATTGACGGCGTGATGATCGGTTCCAGCTACGCTCTTCTCGCGATCGGCTTCACGATCGTCTTCGGCGTCTTGCGCCGGCTCAATCTGGCATACGGGCCATCGATCATGCTGGGGGCCTTCGTCGGCACCCTTCTGTACGTTCAGTTCCAGGCGCAGATCCTTGCCGTCGCACTGGTCACGGTGATCGGTGCCGTTCTTGCCGGCATGTATGTGGAGCGGCTTTGTTTTTGGGCGATCCGCCGCGGCGCCGCCCTCGCCTCCATGGTCTCGAGCTTCGCCATCTGGATGCAGCTCGAAGAGATAGCGGTTATCATCCTACCCGAACGCACCTATCCGTTTCCGGCCCTGACAGATTTGGCGCCCCTCGAGATCGGCCCCTATTTTCTGCGCTCGGAACATCTCACCATGTTCGTGGTCGCGGTGGTGCTGGTGATCGTGGTGCATGCCGTCCTCTACCGCACGCGCTTCGGGCTCGCCGTCCGCGCGGTTTCGGAAAATCCTGATGCTGCCCGATTTATGGGGATCAACATCGACGCGGTGATGTTCTGGGCCTTCGCCATGGTGTCGGCCATCGGCGGGATTGCGGGTTTCCTTATACTTGCCACCGATCAACAGGTGACCCCCTATTTCGGTCTGTGGGCCACCTTCAAGGGCCTGATCGCCATGATGCTGGGGGGCATGGGCTCACTCCCGGGGGCGATCCTGGGCGGGCTCATCTTGGGCATCGTGGAGACACAAAGCCTGTGGTACCTGGGCAACGACTACAAGGACCTTAGCGCCTACTTCCTTTTGTTCCTGATCCTGATCATCCGGCCCGGCGGAATATTCGGGCATGCGATGTCGGAGCGGGAGCGGGAGGCGTTGCGTAGGGTATGAGCCATGGATGATTATGTAGTCTCTGTACTCTCCAATATGGGCATGATCTCTTTCCTGGCGCTCTCCGCCTATCTGTTGTTGCTCACCGGAGAGATATCCTTTGGTCAACAGGCGTATTTTGCCATCAGCGCCTATCTCTCCGCCATGGCCACGGCGATGTGGGGATGGCCGCTGTGGGCCGGGCTTCTGTTGGGCGCCGCCGCCGCCGCCTTCGCCGCGAGTGTAATCGGCGTTCTTACACTCAGGCTGAGAGGCCTTTACTTCTCCATTGCGACGTTGGCATTCGCCGAAATGGTGCGATTGCTCTTCGTTATCTTTCACTATCAGATCGAGATCGACGGCGAACCCGTCGGTCCCGATGGCGCGGAGGGTTTTCGCGATATTCGCTGGGTCTTCGAAAACAACATCTCGGCGTTCGAGTATATGGTCATTATCTTTTTGGTTCTGTTCATCGTCTTGGTGCTGTTATTCCGGCTGTGGCGCTCCCGCCTTGGCTCCATCTTCAGGATGCTGGGCGAGGACACGTTGCTGGCGGAAATGCAGGGGCTGAACGTGATTCGCTTCAAGGTCCTGGCGTCCGGGATTGCCGGTTTCATCGCCGGAATCGGCGGCGCTTTCTACGCCCATTTCGCGACCTATCTGGAGCCTCAGATATTCAACGTGATGCTGGGCGTCCACGGGCTTGTCTATGGCTTGATTGGCGGATTGGGAACCGCCCTGGGGCCGCTCATCGGCGTCGCCCTGGATATTGGTTTTCTGGAAGCGATTCGGGCCATTCATGGATATCGAATGATTGTGTTCGGCGGGTTGGTGGCGGTTTTGCTGATTTTCATGCCGCGCGGAATACTCGACGAGGAACGAGTCCATTGGATTCGAATGACCTGGAGGCGGTGGCGAAATGTTGCGCGTTGAAGGCCTGGGCCACCAATTCGATGGCGTTGAGGCGCTGGCCGAACTCGACCTGGGAGTCGCCGAACATGATGTCGTCGGGCTCATCGGGCCAAATGGCTCCGGCAAAACGACCCTGCTGAATATGATTACGGGGGTTTATAAACCGACCGCTGGACGGATTCGATTTCGAGACCGGACAATCTCCGGGCTCTCACCCCATGAAATCGTTGCCCTGGGAATTGCACGGACGTTTCAAAATTTGCGGATATACGATCGGATGACGGTATCGGACAACATTTGGGTGGCGCAGCACAGCCTACTTGGCCTCGGGGAATTGTTCCTCTCCCGAGCGGACCATTCGCGTAGGGATCGTGAAGAGGTTGAACGGCTGCTTGAATTGGTTGGGCTTGCCGAACGCCGCGACGAACTGGCCCAAAACCTGACGTTGCCGGACCAGCGTCGCCTGGAGCTGGCACGGGCCCTGGTTCGATCGCCGGACCTTCTTCTGCTCGACGAACCGGCCGGCGGCATGACACCGGTGGAGACCGAGAACATGGCGGCCTTGATTCGCGATGTCGCCCTGCCAGGCCGGACCTGCATCATCATCGAACACAAGATGGATTTTATCAGCGCCCTGTGTGGCCGTATCTGCGTCTTAAATTTCGGCCGTAAAATTGCTGAAGGACGACCCGATGAAGTTCTCAAGCATCCCCGTGTGCTCGAAGCCTACCTGGGCATGGAAGTGGTGAGCCATGCTTGAGGTGCGCGACATCGAGGTGCGTTATGAGAAATTTCTCGCCGTTCAGGCTGTTACCCTGCATGTGGATGAAGGCGAAATCGTCTCGCTGATAGGCGCCAACGGGGCGGGCAAGAGTTCACTGTTGCGGGCGATTTGCGGGATCGAGAAAACCAGCGCCGGCGAAGTGCGCTTCCGAGGTGAAGTGATCACCGGTTTACCCTCTCATAAGATCATCCAGCGCGGCATTGTCCAGGTCCCCGAAGGGCGCATGATCTTCGGTGGGCTGACGATCAAGGAGAATCTTCTTGTCGGCGGGCACACGGCCCCGGCTCGAAAAAATCCGCACGACGAGATGCAACGGGTGCTAGACGATTTCCCTATGCTCAAGATTCTCATCGACCAACGCGGCGCCCACTTGAGTGGGGGACAGGCGCAGATGCTGGCCCTCGCCCGTGGCCTCATGGCGGACCCCAAATTTCTGCTGCTGGATGAACCGTCACTCGGCCTGGCGCCGCTCGCTGTTCAGGAGGTGTTTGCCGTGATCCAGGGCCTGCGGGAACGCGGAGTCACCATCCTGCTCGTCGAGCAGAATGTCAGGCAGGCCCTGGCCATCGCCGACCGGGGTTATGTCATGGAAGGCGGAAAAATCATCGTCGAGGGCGCGGCGGATGCATTGCTCAATAACGATCTCCTGGTCAACGCCTATCTCGGACTCAAAAAACCGGAGACCGTCCAATGCGATTGATCAGCTTACTGCCGACGGCCCTGGCGGCGTCGTTGATCCTTGCCGCCACAACCCAGGCCGCGGAACGGGCAAGGGCCGATGTTGAATGCATGCCGAGCGATCAACTGTTGATCTACGACTGTATGATCATGCTCACGGGAAGGAAGAGTGGTGCGGCCCTGGATGGCGTTGAATTTACGGTGAATATGAATATGCCTTCGATGCCGATGGCGCATAACGTGAAGCCGGTGAAAGCCATGCCGACCGGCAAGTCCGGCATGTATCACGTCAGATTAGAACTTGAGATGCATGGCGAATGGATACTGAAGATGGATGTATCAAGCCCGGCGCGCGACACAATCATTCACAAATTACATTTCGGCACTGCCATGGGCGAGAGCGACATGCCGGGCATGGAGCACGAAGAACAGAAGACGGAATGATTTGTCGTGGGTGCAGTCACGTTGTCGAACCGCAGTCGCGTGAACTAGATGTGGAGGTTAACCGATTGCCCTATGCTAGCTAAATATAGTAATTAGCAACAGGCGACGCTACAAAATGCCATCCACCATCTCACGAGCCTCATCCAACAATTCCCGCAGCCAGCGGCGCTCCTCAACCGCCTCAACCGCCTCAGCCGTATACAGGCCGTGTCTATAGGCTCCATTCGCCTTGCCCATAGGAGCGCCTCCACGCGCACCGTGGAAGCGGCACACGTCCCATCCACGGACGGCGGGAGCCTGACAAGGCTTACGGGTCCGCTTTGAGGTGGCGGTGCATCGTGGCGCGTTCTGGAAGGCATATACCCGTTTCATGGGGTTGGCCCCTGTTTTTCAGTTGACCCCCTCCCCCCTGCCGACGATGGCTTGACCACCCTGATGGACATGGACATGTTCCACAGTGACCTTTTGCTGGCCACCCGTGCGGTGACGCTTCAAAGCCTCCAATTGTGTCGCGAAGGTCCGAGTGAGTTTATTCAAGGAACGCTCATAGCTGTCGTGTTCCTCGATGGTCTCTGCTCGTGCCACGCGCCGGGCGCAGGTCATTCTCGCATTGTGAATAGCAACCGGCTCCAATCTGGAGGCACCAGTTGTTTGCCCTCTGTTAGCCTAAATAAGGAATCTAGGGAAAATATAAAATAGAAATCTATGAAAACGTCACAGACTACTGTTTAATATCGTTAAATTGGCGCGCCCGGCAGGACTCGAACCTGCAACCCCAAGCTTAGAAGGCTTGTGCTCTATCCGGTTGAGCTACGGGCGCCGATTGAAAGCCTCACGATCTGACGCGGTCATGGCGAAAGTTGTCGGCGT
>ERZ813253.635-NODE-635-length-11855-cov-4.231241_pt1 | contig 11855 bp, 11 predicted proteins | sample MGYA00520893_ERZ813253 | MGnify/ENA primary metagenome ERZ813253 (study PRJEB31669, sample SAMD00080414) | marine metagenome | biome: oceanic hadal pelagic zone biome; feature: marine hadalpelagic zone; material: sea water | place: Pacific Ocean:Izu-Bonin Trench...
TCAGATGCAATGGTTAGCCCGTAGAGTTGTCTTGAGAGACCAACTGCAAAATCTGCAATGTCAATACATTCGACGACTTCCCCTATCCCTTCTGCGAGAATTTTTCCAGACTCCATCGTGACGAGTTCGCCGAGTTGTTGTTCGTACTCACGAAACGCGTTGCCGATGCGTCGAACGATTTCACCGCGTTTGGGTGCTGGCAACATTCGCCATTCCTTAAAAATAGTCTGGCAGCGGGCAACTTGGTCGTTGTACTGGGCAGTTGTTTGCCTTCGAACAGCAGCAATTGCTTCCCCTGTTGCTGGGTTGTAAGAAATAATGTGATCGTCAGTCGCTTCAGAAGCATCGCAGACGAGTGGGTGGTCAATGAGATTTGTCAGCGTTGTTGTCATTACCGTATTCTAGCACACCAAGAGGTGGTATTATTCACCCATGCCACTCGATAGAAACGGAATTGCAAGACGTGCCGCTCAAGAACTGCGAGACGGTTTTTACGTCAACTTGGGGATCGGCATGCCCACCCTTGTTGCAAACTATGTTCCAGATGGCATAAAAGTTTGGCTGCAATCTGAAAATGGGTTACTTGGCATGGGTGAATTTCCAACTGATGATGCTGTTGATGCTGACCTGATCAATGCAGGTAAACAAACGGTCACTGCCGTTCCGGGTGCGAGTTACTTCTCCTCCGCAGAATCCTTTGCGATGATTCGCGGCGGTCACATTGATCTTGCCATTCTTGGAGCGATGGAAATATCGCAAGAAGGCGATATAGCAAACTGGATGATCCCCGGCAAAATGATCAAAGGCATGGGCGGTGCGATGGATCTCGTTGCTGGTGTAAACAAGGTTGTGGTCATCATGGACCACGTCACACGCAAAGGTGACCCAAAGTTGATCCCAACATGCACACTTCCACTAACTGGGCTTCGCTGCATTGACATGATCATTACAGACCTTTGTGTCATGGAGATGAATAAAGATAAACAACGTTTCGAGATCACCGAACTCGCTCCCGATGTCACAATCGACGAGGTGCTTGAAAAAACCACAGCGGAAGTACTTGTATCGGCAACTTGCAAATAACTCACCCTCGGTGAATTATTGAAAATACTCACCGAGGGTGAGTATTTTCTTGCGAATTGGGTGGTTTTGTGTCATGCTAGAAGCGGATCAGAAAGTGAGAGGAATTTCTCCTATGTTGACTTCTATGATTGTTGTAAGTTTGGTTGCTGCTCCAAACCCACTGGATGGCGAAGATTTAGGGTGTATCAGCGAGGGTCAGTGCTTTTCGCAAGTCATCAATGAAGCGGGCTGGGTCGCTGGGTACGGCGATGCTCCAAACGGCATGAGCCAACACGGCTTTGTTTGGAATGGGAGTGAACTTGAACATATCGTTCCCCTTAATTACCCAAATGGTGGAAACTGCTGGGCGTATGGGATCAACGACCTTGGTGATGTCGTTGGGTATTCAAGCAATGGTGGTCTTTCCATTCACGCCTTTCTCTGGGACAGCGAACAAATGAACGATCTGGGTGTGCCAGAATGGGCAACAGTAGATTACAGTCGCGCTCAAGATGTGAACAACAATGGTTGGGTTGTGGGAATGGCTGGGGGTGTACCGTATGACCTTCGAGGATTTATTAAACATGGTGAAACGTGGGATGAAATTCCAACATTTGGTGGAAATGAGAGCCGCGCATATTCGATTAACGATCTCAATGATGTCGTGGGATACGCTCGCAATGAGGAAGGAAAATTTCGCGCATTTGGAATACCTGCAGGAAACCTGAATCTCATGACAGACCTTGGTGATCTTGGCGGAGGAGCTGCACAAGCATTCGACGTAAATAATTTGCGTCAAGTCACTGGTCAATCAAAAGTAGATGATACGTATTGGCATGGATATATTTGGTCCCTAGATGACGGTATGATCGACTTAGGTACTTTAGGTGGAAATGAAAGTTATGCGTGGTCTATCAATGACTCCGGAGTCGTCGTTGGCAAATCCCAAGTTCCAGAAGGCGGCACACACGGTTTTATTTGGATGGACGGCGTCATGTACGACGTCAACAATTTCCTCGTGCAAGATATCGATATCACAATCGTCAACGTTCGCGATATCAATAGTGCAGGACAACTCGCAGCAGTTGCACAATATCCAGATGGCACTAAACGCCCCTACTTACTCACACCGATGAAAACAATTCCAGAAGATGTAAACGGTGATGGTGTTGTAAACATCAGTGATTTACTTGCAGTTGTCGGGGCGTGGGGACCATGCAAGAATTGCAACGAAGATATCAACAACGACTCAGTGGTAAATGTGACCGATCTTTTGGCAGTCATCAGCGCTTGGGATTAAACTCTTCGTGAATAAACTGACCTCGAATCAGTTTAGTTAAAACTCTTTACAACGGTGTTGCATTTGCGCTTTAAGTCGTGCAAGTATTGATGAGTGCATTTGGCTCACGCGTGACTCAGACAGATCAAGCGTCGCGCCAATTTCTTTCATTGTCATTTCTTCGTAGTAATAAAGAACAACAATCAAGTGTTCTGCTCGCGAAAGACCTTTGGTCAATAACAGTTGAAGATCTCTCTTTTGCAATTCGTGCACTGGGTTTTCTTGACGGTCATCTGAGATCACGTCAATCTCAGTCACTTCACGACTTGAATCGCTGTCGTACGCTTTTCGATTGAGCGACGTCATCATGATCGGACGAGAATCTCGGTCGAGTTTCTCAAACTCATTTTCATCTACGTCCATGAGCTTGATGATTTCATCATTGGTCGCTTTTTCACCGGTTTCCATTTCAATTGCCTTGCGAGCTCGCTCTACCTTTGCTGTTCGAGAACGAACAAGGCGCGGAACCCAATCGTTTGCTCGAAGTTCATCATAGATCGCTCCCATGACGCGTTGCGTGCAATATGTTTCAAATTTAATTCCGCGTTCTAGGTCATACGCGTTGATCGCATGCATCAAACCAAACACACCAGCTGAGTAAAGATCATCAACATCAACTTCTGATGGTAATTTGTAATGCAAACGCTCCGCGGTGTATCGTACAAGTGTGAGGTACTGTTCAATCAGAACATTCCGCCACTCTTGCGTACCTTCCGCTTTGTACGTAAGCCAAACATGAAGTAACTCCATGTCGCCACGAGGTGTTGCCACAATCTTATCCAAGCCCTTTGGGACTTTTCCAGTGAATGTGTATTGAGATTTTGTATCCTGAACTGTTGCACTTGGCATCGGTCTACTCCTTGACCCTAACGTGTTTTTGCTCTGCATTGTTTACATCAAAGCATGAACTTATTACATCCTGCCGATCCTTGGCATCGATGGTGCCAAGACTATACCGCGCAGAGGGCGTTTTGGAAAATGATTGTGAGAGATAGTTAGACATAAAACGAAAAAGTAAAGTACGTGGTACTCCAATAGAAGATCACATTCAATTCCTTTGCGCTCAACTAATTTGAAGAACTAATTCAACAGGCATACCACTGTGGTATGGTGATCACCCTGCTAATAGTCCGAGAATGAACGATGCCACAGTGGCTGCAACGTGAAAAAGTAGTAAACTTCATGCAAATCGTCAGCATCAACTTAAAGTCATAACCCTTATAACCTGAAGAGGTTATCGGTCATTCGATGGCTTATTTTCAGGTGTAAGGAGATTAAGAACCCGTCAAGAATGAAAGAAGTGATCGCCGCTCTTGTACCGGTGAGCCATCAATTGAACGTGCGAGCCTTTCTATTGCCCTAGCAGCGGGTGATCTTGGGGCACCAATGAGCAGTGGTACCCGCCTTCGAACCGCCAATGGAACTTGATTATCTTGTGGAATTGAGCCAGCAAACCCTATCCCTACCCCTAAAAACCGCCTTGAAGCCTTATCAATTCGAGCATGGACCTCGATTCCCTCAGCAAGGGAGGACACTTGATTTACAACGAGCCTCGTCCTTGCATTCGGCCGCCGTGCTCGAATTGTCTTCAACATGGCGTATGCATCGGTAATAGCCGTCGGTTCTGGTGTTGTCACAACAAGAACCCTCTCAACAGCTGAAACAAAACCCATCACAGAAGCACCGATTCCTGCGCCAGTGTCAACAATTAAATAATCATTTCTTGCTTCAAGTCTTGCAAGCGCGTTAATTAAACGATCGCGATCCGCTTGCGGTAAATCTGCAATTGATGGAACACCCCCTGCACCAGGTAGTAGTTGAAAACCACCAGGCGCATCAATTGCAATTTCATCTAACTTTTTATTACCTGCAACAACATCTTCTAAACCAAAACGTAAGGTTAAATCGCATAGAACATCTGCGTTCGCCATGCCAAGGTCTGCGTCCATCAATGTGACCTTGCGGCCAAGCCTGCTCAGTGCAACTGCAAGATTCACCGAAATGTTCGTCTTTCCTACACCGCCCTTTCCAGACGTAACAACAATTGCACGACCTGACCGTTTCGGTTTCGATTGCACTTCATAAGACGATGCAATCTCGATCACGCAATGCACCCCACAGGTAACAATGACTCCACCAACCGTTCCATTTTTGCAGGTTCAATGTTTGCAGAAACATCTTGACCATTTGTAAACCAACTCACTGGCAATGCAAGTTCACTAAGGGTTGTGACAATTTCACCAAGGGTCACCGCTTCATCTAATTTTGTAATGATCACACGATCACACCCAGTCACCATAAAACTCTCTGCTGCACGCCTTGTCGCCGTCAATGATGTCGCTGCAGATAACACAAGATGTCGTTCCGTAGGCTGCGCGGCTGCGACAATTTCACCAGTCTCTAGAATTCGATCACCATCGGTTCTACTCCTGCCCGCAGTATCAATCAAAATGACATCAACATCATGAATGGACGCAATCGTTTCTCGCATTTGTTGTTGTGTACTTACGACGTAAAATGATGCATCAACAAGTTCAGCGTATTTACGCAATTGATCAACCGCTGCAATTCGATACGTGTCTGCGGTTATTAATGCAACACGCCTTCCTTGCTGTAATCGAAAACGGGTTGCAAGTTTTGCGATTGTCGTTGTCTTTCCAACTCCCGTTGGACCGATCAGCGCGATGACTGCTCGTTTACCAGAGTCACGCCTTGGAGGTAAAGCACATGATGGCAATCTTGATAAAAACGCTTCAACCAATCGAAGGTGTAATGTTTCTCTGTCGATGTTCGACCCTTCACCAGCACGTTGCACAATTTCAGTCGCACTCTCATCGGGTACACCCTGCAAGACTAACCATGCATGCCCTTGAGCAAGGGCTGGCGAGAGCCAACCTGCGGAACCATGTTCTAGCACTTCTCCAACCATTGATCGAATTTCTTCGATACCTTGTTCAATTTTGGTTGTATTCACACCCGCAGCAGATTGGTTATCGAGCAACGTTTGCGCGTATGCAACAGTTTTTTGACGGTCTTCAATTGTTGCCGTTGGTGCGTTGGTTAGGAGGTTCTTATCACTCATTCGATCCCATCATACCTCGTAAAAGCCTCATGACGCGCGGGAAACAACGTCAATCGTACCAACAATTTCCAAATCCACTTCTGAAACAATTTCTTGTTGACTCAACACGACAATTGAAGCGTCAAAGGGTGCAACCGCATCTCGCAAAAACCTTCTTGCACTACTCGTTGAGACAACCACAACTGCAGGCCGCCCATCATTCAACAGTGGCGCAACTGCATGTGTTAATGCAACTGCTATCGATTCAGGATGCAACTCTCCAGAACCACTTTGACTCATCGCTGCCTCAACTGCAGGTGGCAGTGTAATACAATGAATCGACTGTTTACCACGACTATTGGGTAACGAAACTTTTGAACAAATTTGTCTCCGAAGTGCAATTCGAACCATCTCAACAGCACTTTGGGGCGTGGTGTTGGCATTATTTGATGCTGCCTCAACGATTGTTTCCATATCGATAATTGAGACTTGCTCTGCAAGAAGCGATTTCAATATTTGGTGTAAAGTTGAAATCGTCAACGCATCACCCATTGTTTCTTCAACTAGTTTTGGAGACGTTTGTTTCAACCCATCAACTAGTCGTGAAACTTCTTCCCATGATATGAGTTCCGAAGCATGCTGCGTTACAACATGTGACAGGTGCGTGACAAGAACCGAAAGAGAATCAACAGTTGTTAAACCTAGTTCACGGACTTCTTCATGTCGGTCTGTTGAAACCCAAAGTGCGGACAAACCAAAGACAGGTTCTTTTTCTCGGATACCGTCAAGTCCTCTACCGACATCGTCACTGACAACGACCATTTCTCTATCACGATGAATCGTCCCTTCGCCCACAATACCTCCCCTGATTTTGATTCTGTACGACGATTTTGCAAGTTCAATGTTATCGAGTACTCGAATCGGAGGAACGACGAGCCCAAGTTCTTGTGATACCGAAGCGCGAATTGCCGCGATTCGTTCAAGTAGATGCCCGCCTTGTTCTACTTGCGCAAGTGAAAGCAATCCAATTCCGAGTTCTACTTGCAAAATGTCTACTTTCGAAGCGACTGTTGTTGTCTCTGGAATAAAAATAGGTTCTTCAACATTCTCTGCAATTTCTTTCTCGATTCGTTGTTTGTGTGAAAACCATGCAAGTACTGCTAACACTGCGGCGAGAATGAGTAAGGGCATGGTTGGCATTGGAGTGAGAATAGAAAGTACAACAAGAAAACTTGCTACAAGCGCAAGTGCTGCAGGCTGTGAAACAAGTTGTGATGGAATTTCAAGTCCAAGTGGACGTCGATCACCTGATCTTGCAACAATCAGTCCAGCTGCTACTGCGATAAGAAAAGATGGAATCTGACTTGCAAGTCCATCGCCGATTGTCAATCTTGTAAACAATTCAAATGTTGCACCCGGCGACCAACCACGTTCAATGAGACCAACACCAAGACCACCCACGATGTTCACGACAATGATGACAAGACCGGCAATTGCATCACCGCGGACAAACTTGCTCGCACCATCCATCGCACCATAAAAATCTGCTTCACGCAACACGCGATCTCGGCGACCCGTCGCTTCTTGCTCATCAATCAAACCTGTTGAAAGATCCGCATCGATTGCCATTTGTCGACCAGGCATTGCATCAAGTGTGAAACGCGCTGCAACTTCACTCATGCGAGTTGCACCTTTTGTCACAACTACAAATTGAACAATCACAAGGATAAGAAAGATAATCGCACCAACAATAATACTTGATCCAGCAACAAAACCACCAAATGCCTCAATGACTTGCCCCGCCATTCCAACTGCTGCCTCGGGTGAACTTGCATCTGCAGAAAGAATCAATCGTGTTGATGCGACATTCAGAACCAAACGCCCAAGGGTTGTAATCAGTAACAGCGCAGGAAATACACTGAAATCTAATGGACTTTTCGTGTAAATCGTCGTAAGCAGAATAACAGCTGCAAGTGAGATATTTGCAGCAAGGAGCACATCCAACATCGCTGGTGGTATTGGTACCACAAGCACTGCCACTAAACTCAATAACAACCCAGGCACAAGATAGTGCCGCCTACTTGCAAGTTGCTTCAAGAAACCTTCGAACCGATTCGCAATTAGATTCATGCAGTTTTTCTCCTCACTATTGTAAGTATTGCAGCAATTTCACTGTGTAATGCTAGTGGAACCGCATTGCCAATATCACATCCTTGTTCAATTCGACTACATAACCAATGGTTTGTTTGCATTGGAATTTTTTGTACTTGTGCTTTTTTTATCAGTTGTTCAATTTCATCTCCACGAATAAATGCAAGTACAACTGGAGATGACATCGTCGTTGGATTCCAACGGATTGAAATCGCAAGCGTTTTACCAATGAGAACAAGAGATGGAACGATGCGCACTTTGACATGTTGTGAAAGAGGAACGGTTCTACCCCGCGAACGTATGTTCGAGTTGCCTTCCTGCTCTCTTCTCTCGGTAATCACTTCTTGCCATGTCATTTTCAAACCTGTTTTCCATTGATGTCGCTGCCATGCAGCATCAAGCAATCCCAATACAAACAAGCTGCCTGCAGAAGCGAACACCATTTTTCCTGCGATACCGCCAGTTGTACTAAGCGAGCTGAGCAAAGTCTCGTTCGAAATTGCAAGTAGTTCAAGTTTATATGCAAGAGCAACTGAACCAGCTGCAAGAACTACTACGGTTAACTTACAACATGAAAACAAAAGGTTCATCCAACCATGACCACCCCAAATTCGACACCAACCTGAGATTGGGTCTATTCGGTGTACGTTGAATTTTGCAGCGATTGGTGCAAATAGTCCGCCAACTTGGATAACCCCAGCAAAAATTGCTGTAAGAAATAACACCACGCAGGGCAACCAAAGAATTTGTAACAGAGAAATTCCACTTTGCATCAGCAAGATGGTTGGATCCTCAGTGGAAAATGAAATCCCATTTGAAAGAAATGCTTTTGCAAGGGTCATCAATTCTGGTATCCAGTAAAAAGCAAAACCTATAGCAACAAGTGAAAGTAACGATGAAGAGAGATCACTGCTCCTTGCTACTTGACCCTCTTCCCTCGCACGTCTTAGTCGAGTTGTCGTTGGTTGTTCAGTTGCTTCTTGACGATCGTATGACATTAGTCAACCCCCGACCAAGAAGTAACGGATTCGATTCCAATTGGCAAATACATTTCCATCGTTTGGCCAATAAAAGTAAGACCACCAACAAGAACAAGCAGACCTACAAGAATACGAAGTGGTAATCCAATGCTAAAAATATTTAGTTGCGGCATCGATCGTGCGACGATTGCAAGAGCGGCTGTTTGCAGCATCAAGACTGCCAGGATTGGCAGTGCCATACGCAGTGCAAATACAAATGCTGTGTCTAGCATATCGCCAAGAGATTGCACAACACCTTGTTCAAGTAAGACTGTTGCAGGTAAGTATGAAAAACTCGCAACAAGTGCTGCGAATGTTTGTTCAATTCCGCCAACAACGACGAATGAAACCACTGCAAGCATCATGAATCCTTGACCTAAAACGTCAGTTTGAGATCCTGAAACTGGATCAAGCATGGAAGGCAGTGCAAGGCACATCTGTTGCCCCATGAGCGTCCCCGCCATTTGACATGCAATAAGGGGGATGCTCATGAGAAAGCCTATTGTCGCGCCGAGTGCAAATTCAACACCAAGGAGTAAAAGTAAACCAACACCACTCTGTGTTACCATTGCAATGGGAGGAATTAGTGTCCAAACAGCAAACCCTAATGTCAAGGCTATAACAACGCGAATCATTTTCGGAAGTGCCGGTGATGCAAGAACAGGTGCAGTTGCAACAAGTCCACCGACTCTGGCAATCACAACCAACATCGCCACCAATGATCCGACGAGTGGTGGTGTCACGGTGTCATCCTAAACATTTCACTCGCGAAATCAGTGATTTGACTCAACATCCATCCCATCAACATCAAGATTGCAACGAGCATCGCGAGCATTCTTGGTATGAGACTGATCGTTTGTTCTTGCACTTGCGTCATTGCCTGCATCAAACTAATGACCAAACTTACAACCAGTCCTATGAGTAACACCGGTGATGCAACAACGAGAACCACCATCAATGCGGAACGCAACGTTTCTACTAGGGCTTCGTTCATACGAATCCTCCAGTTGAAACAAGGAGTGCGACTCCTTCTGGCACAGCGACTGACTGAAGTAAATTGCCAACGACGAGTTCCCATCCATCGACAAGAACAAAGAGGAGAATTTTAAATGGAAGCGAAACGAGTACTGGGGGTAACATCAACATCCCCATTGAAACGAGCAATCCAGAAACCAACAAGTCAATGACGAGCAATGGAAGGTATATTCTAAAACCGATGAGAAAAGCAATTTTTAATTCACTTAACACGTACGCAGGAATCAGGCTCAAGGTATCAACATCTTCGGTTGTGAGATTCCGAGGGTCTGATGTATCAACTCCTCTGTAGTCAAGCATCATGTACACGGTTGACCAATTACCTGCCGAGTCAATCTGAGCAAACATAAATTCGCGAATAGGTTTCTTCGTTTTATCCCACGCCTCTTGCGAGTTTGTCAGGGTCCCATCGATCATCGGCTTTATGCCCTCGTCGTACATTTGCTCTAGAGTTGGCGCCATGACTACGACTGAGAGAAGGAGACTCAACCCAACGAGAATTTGAGTTGGCGGTAGTGATGGTGACCCAAGTGCTTGACGGAGTATTGCAAGTACAACGACAAATCTAGTGAAGCACGTACACAACACGAGAATAGAAGGGACCAAGGCAAGGACGGTCAACAGAAGCAGCACATTGATCGTTGAACCAATCGACCCGTCACTTCCTGGAAGCAACGCGCCTGCTTGTTCAAGAGCAGCGATTGGATTATCTGGAAGAGCCGTTGCGAAATAATTCATGCACCATCCTCCTCGCCATCCACGTTGGCGTCAACGACGCAAAGGGTAGAGAGTCGTCCTTTTGATTGGTGCAGGAGCACTTCGGTATTTTTGCAACGCACCAATAGGAGTGATTGACGTCCACCCAGAGGCTTCCGCTCTATGATTTGGATCTTTCGCCCTTTTGATCCCGAGGCCGTGGTCTTATCAGAAATATTTCCGAAGCCTAATCGCCCAAATATCCATCGTATACCCCAAATCAGACCTACGATGATCAAGAGTGCAAAACAAACTTCCCATACCCCAAGCCACTTGAGCGTATTTTCCGTTTTTGGCGTTGGTAATGGCAACGGCACAGCAGCCAAAAACCCGCCAAAAGAAGTGCGTACAAACAGCGCACATAATACATAAGAACAACGATTGAACGCTCGTTTGCGAATCATGGCCTTCCTGGCTCGTTCAGCGGGCATCCTGCCCATTTCGCGTCACCCACACTGCGTGAGAAACTATTGTGCTCATCGGCTACTTTAATTGCCATCCATGATTATCATGTCGCATATGCACCGTATTACAAGTTGTTGTCTTTGCCTGTTTCTCGCATCATTTGCTCGTGCTCAAGAGCATTATTCACTCAATGCAAATGATAATTGGGAACTTCAGAACCCAGCCCAAGAAGGTTCCCCAGAAGCTCAGTTGTCAGAAGCCCGCAAGCAACTTGCACAAGGCCATCACAGTGAAGCCTTTCGCCTTGCAACGATTTGGCTTGATCGAAACAAACGCAATCCACTCGCTCCAGAAGCATATCTCCTCAGGGGAGATGCCCTATACAATCAAAAAGAGTACTACGAGGCGCTTTTTGATTATGAATTCATAGCAAGAAGTTTTCCCGAAAGTGAAGCATTTCAAATTGCGCTGCAACGTGAATATACTATTGCTCTTAAATTTGCAACCGGAACGCTCCGTAAAAAGTGGGGTATGCGATTCTTAGACGCAACCGATGAGGCAGAAGAAATTTTCTTCCTTGTTCAAATTCGCTCTGATTCAAGTCCTCTTGCAGAAGACGCAAGTTTTCAGCTTGCAGAACTCTACTTTCGCCGCGCGGAAATGGATCATGCAGCCGATGCGTACCAGAAATTTATTGAGAACTATCCATACTCAAACCGACGATTGTTAGCGAAAGAAAAACTTGCCAACGCACGTCTTGCTACCTATCGTGGACCCGCGTTTGACGACAAAGGACTGATTGATGCACGAGATGAGTTAATGCAACTTAAAACATTTAACCCTGCGTACGCAAAGAAAATCAATGCCGCGGGAACCATTGTTCGCATTGATGAATCAATTGCCCAGAAACTACTCCTCACTGCACACTGGTATATGCGAGTAAACAATCCAATTTCTGCTGAATACACAACTCGCAGATTGGTGGAAAACCATCTTCATACCCAAGCTTCCATCGAAGCGCTTGAGT
>ERZ813253.636-NODE-636-length-11852-cov-6.343795_pt1 | contig 11852 bp, 10 predicted proteins | sample MGYA00520893_ERZ813253 | MGnify/ENA primary metagenome ERZ813253 (study PRJEB31669, sample SAMD00080414) | marine metagenome | biome: oceanic hadal pelagic zone biome; feature: marine hadalpelagic zone; material: sea water | place: Pacific Ocean:Izu-Bonin Trench...
CAAAATCTTCCCGTAGCGCAACCGTTCTAACCATGGCAAACCCCTGAATTATGTTCGCCTCATTGATTCAGACTTTTGGCCGCTTGGGAATCCCTGCAGGAGTCTCGCTTAATGCTCGATGGTATTAGACCGACGCGCTCCATGAGTTGATCAAAATAACTCTGGCGAAAACCCAACTCGATCCAGCCAAATTTGTGCATCGCCCGTAAGCTCTCACCGTCAAGCCGGAGCCCCCAAGGGTAGGCCAAATGCGAAGAATCCTCCGACACTATCGGTTCTGCACAGAAGGCGATCATACCGTCGTCGGTAAGCCATGATATACAGCGCCGCAAAAATTCCTCATGTTCAATGAAGTGATGAAGTGATTCGAAGAAGATTATTACATCATATCGTTCATCGGTCTGGAAAACGGCAGCATCACCGAGAACCACTTGTGGCCGTACGGGGTATCCCGCAGTCATGCGGTTCACCAACTCAACATTGCTCGCGTTGACCTCCAGCGATGTTACGCGATAGCCGGACTTCGCGAGATGCATGGTCAAGGCACCGGTGCCACAGCCAATCTCGAGAACGCGGGCACCCCGCACGAGATTCATGGTCTTGATGAGAAACCCGTAGGCTATGAGAAATCCGCCGATCGTTGGCCCGCTTTGTGTGCCATAAGGCCACCCCCAAGCCAACTCATGCTCCGTGTTAATATCCAACCCTTCATCGGTCGCGTCATAGGGCTTACCAAAAATCTGCTCATAGAGATTGAGGACACCCTGCCGATAATCAGCACTGAAAGGGTCGTTCTCTCGCATCACCGGAGGATCGAGAAAAAAAGAGCCCAGGATCTGGCGCAATTCGTCATGGGGGACGACGTCTTCATCGATCTCATCGAGACGGAGGATTGCTTCTTGTATCGTTACACCCTCCATTGTGAATCTCTTTCCCCGTTCAGAACACCCGCATGAAATAAATCGACAGCGAAGTTTTTTTTCAAACTGATCATCAACGATCAAAGTTAAGCGCCCAACCGTACCAATCGAGGCACACCCTTGACCACAAAAATGTGATCCACCCTGCAACCATTCTTATAGGACGGCGGGATGGACATCAACGCGGCGCAGGGTGGCGCTTGAAAATGCCGTAGCGGGTTGTTAGCCTTCGGGCGTTGGGACAGCGAAATCATTTTTATCACTAAGTCTGGCTCCTGTGGAGTTGGCGACGTTACCAACGCTAGGGAGCCGGTTATTTTGATTTTTGAATACAGCTTGCTCATCGTTGTGTGGGCGGGGGTCCTTGTTTCCGTGTATTACAGCTTGGTGACCGGCATTTCCCCGATCCCCAGTTCCCGTATCTCGACCAACCACATTATGGAAATCTTACCTGAGAATCTGGTTGGCGATATCATTGAGCTTGGCGCGGGTTGGGGCACCCTGGCGTTTCCTCTGGCCGCCCTGTTTCCCGGCAATCGCGTTCTGGCGTACGAATTGTCACCGGTGCCGTGGTTATTCATGAAATTGCGCCACCTGGCGCAGCAGAGCAAGAACCTGACAATCATCCGCAGCGACTTTCACAAAGCCTCGCTCAAAGGGGTCGGTATTGTGGTCGCTTATCTGCATTCCGAAGGCTTGGCTAAGATTCGAGAGAAGATGGAACGTGAATTGGCGCCCGGGACCTTGGTGGTCAGCAATACGTTCGAAATCCCCGGCTGGACGTATGAAGCATGTCACCAACTCGATGATTCGTTCTGTCCGCAGGTGTATCTCTACCGGGTACCAGGCGTCGGCATAAAACGTGATCGTGGGAACGTGATCGTGAGTAAGTAGGCGCACTGCCGATTGACATTCATGTTGGTTCTCAGGCGCCATGAGTGGGGAGGTTATCTGGGCAATGCCGGCTTTATCCATGACCTTGGGCAGCGCTGAATATCCGACTGACCGGCATGGCTGGGCGGAGCTGCTTGGAGATCGGCGCCCTCGTCCGCCTTTAAGCGGATCTCACCGGGTCGCCTGGGCGGTCATCGGCGCCGGGGTAACCGGCCTGGCCTGCGCCCGCCGTCTCGCCGAGCTTCACCCCGATCGGGAAATCCTGCTGCTCGATGCGCGTTTGGTTGGCCAGGGAGCCTCGGGGCGCAATTCCGGTTTTGCCGTCGCCGTCAGCCATTTCGGCGGCGCGCCCGAGGCCGGCCGGATGGCGCAGTATCGCCGGGTCAACCGCATCAACCAGGCCGGTCTCGATCTGCTGCGCGAGCAGGTCGCCGGCGCCGCGATTGACTGCCAATGGCGGGAAGATGGCTTCCACCATACCGCCGCCGATGAGTTGGCCCTGCGCGAATGCGGCCATTTCCTGCGCTATCTCGAGGCCATGGAGATCGCCCATACGCCGCTCGATGGGGAGGCATTGAACGCCCGCCTCGGCACCCGCCTTTACCAAAGCGGCGTTCACGTTCACCAGGGGGTGCTGCTGCAACCGGCGGCCCTGGTGCGCGGGCTGGCGGATAGCTTGCCCGCCAACGTGAGGCTTCATGAACAGAGCCCGGTGCTCGAGATCGGACATGGCCAACCCCTGACCCTGCGCCTGGCGAACGGGGATGCGAAAGCCGATAAGCTCATTCTGGCGACCAACTACGAGGTGGCGAAGCTCGGCTTTCTCAAGCGCTACCTGATCGGCAGTACCTTGTCGGGCAGTTTCACGCGTGTCTTGACCGCTGACGAACGCGCCGGCCTGGGCAGCCTGAATGAATGGGGGATTCTTTCGCTGCATGGCGGCGGCGCGACCGTGCGGCTGACGGCGGAGGGGCGCATCTGCCTGCGCAACGGGGCGGAATATAAGGGCGCCGCCTTGCTGACCGATGCGCAATTGGCCGCGCGGCAATCCATCCATCGGGCCGGGTTCGAGAAGCGCTTTCCGAAACTCGCCGCCGTGCCGTTCGAATACGCCTGGTCCGGTGTCGAAGGGATGAGCCGCAACGGCACCAATTTTTTCGGCCGCCAAGCGGACAATATCTATTATGCGGGCGGCTATAACGGTTCCGGCGTCAGCCGGGGCACGGCATTCGGGGCGGCGCTCGCGGAATTCGCCAACGATGGCCACTCCGCGCTGATCGAAGATTGCCTGGCCTCGGCGCCCGGCGCCTGGATTCCGCCCCGGCCTTTTCTCGATATCGGCGCCCTGTTGACCGTCCGCGCCCGTTTTTGGGGTGTCGGCCTAGATCGGTAACCGCTGCGCATCGGTAACCGCGGCGGTCACATGGTATGTTTCCGCCAGACAATGCCGTTGGCTTCCTGAAGTTCTCGAATATAGCGCACGATCGCGGTCATATCCTGGCGGGAGACCTTGGATTGCGGCGGCATGTCGCCGAAATTCCAGTGATGGCGCGGGGTTCCCTGGCTGGCCGCCCGGAAGAAGGACTCATCGTTGTGATGGCCGGGGTTGTAGATATCGTGGAGCAGGGGCGGCCCCTTGTCGCTTCCCGTGCCGTTAACGCCGTGGCAGCTCGCGCAGTTCTGATCGAAGGCGGCGCCGCCGGTGGCGGCGAGGGGGGAAAGCGGGGTAGAACCAGATCTCCCTGAGTCGATCCCAGCGGCGACGACGGCGACGACGGCGACGACGGCGACGACAAATTCCACAGCGTAACGCCGATGCCCAGGGCGAGGATGACCACCACGGCGGCGGCGGGGATATTGGTTTTCAAGCTCATGACGATCGGGACGCTAATACCCAGGAGCAGCGTTTTCCTTGACCCAGATCAATGACGCCCGATCAGATTATTTAAGCGAGGCGACCGCGGAAAATTTCGTGGTTCGACTCCGCAGACTGGCCAGCAGCCCTTCCAGGCCGCCGCGCCGGGCGACCGAGGCGAATTCCGAGCGCTGGGTGAACGCCAGGCTGATGCCTTCCACCATGATGTCGATGACGCGGTAGCGGCCGTCGATCTTTCGCACACGCCAATCCGCGATCAACGGCGGGCCGCCCGTCCGGTCGATCAGGCTACGCACCACGACGTCCTTGGCGTTCGCCGCCCGCGCGCCGGTCACTACAAAGGTCTGGCCGGCGTAGCCGCCGAGCCGGTAGGCATAGGTGGTCAAGAAGAATTCACTATACAGCGCCATGTAGTCGCCGCGCTGATCGGACGTTGCCGCGCGCCAGTAACGGCCGAGCACGAAGCGGCCGATGAAGGAAATGTCGAACCCCCGGGTCAACAGGCCGCGAAATCGGTCCTGGCGCTCATCGAAGGTAAGGTCGGGGGCGCGCAAGGTCTCTATGGTCTGGTTGCCGAGCCGTTGGACAAATTTCGCGGCGTCTTCGGTGGACGCGAAAACCGCGCTGCTCAGCGCGATGAGGGCGACGAAAATGGCGGGAACAACGACTCTGCGGATGAACATGGACCGATTCATTCTCATAAGTTCAAATGGCATTGGGCAACCCGATGAGTAGTCGAATGTTGATGGCTCTGTCTGTGACCATCGTCACGCATTTTGCCCCGCCCGGCTTCTTACCCTGCGAGGTGGATACTCAAGATGATGAACTGTGGTGCCCCAGGATGGCCTCATTGGGGCGCAATTGGGGCGTTTCTGGGGCTCAGGGCGCGTTTGAGGAAAATTTGTATCCGCATCCCCGGATGGTGACGATGAATGTGGGATTGCGCGGATCGTCCTCGATCTTTTTGCGCAGGCGGCTGACCGGGACATCGATCATTCGATCGGTCGGCGCTTCGTCATAGCGGCTAACCGCATCGAGCAGATGATCGCGGGTCAGCACCCGGTTGGGCGCCCGCACAAAGCATGTCAGAAGGTTGAACTCGGCGGGGGTCAGGGGGACGTCCTGGCCGCTGGAACCGACCACCGTATGACTGGCCAGATCGAGGGTCCACTTACCAAATCGGATGGCGTCCTGGGTTTTATCCCTCAGCCCGACGGTGCCGCTGGAGCGATCGAGAAGGTTCTGCACACGGAGCACGATTTCTCTTGGATCGCAAGGCTTTGTCAGGTAATCGTCGGCCCCCAATTCGAGGGCGGCGAGCTTGTCCTCCTGGCCGGTGCGTCCGGTCAAAACGATAATCGGAACCGACGAACGCGCCCGTATTTGACGGGTCAGCACCAGGCCGTCCTCATCGGGCAGGCCGAGGTCGAGCAAAATCAGATTGATCTTCTCCTTGTCGAGAAGGGCGAGCATTTCCCGGCCGTTGGCGGCGAGGCTTACCAAGAAGCCCGCGTCACGCAGACAGGCGCCCATGAGAGCGAGTACGAACTCCTCATCTTCGACGACTAAAACATGCTGACCCATGACGTCAAACACCATTATTGCGCGAATTATTTATAGCTTTTTAGCGATAAGTAAAATCATCTTACCGCTTTCCAAGCCCTGTAACGAATTTTAATATTAGCTAACTATGTAGGACAGCATTCTTGCAAAGTAGGACAGCATTCTTGCAAAACAAGCCTGATGCTCCATTTAAACGACAGCGCCAACGGGCAGGGGCAGCCCCGTATCAGACCAGTCAGAGGGACAAGAAAACGGCATGAGTTGGACCGGAAAAATACTGCGAGTCGATCTCAACGCGGGAACCTGCGTGAGCGAGCCCTTGAGAAGCGATTGGGCGGCGCTTTATCTCGGCCAGCGTGGTCTGGCGACAAAATACATTTGCGAAGAGGTCGATCCGGCGGTCGATCCCCTCGATCCGGCCAACAAATTGATCTTCGCCACCGGCCCTCTGACCGGCACCATGTCGGCCACCGGCGGGCGCTATTCGGTGGTCACCAAGGGCGCGCTTACCGGCGCCATCGCCTGCTCCAACTCGGGCGGTAAGTTCGGCGCCGCATTCAAGCGCGCCGGCTGGGATATGATCATCGTCGAGGGCCGCGCCAAGGCGCCGGTCTATCTCTTAATCGAGGACGGCGACGCCGCCTTGCTGCCGGCGAACGATCTTTGGGGAACCTCCGTGTGGGATTGCGAGGCGGCCATCCGCGCGCGCCACCAGGACCCGCAGCTCAAGATCGCATCGATCGGCCGCGCCGGTGAATGCGGCGTGCGCTATGCCTGCGTGATCAACGACCATGACCGAGCGGCGGGGCGCTCGGGCGTGGGCGCGGTGATGGGCGCAAAGCGGCTCAAGGCGATCGCCGTGCGCGGCACCCAGGGTGTCGCGGTGCATGATCCGAAGGCCTTCATGGCGGCGATCAAGGCGGCCCGGGCGAAGCTCGACCCCAACCCCAACCGCAAGCGTCTTGGCGATGTCGGCACCCACGCCATGCTCGATGTCATCAACGCCTTCGGCGGCCTGCCGACACGCAACAACCGCGACGTGGTGTTTGAAGGAGTCCACAAGATCAACGCCGCCGCGGTCAAGGTGCCGCGCTCCGGCGACGGGCGGCCCAATCTGGTTGCCACCAAGGCCTGTTTCGCCTGCACCATCGCCTGCGGCCGGGTCGCCACCATCGATCCGGATCACTTCACCGTGGCTGGGGGTACGGATTACAAGCACCCTTCGGGCGGCCTCGAATTCGAAAGCGCCTATGCCCTGGGCTCCATGGTCGGGGTCGACGACCTGGACGCGGTGACCTACGCCAATTTCGTCTGCAACGAGCAGGGCATGGACACGATTTCCTTCGGCGCCACCCTGTCCGCCGCCATGGAGCTCTATGAAACAGGCGCCATCGGCGACGATGAGACCGGCGGCGTGGCGCTTACCTTCGGCTCCGCAGAGGCCCTTGCCGCCATGGTGCAGCTCACCGCCAAGGGCGAAGGCTTCGGCGTCGATCTCGGCCTCGGCGCCAAGCGCCTGTGCGAGAAATACGGCCATCCCGAGTTCTTCATGGGGGTCAAGGGCCAGGAATTCGCCGGCTATGACGGCCGCGCCATGCCGGGCATGGCCCTGGCCTACGCCACCAGCAACCGCGGCGCCTGCCATTTGCGGGCCAGCCCCTATGCCTCGGATTTCGCGACCTCCGATCTCGAAGGCAAGGCTGCCATCGTGGCCGCCACCCAGGACGAGCGGGCCGCAACCCATGATTCGGCTGGGATCTGCATGTTCACCGCCGGAGCACTCGATCTCGACGACATCGCCGGCCAGCTCGAGGCGGCCTGCGGCGGCGGCTGGACTGGAGACCGCCTGCGCGAGACCGGAGAGCGCATCTGGAATATCGAGCGCCTGTTCAATCTCGGCGCCGGCTTCACCGCCGCCGACGACACCCTGCCCGACCGCATCCTCAAGGAACCGGCGAACGCGGGCAGCGCCAAGGGCAAGACCGCGGAGCTTGGCCGTCTGCTGCCGGAATATTACGCCCTGCGGGGCTGGGACGAGAGCGGCGTGCCCACGGCCGAGACCTTGAACCGCCTCGGAATCGAATAAAGGCTGGGTATAGAATGAAGATCAGGGTCGAATTGATCGCCCTCCCGCAAGCCGGCCGGCGTCATAGCTGCGTCGAGCTTGCGGACGGCGCGACCCCCGAGGACCTGCTCAGCGTACTCGACCTGCCCGACGACGAACCCTATATGACACTGATAAACGGCTTGTCGGTGGCGCCGGAACGACGGGCCACGACGCGGCTCGCCGAGGGCGACCGGGTGATCGTTTTTCCGCCGTTAAAAGGAGGCTGATAAAGCATCATGACCATGCAGGAAACCATCGAGGCCAAGATTGGCACCGGCTTCGCGCCGACCCATCTCGAGGTCATCAACGAGAGCCATATGCACAATGTGCCGCCGGGCTCGGAATCCCACTTCAAGCTGGTCATCGTGTCGGAAAGCTTCGGCGGCGAGGGCCGGGTTGCGCGCCATCAGGCGGTCAACCGGAGCCTGGCTCAGGAACTGGCCTTGGGAGGATCCGGGGGTGGCATCCACGCCCTCTCCCTGCTCACCCTGACCCCGGATGAATGGCGCGAGCGCGAGGGCCGCGTGCTTCAGTCACCGGAGTGCCACGGCGGCGAATAAAATCCAGGATCGATGAATTATAGCGAGCTGCCGGGGTTCATCGCGGTTGCCGCCGCGCCACCGCTATTCTGCTGTCGGGATTCTAGAGCAAAAACCAAAAAGACGGCGCCCGCCGATTCCATCGTCTGCTCACTGTCGCAGATCGTCGATTCGGACGTACCGCATTCGAATTCTCGCGCGGGTTAGCTCGTTTTGCCACGGTGTGGTAGCGTCCTAACCTGCAAGTTTTATCCAAGATAAAGCTGGTTCGCGAGGAGATGCATATGCTCAATCCATCCGCTACCCGGGAGCAGCGCTTTCGCAAGACGAAAGCACAACTGATCGACGAGATCATTTCACTCGAAAACGCTTTCCTGAGATCGAAGCCCCCGAATAGAAGCGGCGCGCCGCTGCGGGCGAAGGCGGGCGAGCGCTCTGTCGCCAACCAGGAACTCGCTCAACTCGCCCGATTCCCGTCCGAGAACCCGAACCCGGTGCTCAGGGCGATGCCCGACGGCGCCGTGCTCTACGCCAACGATGCCGCCATTGCGGTCAAGGGGCTCCTGGTTGGGCGCAAACGTAACCGGCTGAGCCGGAAGATTGCCAAGTTCTTGCCCCAACGGCTCAAACGCCGCAAGCCGCGTACGGAGCTGTTCGCCAGCGGCGACCGTCTCTACGCTCTGGCGCTCACCCTCGTCGCCGGCGAGACCTACATCAACATCTACGGCCGTGACGTCACCGACGAACATGCCGCCCGGCAGGCCCTGGTGGCCGCCAAGGAAGCCTCGGCGGCGGCCGAGGCAACGCTGTTCGACGCCATAGAAAACATTTCGGATGGCTTTGTTCTCTACGATTCCAAGGGCCGATTGGTCTTGTGCAACAGCCGATTCCGGCACATCAACCAGTACAGCGAGGCAGACACGAAGCCGGGTATCTGCACCTATGAAAGCCTGGGCCGGCTGGACGCGGCGCATGGCACCCTCGGACGCCGACTATTGAGTTTCGCACAGCGTGTTGGAAAGCTTCGCCGAACAGGCAACAGCGAGACTATCGAACACCTCGGCGACCGCATCCTTGAGCGCCGCCAGTCGATAACCCCCGAAGGGGGCATCGTCAGCATTCAGACGGATATTTCCGAGCGCAAGCGGGCCGAGGAGGCCCTGCGCGAGCAGACGAAGGCCATCGAACTCCTGCACAAGGTCGCCTCCGACGCCAACCGGGCCCAGAATGTCGAGGAAGCGCTGCAAGGTTGTCTCGATGCCGTGTGCGCTCATACTGGCTGGCCAGTGGGTCACGTTTATGTTCGTTCTACGGACGAACGAGACAAACTTCTGCCATCAAAAATTTGGCACCTTGATGGTTCAAAGCGCTTCGCGGCCTTCCGGAAGGTCACCGAAAGAACCACATTCGAGCCCGGCGTCGGCCTTCCGGGCCGCGTGTTGGCGAGCGGAAAGTCCGCCTGGATCACTGATGTCACCGAGGACCCAAACTTTCCCAGGGCGAAGCTGGCCAAGGACATCGGTGTCAAAGCCGGTTTCGCGGTGCCGGTGCTGGTTGAAACAGACGTAGTGGCGGTTTTGGAGTTTTTCTCCCCGGAAGCCGTCGAGCCGGACGAGGAATTGCTCAATCTTCTAGACAACGTCGGCGGGCAGGTCGGCCGGGTAATCGAACGCAAGCGGGCCGATCAGGAACTCGCCGAGAAGGAAGCGCAACTCCATCTCGCGCTGGACCACATGCCGGGCGGCATGACTCTTGAGGACCGTGATGGGAATTATGTGCTCTTCAATGCGCAGTACAGCGAGCTGCACGACTACCCGGAGGGATTCCTCAAAGTCGGGATGCATTCGCGCGAGGAGGTACTCTTTCAGGCCGAACGCGGCGACTTAGGCCTGGGCAATAAGGACGAGTTGGTGGAACAGGTACTCGGCCTTTACCCGGGCGGAAAAGCGACAAGTTGGGAACGAACATTCCCCGACGGACGGACACTCCGCTTCAACGTGGCGCCAACGCCGGAGGGCGGTACTGTCACGATCGTCACCGAGATCACCGAGTTGAAGCGCCGCGAGCAGGAGCTGGCGGCGAAGGAAGCCCAGCTCCGAGTCGCGCTGGACCATATGCCGGGCGGCATGGAGCTCGTCGATGGTGATCGGAATTATGTGTTCTTCAATTCGCAGTATAGCGAGTTGCACGATTACCCGGACGGACTTCTCAAGGTCGGGGGATCGGTGCTCGATGAGACGCGCTTTCAGGTCGAACGCGGCGACTACGGTCCTGGCGATCCGGACAAATTGATGGAGGAGGCGCATGCTCCCTTCAAGAGCGGTGAAACCGGAAGCTACGAGCGAACACTCCCTGGCGGACGGACGCTATATTTCAACGTCGCGCCGACGCCCGACGGCGGCTACGTCACCATCGTCACCGAGATCACCGAGCGCAAGCGGGCCGAGCAGGCGTTGGCTGAGAAGGAAGCGCATCTCCGCGTCGCGCTGGACAACATGCCGGGTCTGTTCGTTTATACTGACGAAGATCTCAACATTGTGCTTTGTAACGAGCGCTTCAGCGAGCTGTACCAGGCGCAGAGAGAGATGTTGCAGCCTGGGCAGCCCTATGCCGAATTTCTACGCTGCTTGGTCGAGCAGGGTTACTACGGCGAAGGCGATGCCGAGGCTCTGGTCTCCGAACGGATAGAAAGCCTGCGGAACCCTTCTGGTCAAACGTTCGAGGAGCTAGCGCCCGACGGCCGTGTTCGTCGCTCACTCCGCAGCCGGGCGGCGGGCGGCGGTACGGTGACGGTGGTCACGGACATCACCGAGTTGAAGCGCCGCGAGCAGGAACTTGCCGAGAAGGAAGCCCAACTCCGGGTCGCTCTGGACAACATGCCGGGCGGCATGAAGCTCATCGATGGAGACCGGAAATATGTGCTCTTCAATCCAAAGTATACCGAGTTGCACGATTACCCGGACGGACTTCTCAAAGTTGGCGGATCGATTCTCGATGAGGCACGCTTTCAGGCTGAACGCGGGGACTACGGTCCTGGAGATCCGGACAAATTGATGGAGGAGTCGCTTGTTCCCTACGAGAGCGGTGAACCCGAAAGCTACGAGCGAACACTTCCTGGCGGGCGGACGCTCCAGTTCTACTCCGCGCCGACGCCCGAGGGCGGCTTCGTCAGCATCGTCACCGACATCACCGAGCGCAAGCTGGCGGAGCAGGAACTGGCCGAGAAAGAAGCGCAACTCCGGGTCGCCCTGGACAATATGCCGGGGGGCATCCGGCTGGTCGACGGCAACAGGAATTTCGTTCTCTGCAATCAGCAATATTTTGATCTGTTCGATTTGCCGGAAGGGCTTTTCAAGGTCGGTGACTCGATCCGCGTCGAAAACCTCTATTGCGCCCAGCGCGGCGACATGGGCCCTGGTGATCCGGAGACCTTGGTCGACGCATGGCTTGCCGATGCGCCGGAGCAAATGGAACGCGCGGGCTGGGAATGGACGCTCGAAGGCGGCATGGTGCTCCAAGTCCGTACGTCGCCGCTGCCGGATCGTGGCGTTGTGACTGTCGTCACCGACATCACCGAGCGCAAGCGGGCCGAAGAGACGTTGCTTGCGGCGAAGCAGCGGTCGGAAGAAGCCAGCAAGCTGGTTGCCGAAAAGAACCAGATGCTCGAATCGCTTTCGAACCAACTGTCCAAATATCTCTCGCCGCAGGTCTACGCCTCGATCTTCTCGGGCGAACAGTCGGTCGAGATTGCCTCCAAGCGCAAGAAGCTGACGGTTTTCTTCTCCGACATCGCCGACTTCATGGGGATCACCTGCAGCTTCGAGTCCGAGGAGCTGACAAACCTGCCTAACCACTACCTGTTCAATATGTCGAATATCGACCTCGACCTCAGCGCGATAATCGATCAATACGACTGTGACACGCTCATCGCGTGCTTCGACGATCCGTAGACC
>ERZ813253.637-NODE-637-length-11850-cov-8.470272_pt1 | contig 11850 bp, 11 predicted proteins | sample MGYA00520893_ERZ813253 | MGnify/ENA primary metagenome ERZ813253 (study PRJEB31669, sample SAMD00080414) | marine metagenome | biome: oceanic hadal pelagic zone biome; feature: marine hadalpelagic zone; material: sea water | place: Pacific Ocean:Izu-Bonin Trench...
TGCTCTAGCCTATAACAACCTGGGGTCTGCTTATTACTACATAGATAATACACAACAACAAATATCAAACTATAAAAAAGCGGCAAAGTTAGGGTATCAAGGTGCTCAAGACTGGCTTGAGAAGAATGTCGGTGAGTTTAAAGAGGGTTTAAGAAATGGACAGGGGACAGCCAACTATCCTGATGGTTCAAAGTATGTAGGAGAGTGGAAAGATGGTAAATATAATGGTCAGGGTACAGTCACCTTTCCTAGTGGTGGAAAGTATGTAGGTGAGTTCAAAGATGGATTAATGAATGGTCAGGGGACATTAACCTTATCTAGTGGTGAAAAGTACGTAGGTGAGTTCAAAGAGGGTTTAAGAAATGGTCAGGGGACAAACACTTGGGTGAGTGGTTCAAAGTATGTCGGTGAGTGGAAAGATGGTAAACGAAATGGTCAGGGGATATTCACCTATCCTAATGGTGAAACTTGGACAGGTGATTGGGTAGATAATGAAAGACATACAGGACAGGGTACTATTAAATATGAAAATGGTGAAAAGTATGTTGGTAAGTACAAAGATGGATTAAAAAATGGTCAGGGGACACACACCTTTCCTAGTGGTGGAAAGTATGTAGGTGAGTTCAAAGATGGATTAATACAATGGTAAAGGTGTGGATTTTAAAGTCGACGTTGAAATTGATACGGGTATTTTTAAAGAAGACAAACATACTAATAATTGGACTATAGAAGCCGTAGATAATTTCTTAAAAAATAAATACCCCCAATTCACAGGATTAAACTATTCAACACCAATCACAAGTGTATCTTTACAAAGAAATGAAGTTTATTTACCACCACCACCTGATAATCCTTCTTTTATTGCAGTAGTTGATTTTACAGGGAATAATGTATCGGAAGGTGATTGTAGAGCCCTCACAGACAGATTAAGGACAGAATTATTTAATACCAAATATTTCAAGGTAATTGAACGAGAAATGATGGAACAAATACTCGTAGAACAAGGATTTCAACAATCAGGTTGTACTACTAATGAATGTATGGTTGAGGTGGGAAAACTAATTGGTGTAGAGAAAATAATTGGTGGTAGTATCAGTCAGATTGGAAATATCTTTTCCATATCTTCAAGAATAGTAAATGTTGAAACAGGTGAAATTGAAAACACAGCCGTATTTGACCATACAGGAAATATCGGTCTATTACTCACGGAGGGTATGAGAATAGTTGCAGTTGATTTAATTGAGTGAATATTGTAATGCCCAAAGGGATAGGATTAAATGAAAAAGTCACTATTGATATTATTTTTTACTTCTGTTGTTTTTTCTCAAAGTATTCTGGGTACTTGGCAATTACAAGAGCAGTACAAAAACAACGTAAAGCTTAAAGGAAAATATGGTTTAATTGAAATTCCATCTTCCGATATTATGGTTTTGTATTATCCTGAATATGTAAAAGAACTTGGCTTAAAACAGCAATAGGTTTTGAGGGAATTATGAATTGGTTGAAACTTTCAGATAATGAAATTATGACTCTAGTTGACCCTATTATGGACAACTTGATGGACGCTTCTACTGAAATTAATCATGAAAAGCATGTCAAAGATTTTAGCGATCATATGAAAAGTATTGTCACTAAAGTTGAGTTAGAAAAACAATGTAAGTCATATCAAACAACACTAGGCATATTTACCAAACGTGAGTTGGTTGGCATTTTTAGAAAAAAAACAGATGTCAGAGTTTTTTGGAAACAATGGTATTCAAAATCAGATGATGAGTTTCTTGCTTTTATTCACATCGTTCAGCGTAATGAAAAACTAGAAGTTGTAAACGTTTCAGTTTCATAAAAACGAACTAATAATCATAATAATGGACACTAAAATGATGGACACTACGATGGACACACTTTCTAATAACAAGAAAAGCGTAGTCTTGGTTTGGTAACCGCCTCTTAAAAACTCAACCCAAAACACCGATTAGGGGGTGTACCCTTCAAATAAAAGGCACTCACTCATCGTTAAGTTATTTTTTGTAATTTCCTGTATGAAACGCCTCTGGCTCAAATAAAGGAGAAGAAAATGATAATTTTATTATTTTATGTTAGCTATGCTTTAGCAGGAGATGTTTTCTAATGATATTAGAATTATTATTCAGTATAGCACTCTTTATTAATGGTGGACACTTAATAGATAATAAATTTAAAGTACACCATTATAGTGATGAGGATTATAAAGAAATTTTCTTTCTAAAATCCTCAGATTCAATTTCTAAGAAATGTATTAAACATTCTGAAGTGGAAAAGATTAGTTATAAAGTTCGCCATCGTGAGGGTAAAAATCAAAGGGAGTATGATATATCTAACCCATATCCAATACAAGATACACCACAACAAGATACCTTTAATAGTCAGAGGAGTTACTAATACCAAAAGGTGATTGCTATGAAGCTAATGGGAGATTTATTACACATAAAATATATATAAATGAAACGCCTCTGGCTCAACCCCCACCCAAAGGATTTAAGCAAGAGCCCCGCAGTAGCGGGGTTTTTTGTTTGTGGGATGATGGGTAGATTTGGAAATGAAAACTATTAAAATTACAGATATCTTATTTGAGGGACACAACCATCCATTTGGGGTTATTGCTCCACATTGAGGGGAGATCTGCCCACATATACCTCTTTACTAAATTAGTTTTAAAAATTCTATTAGTGCGATCTTCTCTTTTGGGGTAAGCGTGGAAAATTCAATTTCGTGACCCTGATTGGAATATCCAGGCAAATTTGTATTGATAATAACTGGCAAGCTGAATGGTTGATAGCCTTTCTTATACTTAAGATAATCATCTTTATCATGTAAAATTCCAACTTTTTCATAATCTAACATATGTCCACCAACCAAAAATTTTTCAGGTCTTTTATCGGGAAAGAGCAAATGCCATAAAGTTGGAACTGAGCCATTATGAAGATAAGGGGCCGTTGCCCATACGCCATCTAAAATTGTTCCAACATACCCTAATGTTCTTTCAGCGTGAACGCCTTCAAATTTACTATCCCTTAAATGTTTTATTAATTGTGAATTAATTGCTTTGGCTCGCATTGGATCAGTTTGAATTTCTTCAAGCTTACTAAGTTTGTTTGGGAACGATATAAGCTTAGGTCGCACTAGGTCATCTGAATACAAACCATGACATGATGCACAATTATTATTATAAAGTTCTCTTCCTTTTTTTGCGAGATTAGAATCGATTTGACCAGGGAATTGCTGTGGAACATATTCTTCATAAATAGCTTCCACTATCTGATCAATTTCTAAATGCATTTGGGAAGCTTGTGTTAAAGTTATCCCCATTGTAGGAACAGTGAATAATGAAATTATTCGGGTGTGATCCTTGATTATACTTTTTTTAGAATATTTATACTCCTTTTCATCTCTCGGGTAAAAGTGTTTGTTGTCTGCAGCATAAGCACCATCATATAGTAGGGAAGTTCTTAATTCCCTTGAGCTAAGATCAGGAATGGAAGTAAATCCTACCTCATTATCATTATATTTTTCTCGTTCAATAATATTTAATTGATATTTTAATGCAGAAACCCCATTCGTAATTCCTGGAGCGCCAAGAGGATAAGGCGCCAGTCTTCCAAGTTTTTCATTCATGGTAATAATAAGTTTTTTGTAGTTATTAAACAGAAGGTGGTTAATTGTAAACTTTTCTAGAAAACCAATTTCAGGGTATAAATTATTTAATGATTTTGTGAATTCCTTTTTTTGATCAACCACATATAAGAGTGAATTAAATACTTCGTTTACATACATTTCAAAGTTTATAGATGTATTTGGCTGACCGGCCCAAAGTTGATTTGTAGTAACACCCTCTTCATCATAAACTGGTCCTGCATGGCATGATGCGCATCCGATGTTTACACCTTCAACAGGAAAAATGTTTAATAATCTTGTTCTGCCCTTGACAATACCTAAAGGTGAATACTTCAGCCGAGATTCTACAGATGGGAGGTTTTTAATGGAATTTGGGTACATAAAACCAAATTTTTTAAAAATCATTGGAAGGTTTTTTAAGTCGATTTTAAGGCCTTCTTTGTCATTATAATACATTAAAAGACTAGTCGAAATAATTTTCCAGGAAAAAGCATTTGATTGAAGAGTGTGCATTGATATCGTATCAAAACTATTGTACAAGAAATCATTCCAACCTTTATTTGAATCAAAACTAATCTGATCATTTTGTTCCAAATAACGACTTGCGCATCCCAAAATTAGGATTGAAAAAAATAGACCGACTAATAATTTATTATACTTCATTTTTTAGCAGATTAAAATCTTATTCTATCTAATGAAAGCCTACCGCTTTGGGGAATCTCTCCATCAGGCCTACCGCATCTCATAACGAAAATTATCTCATCATCACTTTTATGGCTGATAGAATTCAGCAGTTTCTTGGATGTTTCTTTATTATCTGTTAAAGAGGAAATTGGTGCACCATAATAACCAAGAGCAGTCAACCTTAACCAATCCCTGAACATTTGTCTACCGGAATCAATATAGGATTTAGATGGCGGGTTTATTAAAACAGATAAGAATGGGGCGGTATTGGTTACTGCTTCTTCCGATGAAAGTAATTTTGCTAAAAATGATGAAGAAAATTTTTCATAAATTTTTGGGTTATAGAGAACATGACCTAGCTTTGCTAACAGAGAGCTTAAGTTTAGGCAATCTGCATTGAGGCCATCAAAGTTGTAGTCGGGATGCGATTTTAAAAATCTTAACCATTTATATAATTCTTTTTGGTAATTCTTATCTTTTAAAAATTCGAATGTATTTTTATCATACCAGTGTGCACATTGATTAATTAAAATTCGATCAGTTATGATATAAAGTGTTCTAGATAATAATGCAGATTTTATTTCATTGATTGTTTGATCGCTTTCGGGTAAAAACTTACCTCTCCATGATTTTCTTTTTTTTACAAATTCCAATAAATGATCTGGTGTTCCACCTTCGTAAATCTTACCGGTTACTGCTAATTTTATGTTAGTGTTTAATTTAACATTATCTTCGAATAAATATTCGATATCATTTAATTGTAGTTTGAATTGCGAAGCGGCAATGGTTAAAGATTCAAGCGCAGCACCAATGGTTAATTGTAGGTCTCTTTTTGATGGATCAGCATATTTTAGCCACCTTTTTTCATTGAAAAAAAGCTTGAATGATCCGTCTGATTTGATTTTCCATTTGATAGGTTGAGTATTATGTGGGCTAGGATAATTTGAATTTTCGATCAATTGATCGATTCTATTGTTATCTAAAATCATATTTCTTTTTTATAAAGACAAAGTTTGTGCAATGGCTTCCCACCTGCTTTTTCAACATTTCTCAAGCTTGGTATATTTTCATCTGAAATCCAGGTAACACCTAAATATTCATAGCCCCTTGATTTCACAGCGGATAATGTATGGTACATTAAAATTCCGCCCAATCCCTTGACTTGATAATCTTGAATAACTGAAGTATAAATTAGTCCGGCACGTTTTCTTTGCGTTTTAAGTTTTAAAAGATGAAATGGCGTCATTAAAGAAAAACGAGATTTATTTGCTTTTACAAATGGGTTAAGATCAGGTAGACAAACTGTCACTCCGATGGGTCTATTATCATGATATGCTATTGTTGATATATGATTATCTATAATTAATGACATATCTTTAGATTGAAAATAAAATTCATCTTTTGTTACTGGCACAAACATGGGATTATTTGCAAAACCATCATTTAAGCAAATTCTAGCATGTTCAATGTGAACTTTAAAATTTCGTTTATTAATTTTTTCAAATTTAATTTTTTCATCATCTATAGATGAAAACTTCATATCTTTATTCAAAATTTCTGGATCAATTGATTTTAAATCTATTTCAAAAGTTGTCATCGGGAAAAAACTATTATAACCTAATTTTTCTAAGAGTTTACTGATTTGAGGAGGTGAGTAAACTTGGTCCATGTAAGGAACATTTTCAAATCCATCTGTTGTTACTCCTATTTGCTGCATCGCGGTTAGGTTAAAATTCCCCATTATTTCAGAAAATTTATTAATGCGCGCCCATCTTTCGACTCTATCAAATAAGGCTTTTGCAACATCTAAATCATCAATACAATCGAAGAAGCCAAAATATGCAGTTTTCGATTTATACTTCTCGTTTGATTTTTTATGAACATGTACTACAACTCTTCCAACTGGTGTTCCATTTTTGAATGCAGAAAAAAAGGTAAATGTGTTTTTGTCTTTAAAAAGAGGATTTTTGTTTGAGAGAAATCTTTTTAAGTCTGATTTAAATGGCGAAACATAAAGCGAGTTGGGTCCATAGGCATTAAATGGAGCTTTAAAAAATGAGTTAAAATCTTTTTCTTTGACTTCTATCATATCACTTATCCCTATCATGCGCTGATGCAAAATATGATAAAAGTTCAATCTTATCGTTTAGGCTTTGTGCAGATCTCAAATTCGAATAATTGATGAGCATTATTCGTAATGGGTCTATTGTTAAAAAAAACATATCGGACATATCCTGAGATTCCATTATATCAATAAGCTGTTCTTCTGCCGCCGTATCTATAGAATTATTTTCATGATTATTTATTTTTGATTTAAGCGCAGAATGGTTTATCAATTTGTTATTTTTAGAACCATATTTAATTAAATCTTCAGAATCATATTGATCTAATTCATCTTTAGCTAATATTATAAAATCACCTAACCCAGGGCCATGTGACCGACCAAAATTCATGCTTTTGATAAAACCATCTTTTTGATCAACTAGCCATGAAATAAAAGTTGCGCTATTTTTTTTGATTTCATAGGATCGGAGTATTTGACTTGTTCCAAATGCTACTTGAATCGTAAACATGATAAATAACATTTCAATCATTCTTTCAGGGTCAACAACAATTGAAGAGATAAACATGATTCCAACAAAAAGACTTGAGATAATAAAATACCATAGAATACTTGTTAGTACATTGTAGGGTCTCGAATGTCCATTAATTAATTGTGCTAACGCATTTATAAATACCAACGCTGAAAAAGATGCTGTACTTACATTAATTATAGTATCCTCATTATACATGTAGAATTCAAATGCTAAAAAAGGTATAGATAGTATAATAGCAATCAGGTGGGTAAATAGAACCTGTTTATCAGCAGTATTAAGATATTTTTTTTCAATTAAAATAAATCCTGCTGATAAAACAACAATAATTATTAAAGATAATTGATAGATATCTTTCCAATATTCTAATGAGAAAAGATATCCAAATAATAAAAATATTGTTAGCAATACCAAGGACCACTTATATATCTTGGGATAATGCCGCTTTATTAATGCTTCAAAAAAAAGGGCAATAACTAATGGAAGAAAGACCCTTAGGAGATCTAGTAAGGAATTCAATAGAATTGTATCCCCTAAAAAAAAGACGGCAGATCTCACTAACGTAAGACCAGCAGAAACCATAAGAAAAACTTTGGTAATTTTGATCAAATAGCTTTTTACGTCATCCTTTTTTAGACTCAGATAATATTGAACTATAGAAATAAAACAGATACTATTTATAAAACCATCAACCATAACTACAATTAAATATCTTTAAGAAGTTTATTTAAAAATCTGCGAACAAGGGCTTTAATAAAAAAAGCTAAAAGAGGATTTCTAGGTTTCTCGATTTTTCCTTTATATGGATTCCAAAAATATCCTTTATTATCTGCCCCAGATGGCTTGTTAAGTATTGCAAAAAGCACCTCGTAGGCCATCATGTTACCAGTGGCTATTACCATAGGAGCAATAGACATCCTACTCCTTTTTCCAGCCATATATTCTGCAGCTATTTCAATATCTATATATTTTACTGAGGATGAATGTGTCATCACAAACTCAATTTCTTTGAATACACATACATCGATATCATCGCTGGTTATTTCATCAAGCGATTTACCAATTGTTGGAAAATTCAAAGTTTCTTCAGGTCTAGGATCATCTGGCTTTACTACATAGACCGATGGAAGCGGAGATGCGTAAGCATCAATTACTGTGCATCCATGCATCTTTGCTTTTCTATAAATTAATAGTGTTGCCAAAATATCATCAGTACCATTAATAATTATTTTATTTTTATCACAGATCTGATCAAGACTATCAGGCCAATCTTTTTCATATGAAGTAATATTTATATTTGGATTTAATTTTAAAAGCTGCTCTTGAGTAGAAAATACTTTCGATTTTCCAAGAGTATCAGTGTTAGCAAATACTTGCCTATTAATATTTGATAATTCAAAATCATCAATATCTGCAATCGTAATATCCTCTATGCCCATCCTAGCTAGCGAATTAACGCAAGCTCCACCCATACCACCCACTCCACAAACAAATATTTTTGAAGATTGAATTTGATGCTGTTGCTCTTCTGTCACAAAACCAATATTGCGATTAATGAATTCTTTGTAATCAAATTTTTCCAAATTACCTTCTCGGCTTTAGATCCATGGTGGATGTGTCTGATTTAAACCAATAATAGATTGGTAATAAAATTGATTGAAGTATAACTAAAATTATATTATTAAGAATCATCACAAGTGATTTTATAGGAACGACGCGTATAATATATCTTTGAAGATTGAAAAAATCCAATTTAGCAATTTGAATAAAATCATCTCCTCTATTATAATCTAATCTTTCACTACAGAAATTGTTAACTTGATCATTTCTATGTTTCGCAACATCATCCCAGGACTTCAATAGATTATTAGATCCTCCAGTATAGGCATTTTTGATAATGAAAGATTTTTCATCAAATTCAGCTTCATGGCCGACACCAAACATATGGCGATGATTAAGCATGATTTGTCTTACAAGAGAAATATGATCAAAGGTTCTTCGGGAATCTTTTAGGGCATCGGGATATACTGAATCAAAACCTTCTGAGACCAGTCCAACAACAGCAGGAACTTGCGTTACGTTAGAGATCCAAATAGGCTTAAGCCTGTGCCTACAAAACATAATGACAACTGTAAGGCCATAAAGAATAAATGACAATCCTTTACTTCTATAATCTGGATCAATCATCACAAGTCCTAGATGGATAAAATATATAGGCTTATTTTTTAAAGTTACATCTAAAAGAGGGAGACAATTAAAAGCGATTAACTTTTCATTATTTTTATCACGTACGGTAGTAAGGATGCATTTTTCTAAAAATTTACCATCATCAGAGTCCTTAAAAATGCCATAGTCTAATATTTGATTATTAGGTGTACATTTTAATGAAAAAGTATAAATCTCATCCTTTAATTGTTTTTGTTCATCGCTATCTAAAAATAAAGCCGGTCTTTCAAATATATGGATATTTTCACCTCCAGAGGACTTGAACTTAAGTTCAAAATTAGTCCTACCTATTTTTCGCATCATTGAGAAAATATTCATGAAAGATATTTTTCCTAGAATTTTCCTATAATTACAATAAAACTAAATTAAATATAAACTAAAGTTATCTTAATAAAAATGGTTAATAGCCCCACATTCGTGGGTTTTTTTGTTTGATGGATGATGTGTAGATTTGGATAAATGATTAGGATTTCAAAATGAAAAAGACATTACTAATCATATTATTAATTAATCGGTAGTATCAGGTTCTGTACTGCTTGGTGCACAGCATTTTTTCGTGCCACAGGAACAGCAGCAACCTCTACCAGTCCAGCCGCGAATGACGAAACCAAGAACTATCAACGGCAAGCCCAGTACTCCGCAGTTACACGCAGCTGAACCAAAGCATCCACCAAATATTGCTACGCTGAGTAAATATGCACCACCAACAAAACAAACCAAATCTAATAGTCCATACAAGTAGCAGCACCATTTATTGTTACATTTTCCTTTCATAATATCCTTTCTGTAAATAGTATTTTCGTTAATTAGTTCTGTAATTTAAGGAATAATTGTGTTACGAGAATGGATCAGTTTGAAATCATCTGGATACTCGTTACAGTGATTGGTGCGTTAAACTATGGTTTCAACGCCTATCAAAAGGGATTTAGAAGACTATTGAAATGGGATGTCATATTTCTGATAATCTTGGATACTCTTATGTTTGTTCCCTTGTCTTTGATTGTGGGGCTTTAATAGCGTTAGATAAAGAGTAAAAATGAATCGATTCTTAACCTCCCAGTAGCGGGGGTTTTTTGTTTATAAAAAACACGCACATTGTAGTATAATTTTTTGTAATTTGCTGTATTTAGGGTCTCTAGCTCAGATAAATTGATTACATTTGAGAAAGAAATTGTTCAGAAATTCAAGAAATGTGACTCAAACACCATCTTTATCAATCGCGATTCAAGCATTCTCGAAGGATCTCCTGTCTCGCTCTTTACCGATAAGGGCGCGGCTGGATGTTGAGAAAGCGACTCACATTAATCCTTCTGGTTTTTGCTATAGCCTGTGATAAACAAATAACAACAGAACTTTCGCTCAATCCCACTGATGTGTACATAAAGAAACTGTCTTCTGAACTAGAGTCCTTAAGACCCGGCGAACAGATCGACTTAGGTGTAACATTGGTAGGCACCTCATCTGAATGGACCTATGAGTGGACGTGCGACGTAGGGACAGTTTCAGGAGACATGACCTCCATTATCTGGAGCGCGCCGTTTGAGGCAGGGGAATTTGGCATTACTTTCCGACTTCTTGTCGAAGGTGTCATTGCCGATTCCGTCGATGCTGTTTTTGTTGTGCTCGAGTCAGATGATCCACTAGGCTATTGGGTAACTCGATCGCCTTTGCCACGACCACGACAGGAAATAGCGCCAGCATATCTGAATGGTAAAATTTATGTGGTAGGAGGAATGACAAGCACCGGATTACCATCGAACATGGTCGATATTTACGACCCTGAAACTGATCGTTGGTCGGTGGGGATGCCATTACCGGTCGCACGGCACCACCTCTCTTTAACAGCAGCATATGGTAAACTTTATGCTATAGGTGGTGTTTCATCCGCTTTCCCGACCTTTACTCCGGCTCTACAGGTGTTTGAATATGATCCTTCCACAGACAGTTGGACCTCTAAGGCACCCCTTGAGCATACCAAAATTGAACACGTTGCGGCCACAGTCGGCGGTAAAATTTATGTCGTTGGAGGGAGGAATGGGCACGTTGCCATCGACACCCTTGAAATCTATGATCCATTAGTTGATGTATGGACTCGGGGTGCTCCGCTTCCTTTGGCTCGTACGCATTTGTCAATTGCGGTAATTGGTAATAAACTTTACGCGGCTGGTGGAAGGGCACTGGTTGTGGAACCGGGCCCCATACCGGATTATTACTTCGTAAATTACAATCAACTAGAAGTATACTCCCCAGATTCTGATAGTTGGGAATCCCTGAGTTCGATGCCAACGGCACGATCAGCATTAGGGGCAGCATCATTGGATGGGAAACTGTATACTTTTGGCGGAGAATACATTAGTGGCCCATCAGTCGGTTGGTTCGCTTTTGAAAAAACTGAAGCATATGACCCAATATCAGGTAGCTGGACTTCACTCGCATCCATCCCAACCCCTCGTCACAGTACGGTAGGCGTAACAGTGGGTCGTGTAATCTATCTCATCGGTGGTGCAGATCAAGCGGCTGTAAAACCCACCGGTGTTAATCAGGTGTTTGTTCCCTTGTCTTTGATTTTGGGGCTTTAATAGCGTTAGATAAAGAGTAAAAATGAATCGATTCTTAACCTCCCAGCAGCGGGGTTTTTTGTTTGTGTGATGATCAATTAATTACAATTTGTATTAGATGGGCAGAGCGTCGTGTA
>ERZ813253.638-NODE-638-length-11845-cov-3.937276_pt1 | contig 11845 bp, 14 predicted proteins | sample MGYA00520893_ERZ813253 | MGnify/ENA primary metagenome ERZ813253 (study PRJEB31669, sample SAMD00080414) | marine metagenome | biome: oceanic hadal pelagic zone biome; feature: marine hadalpelagic zone; material: sea water | place: Pacific Ocean:Izu-Bonin Trench...
GGCGCGTCGGCCCCGGCTCCCTCGAGCGCCTGGCCGCCGTCGCCGCGGCCCCCGAGACCGCCGCCGGGCTGGTGGTCGGCGAGATCGGCGGCAGCGCAGAGGGGGCGGCCGCCGCCTGGGTGGCCGAGAACATGAGCAAGCCGGTTGTCGGGTTCGTCGCCGGCATGACCGCTCCGCCGGGCAAGCGCATGGGTCACGCTGGTGCCATCATCAGCGGAGGCAAGGGAACCGCCACCGAGAAGGTCGCAGCCATGGAAGCGGCCGGCATCGCGGTCGCCAAAGACCCGTCAGAGATCGGTGCCGTTCTGCTCAAGACCCTGCAGGCCGCTGGATTGCGTTAGTGACAAGTTGATGAGTCGATGCTCCTCTGGCCCACCATGGACATACTGAGAGGATTGTACGTGGCTGTCTTGGCCACGCTCGTACTGCTCTCCGGATGCTTTGGATCCGGAGTCTTCGACACGAGTGAGGGCCAGAACGGCGAAGATGACGATGGAACTGGAATGAACGGAGACGGAGGCCAAGGAGGAGGTCACAACATTGCGCCGCTCATAGAAGTGATTCCGAGCCATGCCAAAGAAGGGACCCCGATATATTCCCCCTCAACGGGAGAAATAGAGGGGTACTCTGAGTGGAATGTCACAATTTATCGCGCAATTACCGATCTCGATGGCACCATAGTCTCGGCTGGGTGGGACTTCGACCTCGACGGGCAGATTGACCACAATTCAACTGCCTTCCGCGCGGTCGACGAACTCTCGATACCCTCTTCGAACTGGGTGGACGCCTCACCAGGGGCTAATCAAATCATGTCAGATGGTGCATTTGAAGATTACCAAATTACAACCATAGCATTCATCGCGACTGACGATGATGGAGCGACCTCCGGGGAGCTGCTGACAATCAACAATCTGCCTTTTTATGTCGAAGCCGCCATCCCTCCCTCCTCCGACAACACGCTGAACTCCTACGACGCCGATGATGCGAACGGTGACGCGACCTCTGGAACGACGGACATCTTGATCCGTCTCCAGATGACTGGACAGGACACCCTGAGCTGGACCTTTGTGAGTATCCAGCTGTCGGTGGGTGACACAGTCTACACGTGCGGCGTATCCGGCAACGATGCGTGCCAGATCGACCAGCAAGGCGGCGACAACGGCGCCGCCTGGGAACCCGGGGAGTTCATCTTCCTGAGTGAGAACGGCGTGCAAATCTGCTCGACCGTTGGATGCGACGTCGGCATCTCGGTGACCTTCAACGGTCACACCGTGGCCGGCGCCGGCCAGCAGACCGTCGACTGAGCATATATCTGCCTGAACATCGACAACACAAGACAAGCAAACCGCGCCTCTCAGGGGCGTCCTCCGGGACGCCCCTGAGGGGCCTTTTTTTCGTTTCAGGACTGGCCAGCAGACGGACTCAGTCAGTCCTCTGGCGGACTCAGTCAGTCCTCTGGTCGAACCTGCTGATCGACTCACGGACCTCTTGCACTGGTTGCCAGACGTGAGAGGGCGTGCCAGAGAGGATGCGCAGGTGCACCCAGAACAGGACCCACATGGCGTGTATGAAGGAAAGCACTGGAGCATGGATGGTCCTCCACCTGTTCGGCTGGATGCCATCGACGAGCCAACTGATGGCGAACAGTGCCAGCAATCCGAGATCGAGCACCAGCAGGAGGTAATCCATACCGTCCGGTGGAGCGGCTGCGTAGAGCGGTGCGCACATCAGGGCGACTCCACATGCGAGGGCAGCGAGCACGAAGAACGGCATCTTGACGTGGCTGAAGAACAGCGAGCGCATGATACGCGGCATCGACCCCATGTCCCGCGAGAACATCAGGCCATTGTTACGCCAGAGGTGCCGCACGAGCCCTTGGGCTCGCCGGACCCTCTGCAGATGCATGCCCTTCAGCGAGGTTGGGGTCGCTTCAAAGAAGCGTAGCTCGGAGTCGTGGATCGCCCTCAATCCCTGCTTGCGAACTTCGAGGGCGAGCTGTGAGTCGTCCGCGTTCGCTCCTTCGAGCACTCCTGCTGTGATCGCACTGCGCCTGTAAGCGGCGAGGGAGCCGTCGAAGATCGGAGTCGAATCACAGCGGCTCTCCGCCTCGCGCGAGCGGTTGTAGAACGTGCGGTAGGCATCCGGGCCCTCGTGCGGCTCACCATCGGGCCCGAGCGGGTTCTGCCGACCGCAGACCGCCCCGATGTCAGGATTGAGGAACCAGCGACCAACCCTCTCCAGAGCGCCTTTCGCCAAGCGGGAATCGGCGTCGGAGAGCAGGATGACCTCCGAATCGACGGATGCTTCGGACAACCCCAGGTTGACCCCGGCTGACTTGCCGGTCTTGCCACCGGTGGAGAGGCACCGGATGAGCGGCCCCAGATCGTCGTCCTTCCGCTTCCAATCCTCGACGAGCGTCAGGGTCCGATCGGTCGAACCGGTGTCGACGACGAGCACCTCGAGCAGGTCGCGTGGGTAATCCTGGTTGGAGAGGTCAGCCAACTTCCCCTCGATGACCTCGGCTTCGTCGAGCACACAGACGATGATGGTCATCTGCGGGAGCTCGCCCGCGCTCGCGGGTGGACAACTGGGCATCGGGTAGCGCGCGATCCAACTTCGGTTGCGCCAGTCCTGCGCCAGGAATGGGACGCATGCGAGCGCCCCGAACAGAATCTGCCCCCAGGCGAACCACTCCGTCGGGCTCACGTTGCCACCCCCGCCATCACCTGCTGGTAGAGGTTCGCCCAACGGGCACCGATGACCTCGGGTGTCTGGTCAGCGACCGCCGCAGGTGCCGCCAGGCACATCTGCCGCCACTCCTGCTCATCGTCCAAGATGGCGACGATGGCGTCCGCCCACACCTGCGCGTCCAGATGCGGGACGATGCGGCCTCCTCCGCCGAGGATGCCCGCGCACGCAGTTGACGCGAGCACGGGCAGCCCGCACGAGAGCGCCTCCATGGCGACCACCGGCATGCCCTCGAACTCGGACGGGATGAGCAGCAGCCCGACCCCTCGCAGCAGTTCCCGCTTCTCCTCGTCGGACATCCAACCATGCGCATGAATGCCATCTTCGGGATCGATGCCCCTCACCCAAGGGTGGTTTGGCTCAAGGCTCAGATGCAGGTTCACATCCCGCCCCTCCGCCCTCATCCTGAGGGTCGCGGAGATGGCCAGACGATGTCCCTTGATCGGACTCGAGCGGGCGAGCAGCAGCAGTTTTCCCGGGTCGCGGGAATCCGGGTCGACCGGGTCGAGCGCAGGGGCGGGAGAGCCGATGACCGCAGCATCGGATGGAAGAGCGATGAGATCGCGGTGAGCGGGCGTCAACGCGACCGGGGTGACCGAAGGGTGAGCGCATAAATCTCGGAATCGCTTGCCATTGAGCGGCGAGCGGTCGATGAAGCGGTGGAAGTCGCCCGAATGCACCTGCAGCACCACCGGCAGGCCGGCGGCGAGAGATATAGCCACGACTCGGCGTTTACGCCACCAGGAGTAGCGGGTGGCGGTGTGCACGTGCACGAGGTCCGGTGGATCCTCTCTCAGGCGTCGCACCAACTCCCTGCGCCCCTTCCTCCAGGCGAACCACTTGGATGGCGCGGAGCCGTCCACGTGAGTGCCGATGACCTCGGTCGACCATCCCGGAGGCGGATTCGCCAGATGATGTCGAATCGTCGACTGCATGCCGCCGCGGCTCTCGACAGGTCCGACGTGCAGCACCGTGGGGGACATGCAAGGGGGGCCTCGACCGGTGGAGAAGCCCGCCACAGGGATATAGGGAACGCACGATGCAGCCGCTGTGCACCTGCTCTGGGTGACCGCTCGGCGGTTCGGGGAGGATCTCCCGCAGAGGACGCAGGTAGAGGTGGCGCGGGCTCTGATGGCACGCGGATGGCGCGTCACCTTCGTTGCTCCGAGCAGCGACATCGCTGCATCTGTGGTTGAGAAGGTGGGCGCGGGATTCGTCGGCGTGAACCGTTCACGGACAGGTGGATTTGGCTGGATCACCTTCGGCCGCAGCCTCAAGCGTACTCTTCCCGCAACCTTGGCTGCCGGTGACTTCGATGTGGCGCTGGTCGGCTGGCAGGGCGTTGCCGGCAGTCACAAGGCCCTGCGAGCGAGCGCCACTCCGTGGCTGCTCGTCGACCGCGGCCCACCGGTGTTCTCCAGCATCCTCGGCAGGCTGCAGCGTTGGGAATACAAGCGTGCATGGGGCCTGACCGCATCTTCATCCGGATGCGTGGTCAAGTCAGAGGCGCTCGCAGACTGGGCGCGGGTGAAGACGAACTGCCCCGAGCCGATGACTCTGATGCCTGCGGGTGTCGACCTCGAGCACTTCCAAGTGGGCGAAGGAAGTGGTTCCTCGACCATCATCTACCACGGACGGCTCGACTCCGAGCGCAACGTCTCGTTGCTCGTGGACATCGGGGATGAATTGGTGGCGAGGGAAAATGAACTGAAGATGCACCTCATCGGCGCCGGAAACGCCTGGGATTCGCTGGCGAAGTCTGCACGCGACAGGGATTGGCTCATGCTCTCAGCGGCGGTCTCTCCCGAGGAGATCCCCGCGGTTCTGGCCGTCGCGGACGTGGGCCTGTTCCCCCTCCCAGACTCTCCGCAATGGCGGGTCGCTAGTGCGCTGAAGATCCGCGAGTGGGCCGCCTGCGGACTTCCGGTGGTCGCCTCGGACATCGAATCACATCGCTCCCTCGGTGAGCGGGAATGGCTGCGACTGCTGCCGGCGGGCTCACCTCCCGACGCCTGGGGTGAGGCTGTGCTGGAGGTGTTGTCCAAGCGTGCTGAACTGGGCGGGAAGGCGCGGCGTGACGCGGAGGCGGAGTTCAGTTGGGAGATGGCGACCGAGGCACTGCACGAGCATCTGCTGGAGTTGGCAGGTGCTTGAATGGCTCGCAGGAAAGTGATGCCGCAACGGGACACGCTGTGGCTCTCCGGTGCTGATGCCGTCAATCTCCTGTTCGGTATCGTGATTCACGTCGTGCTGACGCGCGCGCTGTTGAGCGACGAATACGGGACCTTCATCCTCCTGCTCGACTTCTTCCATGTCTGTGTCATCCTCGTCGACCTCGGGCTTCCCACGCTCATCGGGCGCGATGGCGAGAGACTCGGCTCGAGATTGAACCGGGTCCTCCACAAAGTCAGCCGTATCCAGGCGAGTCTGCTGGTCGTTGGTTGCGTCGTGTTCGCATATATCGGGTTCAACCTGTTCGGGGGTTGGATCGGACCGGCCTTCCTGCTCTCTCTCGGTGCGGGGATGCAGGTGCTGGCATACGCCCACAGGGCGGCACTGCGCGCCCTCGGCGAGGCGCGGCTGGAGGCGCTCGTGCGCATCATCGATCGCGGTGTGGTGGCGCTGCTCATGGTGATCTGGGCGAACGACCTGTTCGAGTTCGCCGTGGCCACCCTGCTCGGTCCGACATGCGCCTTCCTGACGGCAGTGACGATCTACTGGGTGAAGGTGGCACCGCGGTTGGCCGAGCCGGAGGAGACCGTTCCCGAGACCGCCGAGATGGAGATGGGCGACATGGTTCGAGCAGGACTGCCGTTCCTGCTCGCATCGGCGGCGTTGGTGGTCAACGTGCGCGTCGAGAAGCTGCTGCTCGGGCTGATGACCACTCCCGAGGACGTGGCGGTGTTCCAGATCGCCTGGCTCGGCTTCATCGCCGGCTACGGGCCGATCCTGTCACTGCGTGCCGTGCTGCTCTCATGGTTCGGAGAGGTGCGCGACGATCTGGAGCGGCTGGCTCATCGCTACAAACAGGCGTTATTCGCCTGTGCGATCCTCTGTCCTGTAGGTGGCTTGATCGCGCTCGGAGTCGGGCCGTTCGCCTTCGAGGCACTGTTTCCCGAGTATGCCGAGGATGTGAAGAGACCATTCTACGGGCTGATGCTGGTCTGGCTGTTCCAAGCGATGGCCAGCCCGTCGCTCGCCATCATCCAGGTCGGAAAGCGACCGTGGAACTACACCCGCATCCTGTGGGCGGGCATCGTCATCGACATCCTGCTCTGTCTGTGGTTGATCCCGACCCAGCCTGACCCGGTCGCAGGTGCTGTTGTCGCGGCGTGCCTCGCATCGCTGTTCGTGTTCGCGGTCTCGTTCGCTGGTTTCGCCAGAAGCGAATTGAAGCCCGCGGTCGAGTGAAGAGGGTCAAGCGCCGTCGGCGAGCATCTGCTGCAACTCACCGGATTCGAACATCTCGAGAGCGATGTCAGAGCCGCCGATCAGCTCGCCGTGCACGTAGCACTGCGGCATCGTAGGGAAGTCGGACCATTCGCAGACGGCGGAAATGGCGCGCTCGTCGGACAGGATGTCCACCGATACGAATGACTCCTCCAGTTGCTGATAGACCGTCGAGGCGCGGGCTGAAAAGCCACACTGCGGCTGTTCAGGTGTCCCTTTCATGAACAGCACCAGTCGGTTGCCTTTCACCAGTTCATCCAGTTCTTCTGGGGTCCAGTTGAATTCACTCATCCGCTCACCTCACTCCTCGCTGGGTCTGCGCACGTGAATGCCCACGAAATCATCCTGTTGGTGCGGGTGGAATGACTGGTCACCCTCATTCTCGGCCGCTTGTTCGGGTGTCCAGCACTTCAGGTCGAGCGCGTGCACGACGTTTCCCTCGATGTACTGCTTGAAGTGCGACAGGATGGGACGCTGGCGCGGCAAGGGGCGCATACCCTCGAAGGAGGGGTCGACCACCATGACGAACCAGTGGTCGCCGTTTCCCGTCAGGTCGGTGCACTCGATCTCGGCATCCGGGTAGACCTGCCTCACCTCGGCCTCGACCCAAGCTGCATCGACCATCAGCGCACCTCGGACTGCGTCCGGCTGCTGGGGGCTTTCAACCCTCGTTCGCACGGACGCTGACTATTCTGACAGCGCGGCATCGAACTCCGCGAGGTTCTCGGCGATCGTCCCCGTGTCGTTGATGAGGCCCGAACCGACCACCGACACCTCGATGCCCCAGTCGCGCACCAGCGCGATGTTGTGTGACTTGATGCCGCCGTCGATCATCAACTTGCATTGACGACCGCCCGCGGAGATCTGCGAATCGATCGCCTGGCGCAATGCGCGCACCTTGTCCTCTACTTCGGGCATGAACGACTGGCCTCCCTTGCCCGGGACGACCGACATCACCAGCACGAGGTCGAGGTCGGGAAGCAGCGGAAGGATGTCGTCTACGGGAGTGGCGGGGTTGAACACCAGGCCTGCCTGGCAGTCTGCGTCGTGCAACTTCTCGATGAGCGCCGGGAAGTCGGCGACCGCTTCGATGTGGGCGATGACGAGGTCGACGCCGCCGGCCACGTACTGATCCCAGTTCTCCTCGGCGTTGGTCACCATCAGATGACAGTCGATGAACACGTCATCACCGAGCCGGTCACGAATGGAACGGACCACGGCCGGCCCGAAAGTGATCGTCTTGTTCACGACCCAGTTGCCATCCATCACGTCGAGGTGGATCCACTCTATGCCTGCAGCGACCGCCTCATCGAGGGTCTCACCCAACCGACAGAAATCGGCGGTCAGGATGCTCGGGCAGATGATCACGCGCTCACTCCCCTGGCATGGCCCAGAGCCCACCGGTTCTCAAGCATTGCATACCGCCACGCACCTAGGATGCGCTGCTCCTCGACGGCAGGTTGATAGGACTGCTTGACAGGGTTCTGTGTCTGCGGAGGGATTGACATGGCTGGCGAGATTCTAGAGACTTCGGATGCGACTTTTGATGAGGTGACAGGGGCCGGCGGATGGGTGCTGGTGGACTTCTGGGCGCCGTGGTGCGGACCGTGCAAGGCGATCGCCCCGGTGCTCGAGCAACTGGTGGCGGAGCGGGACAATCTGACGATCGCCAAGGTGAACGTGGACAACAATCCCAACTCACCCGGACGCTTCGGAGTGCGCGGCATCCCGACGCTCGTGCTGTTCAACGACGGGAAGGTGGTCGACCAGATGACCGGCGCCAAGAGCAAGGACGGATTCGACGACTGGCTCGACAGGCACATGTCTTGAGTGGAGACCTGTCTCCGGCGTCGGCCATCACACCCTTCGAGGGTGGCCCACAGGTACGACGCGGAAGATGCGTTTCGTCTGTCGGTGATTCCGGCCGTACTCCCCAGCGGAACACACTCCCCTCGCGCAGGGGGGCGCGGTGTCGTAGATCCTGTCTCGGTGCATGGTGACGATGTGCGAGGTGCACAGCCGCCCGGTGAAGTCAGGATCCGATGGTGGATCGTACGAGTAGAAGCATACGAGGAACAGGTCATCGAGTTCGACCAGTTCATCGATGTAGTATTCCAACCGCCTATGGTCGGTGTTGCAGTACGCCAACTGCATGCCATAGGGCGCCAGCGCCTCCGACCAGGTGTGCGGCGCCTGTGAATTGATCACGCGCATGAAATCCTCCGCTCGCACGTCAGCCCCGGTAGCCTGTGCCAGAATCGCCAGCGTGGTCGGGACGCAGGTCGGACCGACCTGATGCGCGTGCTCGAGGTCGAGTTCTTGGAAGAAAGGGCCATCCCCTTCACTCGATTCATCCGGGCTCCAGAGAGGTGCGCTCGCATCCGGCGTCCACCGCTCAAAATCCCCATTCATATTTGTTCTACTCATTGATTCCATCTGCAATCATCATCCCGTTTAGTAAATGCATGACAAAATCCACCTATTATAAATCAAATAGAGTAATGAACCCTCATAATTACGAATATTAATTGATAATTAAATGCAATTAACCACCTAATTTATATATGGTGGATGTGTATGGAGTGCTGTCGCGGAGGAACAACGCATGAAATCAAGCATCGTTACAGATGACGCCAGGTGGGATCGGTTTCGCCGTCCTCACCGAGGATACCTCCGACAACCAGACTTCTGCTGAAGTCGCCGCAGCCCAGAGGCGGATCATCTCCCCTGGCTGCGTCAAGGATACGAGTCCGCGTGGTCCAATGGAAAGGATGGCTGCCTGCGAAGAAGCCGGTGGGGGTTCGACTCCCCCCGCGGACATCTGCTCACCACATCCCCTGAACTGGATGGAGGTGCGGTGAGAGGAGAACACAACAGGTGATAGAATGAAACAAAAGAGAACTGAAAGAACTGGAAATGAACGAGATGGAGACGCACCCGATGCAGCGTCAGGCATCACGCTGATAGTCATCAGTGCCGGCGAGGACGAGGCGAGCGAGAACATCGGGGGCTGGCTGCGAGCAATCGTCGACTGGGAGGAAGGCCCGGAAGTCGAGGGCGTGCCGAGCTGGAGATGTGCTGACGTGCGCCTGTGGTGGCGCTGGGGCCGACAACTCGGGGAGGACTGTCTCGACGACAGGTGGGAGGAAGAGACGGGAGAGAAGGTCGAACAGACCATCCACCTGACGCGGCACACCTCGAAGAACTGCGTGCCGATGGTCACCATCCACGCCTTCGGCAACCCACAACTGCTGTGGGGTCAAGAGCCCCCCGAGGGAGGAACAGCCGGACTGGCCGTGCCACCTGCACCAGAGATGGCACAGTGGTATCGGGCATTGGTCCGGCTGGCCAGAGAGGCAGAGATGCAGGAGTGGGAGACCCATCTCGAAGCGACGCACAGGGGACCGTGGCAGGAAGGACCTGCGATGGCCATCGAACTCGGCTCGAACGAGGAGCACTGGAGGTGCGGCGAGGGAGGAGCGCTCATCGCGCTGCTGGTCGCCGAAGAACTCGGACTGGAGCACAGGAACCCCTTCGGAGAGCGGGGGGCATGGAGATGAGCGCGAACGATGACGAGTATGCGGGACAGGTTGCTGTCGTCAGCATCGGTGGAGGCCACTACCCGCACCGATTCGAGCGGCTCATCCTCGAATGCGAGCACCTGCTGGCGGGACACATCATCCCCTCGTACTTCCTGAAGTACGGCAACGAGGCCGCAGCGAGAGCCGGCGACGAGGTGGCGGACGGCCACTGGGAGCACACCGTGACCGAGGCCATCGAGTCGACACGCAGGGCGTTCCCCGGTGCCGAGGTGTGGGTGTTCCTCGACTGGAAGAGCCTCAGGGGATGGCAGAAGCCACCGCTGCTGGCACTGCTCGACGAACTCGGTGTGCCGTGGGGCAAGCGGGCGAACGACTTCCCCTCCGGAGGTGAGATGCATGCGTGAAGCAGACTACCACATCCACGAGACGGTCGAAATGGTCGACCCCGATGGCACGACACGGCACATCGACGTGGAGATCGCCCCCATCATCCAGAAGTTCTGGGAGATGGGCGTGCGGACATTCGCCTGCTGCCAAGGAGGGGAATGGAACGGCTGCAGCGTCGGCTATGGCTACATCGGCATCGAGTCCGGATGGGAGAAGGTGTTCGAGGTCATCGGGCCGGGCGGTGTGCATCCTCGGCCGGGATGGACGACCATCCATGGTGTGCACTACAACTGCCACTGGGGTCGATACGGGGACATGGGCGAGCCGGGATTCGTCGTGCGAATCTTCTGGGAGCATGACGATGGCCATGGCGCCATCCGTGAGATGGAGCAGCGGTTCGGCATCGACCCCCTGCCCATGCTGCTCGAGGAGTGTGGTTGAGCATGGCAGCGCAGTTCGACCCTGAGACGTTCGACGCGTTACCTTGGGAGATGCGGCACCGCCTGCTACGCTCGTTCAAGTGTGGGAGAACCGATTCCTATCGCCTCAGGGACTGGTTGTTACGACACGCTGTGATGGACGATGTCGTCCATGTCCGTCGACGGGCTGCAGTGGCGCTCGCCGATTGGATCGGGGCTGCGAGGTTCGTCAATGAGGTGGTCGCACCCATCGTCGAGGAGGCGGACGCCGGTGCAGCGACGCAAGCCATCGAACTGCTGCTGTTCATAGGCAGGCATCCAGATGAGGCGAAGATGCATTGTCTGACATGGATCAAGCACACTTCCCCCGAGGTCAGGGTAGCGGCCGCGAGGGTGCTCGGAAAGTGGCACACCCATACAGGCTCGACCTTCAATGCGTTGGTGAAGGCGACCAAGGACGATGAATGGAAGGTCCGCCTCGCAGCATGGGTGGCACTGAGGAGCACACTTGAGAGAGAGACGGAAGCCCTGGATGAACTGCTCAAGGTTGCGCTGCATGACGCGCGGGTCGACATTCGTGGCTGGGCCGTCAGAGCCGTGTACCGGCTGCAGGGACGGATGCGAAGGGGGTTCCTGGATATCGTCGCGAGTCTCGTTGATGATGAAAATGCAGAAGTGAGGCGGGCAGCGATGGATGTGCTGCTCAACTCCCCGCGTGAGCGGACCATCCAACAGGAATTCGACAGAATCGAACAGATGCAGAACCGCTTCGGAATGGACATCAGCAACATGCCGCACGAACGCTCGTACGCCCTGTTGAAGTCGGTCATCGACGAGAACACGGACCGGGTGACCGTCTATGAGGACCATATCCGCGTGCTCGGGGATTCCGGTGCGGAATGGATCGTGGACAAGGACGGATGTTCAGTGGTCTGTGACGACTGGCCCAGACTGATCTGCATCACACCTTCCGGGAAACTTCCTGAAGGCGACCAACTGGTTGCGTACGTGCTGACGATGCTGAACGACCTGACTGCAGCGGAGCGCATCACCCAGATCGCCGGGGGGTTGGCGATGAGCAAAGACGGACACGCGAAGTGAGGGGCTGGAACCTGCGGAGATGGAATGCCCAACGAAGGATACGCTCGTCCAGCAGCGTTCAGTTCGAGGCGGCTTCGAGCTTCGCCTTGCGCTCGTCCACCGCCTCGCCCACCTCTCTCAAGAGTCGCTCGCGCATCGCCTCGTGCCGCCACTCCCCGTCAGCCAGCTCGACTACCAGCCCCCGCTTGAGCAACACCC
>ERZ813253.639-NODE-639-length-11833-cov-4.152230_pt1 | contig 11833 bp, 8 predicted proteins | sample MGYA00520893_ERZ813253 | MGnify/ENA primary metagenome ERZ813253 (study PRJEB31669, sample SAMD00080414) | marine metagenome | biome: oceanic hadal pelagic zone biome; feature: marine hadalpelagic zone; material: sea water | place: Pacific Ocean:Izu-Bonin Trench...
CTGGGCTGTGGCCCTTGCGAGGGATTGTCCAGGTGGGTGACCGGGGCCTTGGGCACCACGGAGTTTGCAGATTGGCTGACCCAGGGCGAGGATGCAACGGTCTTTGACCACTGGACCGTGATCCAGGACGCCGTGGAAAACGGTGACATTTACTGGATTACCTTGATGTACCAGAGCTTCCAGACCGGTGCTCCGGCCGGGGACAACGGGGTGGCCAGTTGGGTGGACGACTTCCCCAACGACAACATTCCAACCTTGACCACCAACCAGGATGGGTCGGACACGGCCTTCGACGGGGACGATGGTGTTTCCTATGGTTCGGACTGGTATACCCACGTGAACCTTTCCTTCTACCCGTTCGTCACCTTGTTCGACGAGAACCTGGAGCTGATCAAGAACTCGAGCCTACGCTCGGGATGGACCAAGCCCATGGACGAGTTGGCTGAACTGCTTTCTGGCGACAGCGAGTAATGCCGAAGGGGCGGGCTCGCCCTCTTTGGGGCCCCGTGGCCGCCCGCACCCTACGCGGTGGGCTCGGTCATGGATCGGAAGTCCAACAGGAGATCAATCTCTTCGGCGGAGAGTTCTCCCTCGGCCAGGGCGACCTCGCGGATGCTGCGGTGGGTCTTGAAGGCCAGCTTGGAGAGACCAGCGGCCTTGTCGTAGCCGATGACCGGTGCCAAGGAGGTGCAGATCGCGAGGTTGCGCTCCACCGAGGCCAGGCAGGCCTCCTCGTTGGCTTCGATGCCCTCCACGCATTTCGTGGTGAAGGCGTTGACCGCCCCAGCCAGCAGATTGGTCGATCCCAAGAGGTTGTCCGCCATCATGGGCAGGAAGACGTTCAACTCGAAGTTCCCCTGGCTTCCTCCCATCGTCAGCGCCACATGGTTGCCCATCACCTGGCAGCAGACCATCGTCAGTGCCTCCGCCTGGGTGGGATTGACCTTCCCGGGCATGATGCTCGAGCCCGGCTCGTTCGCCGGCAGCGACAGTTCACCGATGCCGCAGCGCGGCCCGGAGCCGAGCCAGCGGATGTCGTTGGCGATCTTCATCAGCGAGGCGGCGAGAGTGTTGAGCGTGCCGCTCATCGCCACGATGGCGTCGTGGGCGGCGAGTTGGGCGAACTTGTTGTCGGCGGAGGTGAACGGCAGTCCGGTCCTGCGGGCGATGTGCTCGGCCACCAAGTCGGCGAACTCGGGGTGCGAGTTCAGTCCGGTTCCGACCGCGGTTCCGCCCAGGGCGAGTTCGTGGAGGTCCTCGAGCGAGAACTCGATGCGCCGGATGTCGGCGTCCAGTTGGGCCACATACCCGCTGAACTCCTGCGACAGGGTGAGCGGGACGGCGTCCATCAGGTGGGTGCGCCCGATCTTCACGATGCCTTCGAACCCGGCGACCTTGGCTGCCAAGGACGTGCGCAGATGGTTGACCGCCGGCAGCAGCCGGTGGCTGACCTCCTCAGCGGCGGAGATGTGCATCGCGGTCGGGAAAGTGTCGTTGCTGCTCTGGCCTCGGTTGACGTGGTCGTTGGGGTGCACCGGCTGCTTGCTGCCCAGTTCACCGCCGGCCATCTCGATGGCGCGGTTGGCGATCACCTCGTTGCAGTTCATGTTCGTCTGCGTGCCTGAACCGGTCTGCCAGACGCGCAGCGGGAAGTGCGAATCGAGCTCGCCCGAGATCACCTCGTCGCAGGCGGCGCCGATCAGTTCGCCCAGTTCCCCATCGAGTTCATCCAGCTCGACATTCGTCGCGGCTGCCGCCTGCTTGAGCACACCGAAGGCGCGGATGACCGGGCGCGGCATCAGGTCGTCGCCGATGTCGAAGTTGAGCAGCGAGCGGGCTGTCTGCGCCCCCCAGTAACGGTCGGCGGCGACCTCGAGCTCACCCATCGAGTCCCGCTCCAGGCGCACGTCGCCCGCACTGGCTTTGGCGCTGCGCTCGGAGACGTTCTCGGGCACCTCGGACGGACCCCGCGCTTCCGCTTGCAGGCCCTGCTCGATCAGTCGCGCGATGGTCGCCGAGCGTCCGTGCTCGCGTCCCTTCCCGACCTGCCTGTCGAGCCTGCGGGCCAGTTGTTCGGGCAGGCTCACGCTGATGATGCGGCGGTCGCCCGCCCGGTGTCTCGCCATGGTGTGGGCCTGAATTGCTTATTTATTAAATATATCCTATGAACGTCTCACATAACAGCCTTGCTCACCTGAATTCATCTCTCAAAGCGCAAGTCGCGAACGGCTGGAGTGCTCACTCGCGAGCGACGGAGATGATCTGCACCGGGTTGACTGGGCGGTCTCCCGTACCGGTGGGTGTCTGCTCGATGGCATTGACGACATCCATCCCTTCGACGACCCTGGCGAACACAGGATGCTTGGAGTCGGTACCCCTGTCCCACCAATCGAGGAACGAGTTGTGCTTGGTGTTGACGAAGAACTGGGAACCACCGCTGTTGGGACCACTGTTCGCCATGCTCAGAGTCCCTACCTCATTGGATAACTTGGCGCTGTCGAGGTGCTCGTCCTGAATGCTGTAGCCCGGGCCGCCCGTGCCGCAACGTGGGGAGTTGGGGTCGCGCGAATGAGGGCATCCACCTTGGAGCATGAACCCTTGGATCACCCTGTGGAAGTGCAGCCCATCGTAGTAGCCGTCGTCCACCAGTTTCAGGAAGTTCCCAGCCGTGATCGGCATCTCCTCGGTGAACAGTTCGATGATCACGTCACCCTCGCTGGTCTGCATTCTCACTCTCGTCATCTCAATCCTCGTAACGGCTGTGCGAGCCCCTCCCTTTGAGAGTGTGGGAGGTCGCCTCCGCAGTGAACCAGCCTCACTGTCCGCTCCGGAACATGACATCCACGTTCAAGAGGTCCGAGAGTCCCGACCTGTCGAACTCCGAGTTCTGCCGCTCGTGGATCCTGCCGTCGCGTACCAGCCACACGTCCGTCACCCGGGTGTCGATATCCACTCCTGTTGGTGCAACGCCCTGCGCCTCGCCGGTGTGTGTTCCCCTCACGCGCACCTTGCTCACCACGATCTCTCCTGCGGGGATGAGTTCGATGATGCTGCAGCGCAGGTTCGGGAAGGCGGCCAGCGCCACCTGCACGTAGAGTTTGTAGTCGCTGAGGGAGACCTTTCCGTGGGGGCCACCCTGAGCGGTGAAGTCGGGAGAGAACAGCTCGTCGGCCAGGTCGACGTTCTTCCCGTTCCAACCCTCCTCGAGCCAGCGCCGTACGATTTCGACGTTCTCCTCCTCGCTCAACTCACCCGTCCCCGGACCGCGGTGGGGGGGATGGCGATATTTTCGCTTTCGGGCGATTAATTCAGGGCACGCGTCACGCGTCGCCTTCGATATCTGCCAGTGTGAGCAGTGGTATCAGTCGGATTCCAGCGTTTGCGAACGCTTCCGCGCCGCCTTCCTGACGATCGAGGATGGTGATGCATGCGACCACCTCACAGCCGATCTCGACCAGTCGTTCCACCGCCTTGAGCGCTGATCCCCCGGTGGTCGTCACATCCTCGAGGATGACGCACCTGTCACCCGCGGAGAGGGTGCTGCCCTCGATTCCCGGTGGGTTTCCGGTCTTGCGCCCGCCCCTTCCCTTCGCCTCCTTGCGGATGATGAATCCGTAGAGCGCTGAGCCGATCGGTGCCTTGGCGATGGCGATGCCGGTCAGCGGGACCGCGCCCAGTTCGAGCCCGCCGATCGCGTCGGCATCGAGTCCTTCGAGTTCGGCGTGGATCAGCACACCGAGCAGGTGGGCGCACTCGGGGTCGAGCATCACCGGTTTCATGTCGAAGAAGTGCCGGCTGGTGCGGCCGCTGGCGAGCGTGAACTCCTCGGTGTCCGAGCGCAGCCAGGCGAGGTCGCGCACCTTGACGACCAGCCGCTCGCGCGCATCAGCGGTGTCGGTAGTCTCGCCCATCTGCTCGCCGGCCTCCGCTCTCGACCTGAGCCGAATAACCTTCGCTGAAGTCCACCACCTTCAGCAGGGGGCCATCTATTCCCTACCGAACCCTCATAGACGCTCGCAGAGGCACTTGAGCCGCCGGCCCGGGTCACGCGCACGATCAACGCTCACTGGGTGGATTCGAGGGAACAGAATGCCAGCAGGGTGGGACGAACAGCGGCTGACGGCCGAACTCGACGCCTATCAGGAGTGGCTCGATGAACACACCGACGAGATCTACCTTGTCGCCGAGGAGGCGAAGGCGCTCGGGAAGGACTTCAGCGAGGTGGTCGAGATCCCGCGGGCCGCCGATCTCGCTGGGCGCACCGAGAAGTTGCTCGAGGAGTATCTGGACGGCATGGAGATCGAGACCGAGTTGCGTCAACTGCTGCTGGAGCATGAGGACCGCGAGGAGACCGCCATCGAGATGGCCACGCGCGTCGCCAAACGTATGCACGCCCGCACGAAGGATATCGTGAAGGCGATCGATACCGGTCTGCGCGTCGGGCTCGCCATCCTCACCGAGGCGGTGCTGGTCGCACCGCTCGAGGGCATCGGCCGCGTCCAACTGCTGCACAACGAAGACGGCTCGCAGTTCGTCTCCATCGATTTCTGTGGACCCATCCGCGCCGCCGGCGGGACCGCCCAGGCGCTCGCTGTGCTCATCGCCGACGTCCTCCGCCGCGAACTCGGGGTCGGCCCGTACAAGGCCCGCTTCGACGAGGTGGAGCGGGTGAAGGAGGAGTTCGGCCTCTACCGCGGCAACCTGCAGTACCGCCCGCCGCCCGAGGAGGTGGAGATGATCGTGCCCGCCTGCCCGGTGATGGTGAACGGGGAGTCGACCGAGGACATCGAATGCTCCGGTTACCGCGATCTCGAGAACATCGAGGGCAACCGCGTGCGCGGTGGAGTCGTGCTGGTCATCGGAGAGGGGCTGTGCCTGAAGGCTCCCAAGGTGCAGAAGCACACAGAGAGACTGCAGGTGCCCGGCTGGGAGTTCATCACCCACTTCGCCAACAAGGGGAAAGATGGCGAGGAGACCGGTCGCGACGGTCGTCACCCGCGGCGCAGCATCAAGCCCAACTCACGCTTCATGGACGACATCATCGCCGGCCGTCCGGTGTTCGGGGAGCCATCCAAACCCGGTGGATTCAGACTGCGCTACGGGCGTACGCGCGCCACCGGCCTCGCCGCGGGTGCGCTCAATCCTGTGACGATGCACGCGCTCGGTGAATTCCTCGCGGTGGGGACGCAGATGAAGATCGAGCGTCCCGGAAAGGCGTGTGCAGTCACACCCTCAGACGATATCGAGGGTCCGTGGGTGCTGTTCAGCGACGGCAACTTCGGAAGGATCGACATGCTCGATGGCTGGAACCAGTTGGAAGAGGCGCCCGAGAGCATCTGGGACAACGGGGAGTTGATGCTCGGCTACGGTGAATTCCTCGAGAACAACAAGCCGTTGGTGCCATCGGCGTACAACCGCGACTGGTGGGCCGCGGACATCATCGCGGGACTCGTCGATGAGGACGCCGTCACCGACCTCGCCCAGTTGCTCGGCCTCGGGCGCTCAAAACTGCCCGAAGGTGTCCCTGTGACGGAGGTGGGGGGAGATGCAGTCAAGTCAGCGAGGAGCGGACGCCTGTGGAGTCGCTTCCTGCGCCACATCCTGGTCGACTGGGAGGTGGCGAAGGGGATCAGTGCTCGATTCCAGACAGCTGTGCCTTCTCCGTGGAACCTCTGGTGGGCCGACCTGCCGCTCGAGTGGACCGCGCCGCTGCGGGAGCAACTGCTGCGGGCGACGACTGAACCGGGTTGTGCGGGAGCGCAGGATGGCTGGCGCGAGTGGAACCCAGATGCCGCACGGCTGCGTCTGCCGACAGGCAGCAGCAGTGGGAAGCAGATTCGGTTGGCCACAGCGAGGGATGCTTCCGGAGTCGAGGCGCCCCCTGACCGATTTCTTGAATCGCTGCTGGTCGATCATGGCTTCGTCAAGTCCGCCTGCATGGTGCTGGGCGTGGCGCACATCCATGACGGCGATGACCTGCTGTTGCTCGAAGGCTGGGAGGGGCTGCTCGACGGACTCGGACTCGAACAGGTCGACGGAGAGGTCCGCTCGCGTGCGGAACTCATCGCGGTCCTCGACGAACGTCTCTCTCGGCTCGCGCACTCGCGGCAGTTGGTGGGTAACGAGCGGCTCAGGAAGGAACTGCTCGGAGCGGAGCAGGACGCCGTGCGCACCCAGGCGGAGACGGCAGCGCGTCAGCGGGGTGAGAGCATCGCCGCCACTGAGCGTGCCGGAGATGAGGCCGCCTCTGAGATCGAGGACGAGGGTCCCGAGGATGAGGATCGGCTCGAAGCGGCCGCGGCGCTGCTCGACGAGCATCAGGTCGACAGTTCTCTCTGGCTGGTGCGCCGCACCAGTGAACTGCGCTGGGAGAACGCTGCGCCGGTGCGCATAGGCGCGCGCATGGCGCGGCCGGAGAAGGCGGCGCACCGCGAGATGAAGCCCGCCGTCCACGCCCTGTTCCCGATCGCCACCGAAGGCGGCCCGCAGCGTCTGCTGTCCGCCGCCGCCGAACGCGGCTCGCTGCGCGTGCAGCTGGGCGTGCGTGAGTGCGTCCGCTGCGGTCGACCATCGCCGCTGCTGAACTGTCATCATCGCCTCGTGCCAGACGAGCCGACGATGTGCGGCGGCCGCACGCTCCTGAAGCAGCAGAGAAGCTCCTCCAGATGGCGCCGCCGAGGGGAGTATCAATCGCTGCCCCTGCCACAGATTCTGGAGTCGGTGCGCCTGGGTCTGGGACTCGACCGTCTGCCGAAGAAGGTGAAGTGCGTCAAGGGACTGATTTCGGCCGCTTGCACCCCCGAGCCGCTGGAGAAGGGAGTGCTGCGGGCGCGGCATGGATTGCCCGTGTTCCGCGATGGCACCATCCGCTTCGACATGAGCGACGTGCCGGTGACCCATTTCCGGCCGTGTGAGATCGGGACCCCCTGGGAGCGCCTGAAGGAACTCAACTACACGCACGACATCGACGGTGAGCCGCTGACCTCCGACGAGCAGATGCTGGAACTCTACCCGCAGGACATGATTCCGTCACGTAATTCCATCGAGCACCTGATCGCCATCTGCGCTTTCATCGACGACCTGCTCACCCGCTTCTACGGTCTCGACACGTTCTACTCCGTGGAGACAGAATCAGACCTCGTCGGCCAACTCGCCATCGGGCTCGCGCCGCACACCTCAGGTGGGGTGCTGTGCCGCATCATCGGGTTCACCAACGCCTCTGGTGGATACGCGCACACCCTGTTCCACGCCGCAAAACGAAGAAATTGCGATGGAGATGAAGATTCAATCATGCTGCTGCTCGACGGCCTGCTCAACTTCTCTCGCGATATCCTGCCCGCCAACCGCGGCGGCCGCATGGACGCCCCGCTGGTGCTCACCACCCGGCTCAACCCGACCGAACTCGACAAGGAGGCGCTCAACGTCGACTGCGCCTGGTTCTACGACCGCCGCTTCTTCGAGGCGACACTCACCCAGCCGCACCCCAAGGAGCTCGCCGACAGCATGGACTACGCCGATCGGCGCATCGGCAGCATCGGTGCGGTTCGCGGTTACGGGTTCACGCATGGATTGGACGCGCTGGACTCGGGGCCGAAGAATTCGGCGTACAAGATCCTGGATACGATGGTGGACAAGATGAACGCCCAGTTGGAACTTGGGGCAAGACTACGCTCGGTGGACGTGCAGACCGTCGCCTCCTTGGTCGTGGAGGGCCACTTCTTCCCCGACCTGCGCGGCAACCTGATCGCCTTCACCCGCCAGAAGGTCAGGTGCGGTCGATGTGGTTACTCGTATCGCCGCCTTCCGCTCGCCGGAAAGTGCATCCGCCGCCGCCGTGGAGGCAAGGAGGCGGGGCTGTGGGGGCGCTCGAGCGGGCAGGACCTGTGTGGGGGTAACCTGATCATGACGGTGTCAGAGGGAGCCGTGCGCAAGTACGTCAAGGTGGCACAACACGTGATGGAGACCTACGACACATCGGAATACACGCAGCAGAAGTACGGCTGGCTGGCCGAGACTCTCGACGGATTGTTCGCCAACGAACGCATCAAGGTCTACACCCTCGACGACTTCGTCTGAGAAACTCCGGCTCCCGATATCATCCCTCTGGAGGGGTTGTTTCCCCGTCATCCGGGTCAGCGCTTATAACGCGCTGGCGAGTTGGCCCCCCATGGCCAGACCGGGGCGTCAATCATCACCTGTCCTCCACGGGTTGTCTCGGCAGGCCTGGGTCGCATTCACTTGCGGTCCTCACTTAGAACGGGCCTTCCCCGTCCTGTCGTGATCTGCGGGGGTCACTCAGGGCGGCGGATGCGCCCACCCGCGAGGAAGCCGAGCAGCGGCAGCATCGCCGAGGTGAGGAGCACGGCGAACAGAATGCCCCCGGTCACCTCGTAGCCTGAGAATACCGAGTTCACCAGATCGAGTCCGAGGCTGAACAGGATCAGCCCGATGATGCGTGGCAGCGCGGCGAAGATGCCGGTGATGAGCCCGGAGATCCTGCCTCCATAGTAGGCTGCCAGCAGCACCCAGACGGTGGCGAGCATCAGGAACGCCGTGGCCGGAAAGGCTGGATACCACGCTTCTATGAACGGCACCGACAGCAGTCCCAGCGGGAATGCCGTGATCCAGAAGAACATGCGCAGCCACATCGAGATGCCGTGCACCTGGCGCATGGCGCGGCCGAGCGCACGCGGGTCCTCAGCGGGCACCGTGCCGCGATATTCAGCACCGGCAGCCACCTCTTCGATGAAGGCGTTCTTGTGGCGCTTGGCCACACCGCGCATGCCCTTGCGCACCTGCTTCAGGTAGGCGTCGAGTTCCATTCAATCCTCACCTCCGATCAGTTTCTGCATGCCATCTGCGAGTTCCGCCCATGCCGCACTCAGTTGTTCCAGTCTCTCCCTTCCAGCCTCGGTGAGCGAGTAGTACTTGCGCGCCCTCCTCCCTTCTACTTCCTTGCGCCAATCAGGCTCGAGCATCCCGTTCTTCTCCAGTCTGCCCAATGCAGGGTAGAGAGATCCTTCAGTCAGGGCCATCCCCCCGTTGGTCGCAGCGGCCAGGCCGTCGAGAATAGCGCCCGAGAAACTCGGTCCGCGGTCGAGGAAGGCGAGCAGCGCGAGTTCGAGCGCACCGCGCCTGAGTTCGCTGACAGCATCTGGTCTGCGCGCCATCGTCATCCACGCTCGCAGGTCCGCATCCTCGGTCGTCTGTCATAGCCTTCGCCCCGCATCACATCTGCTCCAATCGGTCGTTTGCCTCAGAATGTCCAGAACCTAGAATCAGTCCGGGAATCACTCCCGCAGGCTCACGTTCAGTTCTCCACGATATCCCGTGCTTCAGGAAGAGCAGTATGCCCAGCATCGGGATGAAGACGAAGCTCACGATGATGAGTGGCACGAACGGGACCGCGCCCATGACGAGGGAAAGGGCGACGATCGCCAGCAGGACACGGAACATGTTCCGCTTCTCATTCTCAACCCCTTCCATCACCGGCGTCGGCGCTGGCCTGCCGCGGTAGTAGAGCAGCCCGATCACCAGCAGGTATGCGAGGATGGTGATGACGATCTGCGGCGTTCCCGGGAACAGCGCTTCATCGAGGCCCATGCCTCCTCTGGACTCGGGAAGGGTCTGGTTGTACGGGATGATGAAGAAGAAGAACGAGACATAGAGCAGGATCAGGTAGCCCGTGACGATCTTGAATCCCCTGCGGCCCAGTACCACCAGTTGCTGCGGTTGCTCCATGGCTTTCCAAGCGGGAACCAGATATCGGTAGCCGAGCCATAGTCCGAGCAGGATTGGAATCCAGGTCGCCACCACCCACGGCAGCCCCCCGCTGTTCAGCCCCAGGATCGAGCCGGCCACCAGAATCACGTATCCCAAGAGCAACTTAGCGGTCCAGCTCTCGGCTCGGAACCAATCGAGTCCCTCGAATGATCGCCTCAGTTGTGGAACGAAGAGAGAGACGGCGGTCAGCGGCATCAGGAATCCGAAGATCGGATGCCAGAAGAACGCCATCCCGAAGGTCTCGTTGATGCAGAATCCGTAGACACCACCCATGACACACCCCTGTGGGTAACTCAGGCCGGATTCATACCCGAACCAGACCACCTTGGTGACCCATGATTCGTAGAATCCGAAGAGCACGCCCCACAGGTAGAGCGAGCGTAGCGAGGTCCGCCTGGTGTAGTAAGCGAGGCTGGCGAAGAAGAGAAGATGGGCGAAATAGAGCCAGTAGGTGACCATCCAAGGCCACGGGCTGTAGAATTTCACCCCGGCGCTGGAGCCGGCGAATATCTCCGTGCAGGTGAAGGAGATCAGTCCGATGTAGAGTCGGCTCAGCCATAATTGCTTCCGCGACAGTTCCACTGTCAACTCGGGCGACTGCGAACTGACTTCCATCATCAACGGCTCCCTCTAATGGGTCTGTCGCCCGCCTTTGAGCGGTCGCCAGTCCGCGTGTCACCAGAGGGGACCCGAGGCTCCGCCCCCCGGAGGAGGATCCGAGTCCAGGTCCAGCATCTCCGGCAGGGCGGCTGACTGCATCGGATCGGTCACGACCGTCGGCGCGGCAACCGTTGCGGGAACAGCTGCGGCGAGCACGAGCGCAGCGGCGGCCGTCGGTGTGGCGGCGAGCATGGCCAGCACGTTGCGGGCCTTGCGCTTGCGCAGCGTGATGCCGATCAGTCCGAGCACGCCGAGCAGCGTGACGACCACGAACTGCAGGCCGACGATCTCGCCGGACAGCAGGGCCATGCCGAGTTGGATGATGTTGATGCTGGCGGAATAGCCCGGGTCGTGGAAGATGTGTTCCGCAGCCGGGTAGATCGTGCCGCCCAGAGCGATGTAGACCGCCACGCTGACATCATCGTTGTTCTCCGCGAACGCTTCGGACGCGTGCAGCTGGAAGGTGACGTTCGCCACCGTGACGTTGCCGTCGGCGTCGGTGAGCTCGACCTCGTCGACCCAGTGCAGCTTGTCTGGCACCTTCTGGTAGTTGTGGCGCCATTCGACGTTGGTTCCGGTGACCTTGTTCACGCCACGGACGTCGCCCGTGCCGAGCACGACCTCGTCCTCCTCGTCGGCGTCGTAGGCCATCGTCTCGTCGAACGCTCCCACCTCGCCGGAGACCTCGTCCATGAAGTCGCTGATGATCCCGAAGGTGAACGAGCCGCGGATGATGATCGACTCGACCATCAGCAGCGAGTCAGGCGTGTGGAAGTCCCAGCCGTCGATTGTCTGGTCGTACTTGAAGTCGGTAGCGACCCGTACGCCGGACCACGTCAGGTTCTGCTGCTCACCGATGCTCTCGACCTCGTAGGGAATCTCGTCGTTCTCCCAGCTCTTGTTCTCGACCGGGTCGAGGGTGACGGTCCACCAGGGGATGACCTCATCGGTCACCTCGTCGATGGAGACACCGAGGTGGAAGGTGTAGGCGATGCGCTCGACCACGTCGTCGTTGCCGCCGAGCAGCCACCAGATGTCGTCGCCGTCGTAGTCGACGTCGGTCGCCTCGATGGTGAAGTTCCAGCCCATCTCGTTCTCCCTGCCTTCCACATGGGACCACTCCTCGATCCCGTCATCGGTCATCTCCCAGACGAGGTTCGACAGGTCGACTCCAGCGTGGACATCCTCGGCTGACTGCATCTGGAAGTCAGACAGGCCCTCACCGCTGCGGGTGAAGTCGAACACCCCGTTGCCGCTGGTGTTGGCCGGGTCCTCGGGCGTGCCGGTGTCCTCGAACTCGATCATGTGCACCAGGCTCGTGGCGAACACTGTGGCGATCGGAAGAGGTACGCCGGGATCGGCCATCCCTGCGACCGGGAACGCCCCCAGC
>ERZ813253.640-NODE-640-length-11822-cov-3.374519_pt1 | contig 11822 bp, 10 predicted proteins | sample MGYA00520893_ERZ813253 | MGnify/ENA primary metagenome ERZ813253 (study PRJEB31669, sample SAMD00080414) | marine metagenome | biome: oceanic hadal pelagic zone biome; feature: marine hadalpelagic zone; material: sea water | place: Pacific Ocean:Izu-Bonin Trench...
GGCGGTGAGGCGGAGAGGGTTTAGTCAGGCGGGGTGGGGGTGGTGTCGGCGGCTGCGTTAGGGGCAGAGTGCGTTACGCCGGGACTGGGCGGCGGGGGTTACGCGGGGAACGTGTTTAGCGCGTCCCAAACCGCTTGCACGCCGGCGGGGAGTGGCGCCGGTTCGCCATGTCCCCCGATATGCTTGAAGTAGACGGGCGGGTCGTCGAATATGAAATGGTTATGAAGCGCGGTGACGGAAAGACCTGCCTCGATCGCCGCGTCCATGGCCGGGGTGAAGACGGTCTCGCATTGCCATTGGCCGGCGATGGCCTCGAGCGAAGGATAGAAGCCGGTGTGCAGCCCGGCCAGGAAGGCGGCGCCGAGCGCCGTGGTTTCTGCCACCACCGGTCGATGCACTTCACAGTTCAGCAGATCTGCAAGCTTTTGCAGCATGTAGTTATTATTTGCCATGCCGCCGTCGACCCGGAAACTGCTCAGTGTCACGCCATCCGCCGCTATTGCCATCATCAGGTCCTTGGTCTGATAGCAGACCGACAACAACGCGGCAGTCACGATTTCCTTGATACCAGTGTCGCGGGTCAGGCCATAAATTGCACCCCGGGCGTCGGCATCCCAATACGGAGCACCGAGTCCGGTAAATGCGGGCACCAGGTACACACTCAAATCATCACCGGTGCTTGCGGCCAGCGTTTCGGACTCGGCGGCGTCGCCGATCAATTTCAGCCCGTCCCGTATCCACTGCATGGTGGCGCCGGCCATGAAGATACTGCCCTCGATGGCATAACTGGTCTTGCCTTCAAGTCGATAAGCGACGGTACTCAGCAGACGACTTCCGGATTTAATCACTTCGTCACCGGTATTCACTAACAAGAAGCAACCCGTGCCATAGGTGCTTTTTGCCTGTCCCCTGGAAAAGCAGCCCTGGGCAAACGCGGCGGCCTGCTGGTCACCGATCATTCCGGTTATGGGAATGGCCGCACCAAAGAGGTCGGCATCGCAGTCTCCAAATTCATCTGCACAATCTTTAACTTCCGGCAGTAGGGATTCAGGAATTTCAAATTGTCGCAGTAGTTCTTGGTCCCATTGCTGAGTGTGAATGTTGTAAAGCAGTGTTCGAGAGGCATTGGTGGCATCGGTAAAATGACTACGGCCGCCGGTTAAATGCCACAATAGGAAACTGTCGATGGTGCCGAAGGCTAACTCCCCGGCCTCGGCTCTGACACGGGCGTCCTTTACATGTTCCAGTATCCAGCGAATCTTTGTCGCCGAGAAGTAGGGGTCGATGAGTAATCCGGTCTTTTCCTGAATACCTTGTGCCAGTCCCTGGTCTTCGAGAGCCTTGCAATAAGCGCTGGTACGCCGATCCTGCCAGACGATGGCGTTGTATATGGGTTCACCGCTTGCTCGGTCCCACAGCACTGTGGTTTCACGTTGATTGGTGATGCCGATGCAGCGAATTTCGTCGGCATTCAGTGCAGCTTTTTGCAGGGCGGCACGGCAACTCGACAGGGTAGTGGCCCAAATCTGGGTGGCGTCATGTTCGACCCAGCCATCGGCAGGGAAGTGCTGTTTGAATTCCTGTTGCCCGAGACCCAGTGGCCGGCCATTGGTGTCGAAGACCATGGCTCGACTACTGGAGGTGCCCTGATCTATTGCCAGAATATAGCTACTCATCTAACTCAATGCTCTGGAATAACGCTGGTTTCTGTTGCTTGTTGGCCGGGCTTGCATGGGGCATCGGTTCTTATAAACAGTAATCAGGATAAGGCAGCCATGTTACACTAACTCTCTCTTTTTTTGGCACGCCTTAGCCCTCGAAACTTAATACGTGACTCAATCAGAATCTGTTCACGACCTGCTGGTAATCGGTGGAGGAATTAACGGCGCAGGAATCGCCGCCGACGCAGCGGGACGCGGGCTGGATGTGGTGCTTTGCGAAAAGGGCGATCTGGCCTCCGCTACTTCTTCCAGCAGCAGCAAACTCATACACGGGGGCCTGCGCTACCTGGAATTCTACGAATTTTCCATGGTGCGTAAGGCGCTGCGCGAGCGCGAAGTGCTGACTCGGGCGGCTCAACATCTTATCAGGCCCCTGGCATTTCATATTCCCCGCTTACCCCATTCCCGCAAGTTCTGGATGCTGCGCGCAGGCTTGTTCCTCTACGACAATCTGGCCAGACGCCAACTTTATAAAGGATCTCGGAGCGTGAGATATTTCGAAGATGGCCCGCTTAACAGTGCCATCAGGCACGGTTTCGAATATTGGGATGGTCAGGTAGACGATTCCCGGTTGGTCATTCTGAATGCCCTGCAGGCCTTGGCGCAGGGGGCTACTATCTTACCCCGAACCGAATGTGTAGGAATTTCCTCAACACGACAAGGCTGGCAGGTAAGGCTGCTCGATCGCCTCCGGGATGTCGAGTCGGTGCAGAGCTTTAAAGCCATCGTAAATGCAACCGGGCCCTGGGTCGCTTCAGTGCTTGAGAATCTGGTAGAGAATTCGAGTCCTCAACAGCTGCGGCTGGTGAAGGGCAGCCACATCGTAGTGCCCCGTCTGCACGATGGCGACCAGGCATTCTTGTTACAGCATGTGGACGGGCGCGTAGTCTTTGTGATTCCCTATCTGCAGCAGTACTCGCTGATAGGGACCACCGAAGAAGAGTTTGCCGGGGATCTCGGCGATGTGCAGATATCCACTGCAGAAATCACTTACCTGATGTCCACCGTCAATCTGTATTTCAAGAATTCGATTGTGCGATCCGACATCGTGTACACCTATGCCGGTGTCAGACCCCTGGTCGACGAGGAAGGCGAGGACGCTACCAGCGTGTCCCGTGAGTATCTTCTGGATCTCGACACGTCGGCGCATCCGATCATGTCGGTCTATGGGGGGAAAATAACGACTTACAGAATATTGGCCGAGGAGGTGATTGATCAGCTCGCAAGTTTTTTCCCGGGAATTAAATCGCCATGGACCAGGACGGCGAAACTGCCGGGTGGCGATTTCGAACTGCTCGAGACGCTGTTTCACGACATCGCATCACGTTACGCCTGGCTGGGGTCGGATCTTATTGCCCGTTGGCAACATAGCTATGGCATGCTCAGTTTCGACATCCTGGGAGAAGCAACCGGACTATCAGATCTGGGAGTCCGCTTCGGCGCTAATCTGTATCAGAAAGAAGTAGATTATCTTTGCACCAAAGAGTGGGCCCGCACCGCGGATGATATTCTCTGGCGCCGATCCAATTTGGGATTTAGTTTCAGTGGGGAGGAACGCAGTGCCCTCGACAAATATATTAAGCAATCCTTTGCCGCTTTGAGTTAAGGAAAACTGAATGCTCGAACTGCTCAACATTTCACGCAAAGTCGGTGACGAAGTATATGTGGATAAGGTCAGCCTGAGTCTGCAACGGGGTGAGTTAAACATCCTACTCGGCCCCACCCTGGCCGGGAAAACCTCCCTCATGCGCATAATGGCTGGTCTCGACAAACCGGATTCCGGTTCATTGCGTTTCGACGGCCGCGATGTGCTTGGCCTGCCGGTGCAGAAGCGCAACGTCGCCATGGTGTATCAGCAATTCATCAACTACCCCACACTGACAGTCTTTGACAACATCGCATCGCCACTGACTGTCAACCGTATATCGAGGTCAGAGATCGCTTCTAGGGTCGGCAGAGTTTCGGATTTATTAAAACTGGGTGATTTCCTGCATCGCCGGCCTGACACCTTGTCTGGCGGTCAACAGCAACGAGTTGCGCTGGCGCGGGCGCTAATCAAGGGTGCGAACCTGGTAATTCTGGACGAACCGCTGGCGAATCTGGACTATAAATTGCGGGAAGAACTGCGAGCCGAGCTACCTGGTTTGTTTGCTGAAATGGGTGCAGTACTTGTCTATGCCACTACCGAACCGACCGAGGCGCTGGTGTTAGGTGGCAATACTGCCTGTATGTTTGGGGGCGCGGTGGAACAATTTGGGCCAACCCTGGAGCTTTACCGGCAGCCGGTGGGACTTCAAACCGCGAGGATATTTTCCGATCCGCCACTGAATACGCTGCTCCTGCACTGCCGCCACGGTGAGTTGCGTATTCCCGGTTCAGGACAGTCAATCAAGCTAGCCGCCGAACTGCATGACGGCCGCGACTATACATTAGGGGTCAGGCCGCATCATTTAAGCCTGGTCAGACGTAGCCCCGAGGATATCGAGATGTGCGGGGAAGTAACAGTAACCGAGATAGGCGGTTCTGAAAGTTTCGTGCATTTTGAATTTCAACACCGGGCCTGGGTGGCATTGATACATGGGATTAGGGAATTCGCCAGATCGGAAGTAGTCAGTTTTTTTGTGCAGCCGCAGAACAGCTTGCTCTTCGATCAGAGTGGCAGCCTGATTTCAAATTCCACAGCGATGATAATGACGCAGTAAACCCCATGGCCACAATCGAACTACAAGCTATTGCACATCAATATGAATCCGGGCAGGGCTCTGCGAGCAGCGATGCAGCTGAGCCCTTCGCGGTGAATACGTTGGATCAATGTTGGCCGGATGGTGGCGCCTACGCCCTTCTGGGTCCTTCCGGCTGTGGTAAGACCACACTGCTGAATATTATTTCCGGATTGTTACACCCCACCGCTGGCAGCGTGCTTTTTGATGGGGTAGATGTGACCGCCCGCAGCCCCGAGCAACGCAACATCGCCCAGGTTTTCCAGTTTCCGGTAGTGTATGAGACCTTGACCGTGGCGGACAATCTTGCGTTTCCGTTGAGGAACCGGGGGCTACCCAGGTTGGATATCGATTCTCGGGTGGCATCCGTGCTTACCATGTTGGGATTACAGGAGAAGGCGAACCTGAAAGCCCGCGACCTGAGCGTAGATGACAAGCAGAAGATCTCGCTGGGCCGCGGACTGGTGCGCACCGATGTAAAGGCTATTCTATTCGATGAGCCATTAACCGTTATCGATCCACATCTGAAGTGGCAATTGCGCACCGAGCTGAAGAAAATCCATCAACAATTTCAACACACGATGATTTATGTGACTCACGACCAGACCGAGGCGCTCACCTTTGCCGACAGGGTAATCGTCATGCACGAGGGCTCGATCATTCAGGTCGGCACGCCACAGGAGTTGTTCGAAAAGCCGCAGCACACTTTCGTTGGGCGCTTCATCGGATCACCAGGCATGAATATCATACCCTGTGTCGTGGAGGGTGCGACGGCGATTGTGGGTGAGCACAGAATATCGCTGCACGCCAGCCTCGGCTCTGATTTTAGGAACTCCGGGCTGCAAAATACGGAGCTAGGTATTCGTCCCGAATACGTGCGACTGAGCCAGGAGCAGGGTTTGCCGGCCGCAATCACCGCTATCGAGGATGTTGGTAAGCATGTAGTAGTGCGTGTCATGTTGGCAGGACATGAGCTTAAGGCGATCCTGCGCGAGGGCGAGCTAATCCCCCAGCATCCCAAGGTCTCCTTCGAACCAGGGAAGATCAATCTGTACGAAAATGCCCACCTTATCGAGGCTGCCGAATGAAGACGGTAAATAACAAGGCCTGGCTCATGGTGCTGCCGGTGTTACTGTTGGTTGGGCTGAGTGCAATTATTCCGCTGATGACGGTTGTGAATTATTCGGTACAGGATACCTTCGGCAATAATGAGTTTTTCTGGGTGGGCACCGAATGGTTTCAGGAGATTCTGCATTCCGAGAGATTTCACAACGCCCTGCAACGCACGTTGTTGTTCTCGGCTTTGATTCTCGCCATAGAAATACCGTTAGGTATTGGGATAGCGCTGGCCATGCCAAAGCGTGGCATCGGCGTCTCAGTTTGTCTGGTATTGATGGCCTTGCCCCTGCTCATTCCCTGGAACGTGGTTGGCACCATATGGCAGGTGTTTGGGAGAATAGATATCGGGCTGCTGGGCCATGGTCTCGCGAGCCTGGGTCTGGACTATAACTACACGCAGAATACCTTCGATGCCTGGGCCACCATAATCATCATGGATGTTTGGCACTGGACCTCCCTGGTGGTTCTGCTGTGCTATTCTGGGCTGGTGGCGATCCCGGAAGTCTATTACCAGGCGGCCAGAATCGATGGGGCATCCCGATGGGCGGTATTTCGATACATCCAGCTGCCGAAGATAAAACGGGTGCTATTGATCGCGGTGCTGTTGCGATTCATGGATTCCTTCATGATCTACACAGAGCCTTTCGTCGTCACCGGTGGCGGGCCGGGCAATGCCACCACCTTCCTCTCTATCGACCTGGTACAAATGGCAGTAGGCCAGTTTGATCTGGGGCCGGCGGCGGCCATGTCGCTGATCTACTTCCTCATTATACTGTTGCTGTGCTGGGTCTTCTACACGGTGATGACTGTGTCCGACCAGAGAGCGAGCGCCACGAAAGGGCGGAACCACTGATGCGGGATAGATCGGATCATCTGAAATTGGCGGTGTTGATACTCTATATCGTGTTTCTGATGCTGCCGATTTACTGGCTATTGAACATGAGCTTCAAAACCAATCAGGAAATCCTGTCTACCTTTAGTCTGTGGCCACAGAATTTCACCTTCGATAACTACATAACTATCTTTACCGATCCGTCGTGGTACAACGGCTACATCAACTCCATGATCTATGTGGTCATGAACACGGTGATATCAATCAGCGTGGCCCTGCCGGCTGCCTATGCCTTTTCCCGTTATCATTTTGTTGGCGACAAGCATCTGTTCTTCTGGTTGCTTACTAATCGTATGGCCCCGCCGGCGGTGTTTGTGCTGCCATTTTTTCAACTGTATTCGGCCTTTGGTTTGATCGACACGCACATCGCCGTAGCCCTGGCCCATTGCCTGTTTAACGTACCCCTGGCGGTTTGGATTCTGGAGGGATTTATGTCCGGAGTGCCAAAGGAGATCGATGAGACTGCCTACATAGACGGTTACTCTTTTCCGAAATTTTTCGTCAAGATTTTTGCCCCGCTGATTGCACCTGGCATCGGCGTCGCCGCTTTTTTCTGCTTCATGTTTTCCTGGGTTGAGTTATTGATAGCCCGGACCCTCACCGTAACCGACGCCAAGCCCATCAGTGCGGTGATGACCCGAACGGTGTCGGCATCCGGCCTGGACTGGGGGGTGTTGGCGGCGGCGGGGGTGTTGACCATAATCCCCGGCGCCCTGGTGATCTACTTTGTCAGAAATCATATCGCCAAGGGCTTTGCGCTGGGCAGGGTTTAAAGCCCTAAGCTGGCTTATCAGTTTCTCTTCGATCTCAGTTTGAGATAGTCTTGGCTTCGTCGTCCAGGCAAACCTCGGGAGACCAGTCGAATATGCATTTCACCAGATGGAATTTCATCAGGCGCAGGTTCATCACTGTTTTTGCTGGCATGGTCTCCATGCTGTTGTTAAGCGATGCTCTCGTCGCCCAGAGTGGGGTTTATCCTGCGGCTCGCAGTGGCGGCAACTATATGTTCAACTTCTACTTTCCACCTTCGCCAAGCTCGACTCCCTGGGCACCCGACTGGTCACCGGATGGACAGTGGTTAGCCGTCGCCATGGCCGGCAGTATCTGGAAAGTAAAACCGGCAGACGGCATTGCCTACGAATTGACTTACAACCAGGCCTATCATTCTTCGCCGGACTGGTCGCCGGACGGACGTTGGATAATTTACACCGCCGACTATGATCATCAACGCATCCAGCTAGAGATTCTCAACACCGAGACTGGCGAGATGAGTAAACTGACCGATGATCAGGCGATCTATACCGACCCGGTTTTTTCGCCGGACGGCTCCCGGGTGGCTTATGTGTCTACCGAGCCCAATGGTTATTTCAATATCTATGTGCGCGGAATTGAGAACGGTCAGTGGCGGGGCGATCCCGTTGCCGTAACCCAGGACCATGACTTCGGGCGCAGTCGACTCTACTTCGGCAGTTGGGATATGCACATTGCGCCGACCTGGTTGCCCAGTGGTAATGAATTACTGCTGGTTTCGAATCGAGATGTACCATTGGGCTCGGGAAATGTGCTGCGGGTTCCTGCCATCGAAAATGGCATCTCGCAGGCAACGACCGTGTTGGCAGAGCAAACCCTTTACCGCACCCGCCCCCACGTCTCTATAGACGGCAAACGCTTCGTCTATACTTCCACCAGTGGCTCCGCCGACCAGTATAACAATCTCTATGTGCAACCGACCGCCGGTGGTGAGCCCTACAAGATGACCTTCTTCGAGTTTGATGCCTTTCACCCAAGATGGTCACCGGATGGTGAGTGGATCGCGTTCATCAGCAACGAGACGGGGCTCTCACAGCTAATGCTACTGGAAACCTATGGCGGCGAGATCAAATCCGTCGCGATCCGGGAACAGCACTACAAACGGCCGATGGGCACGCTAAAAGTGCGGGTGCTGGAAGCATCGAATGGCACCCTGACGCATAATCGTATTCACCTCACTGCCGCCGATGGAAAATTTTACACTCCCCTCGATGCTTACGCCCGCGCCGGTACCAGGGGCGATCTGATATTCCACAATGTCGGCGAGTTCGATCTGATGCTGCCGGCCGGTGAAACCGACCTGACCGTGGTTAAAGGCTTCGAATACTTTCCCCAGGAAGTGACGGTAGATATCAGGGTCGGGGAGGTGGCACAGCTGACAGTGAAGCTGGAGCAGATGACTGACATGGGCGCCAAAGGCTGGTACAGCGCTTCCACCCATGTTCATGCCAACTATGGAGGCAACCTGCACAACACCCTGGAAAACCTGATGATGATGTCCCGTGCCGAAGATCAGGACCTGGTGCTGGAACAGGTCTCCAATAAGGATAATCGCATACTGGACTATCATTATTTCGTGCCTGGCGGGGGTGCACATCCGCTCTCAACAGACGATCAGATTGTGGTAGTAGGGCAGGAATTCAGGCCGCCTTTCTATGGTCATGTCTTCATGTTCGGCATGCGGGATCACTTAATCTCCCCGTTCGTTACCGGCTATGAAGGTACGGCCATCGAGAGCCTGTATCCCAGCAATACCGACATGTTTATCAAGGCGAAAGCGCAGGGAGCATTTACCGGCTATGTCCACCCTTATCTAGGTGAGACCGATCCGCTGGAAGGAAATCTTGGCGGTGGCAAAGGTTTTATTGTCGACGCGGCGCTGGGGACCACCGATGCCTTGGAATTGTCGGATGCCAGTCGTGCCGGCTTCTTTCCCCTGTACGCGGTTTGGAACAATGGCCTGCACGTGGTGGCTACGGGCGGCGAAGACTCCATTAGCTCGTTGCACCGCAGTAAATTAGTCGGCTCGGTGCGAACCTATGTCTATACCGGTAACCAGGGGTTGGGCATGAAGGCGTGGTTCGACGCGCTGAAGCGGGGAAGGGCCTTCGTTAGCTCCGGGCCCTTGTTGGAAATGGAAGTGGGCACCGCCTTGCCGGGAGACACCGTCGAGCTACCCGCCAGCGGTGGCATCGTTACCATTAGTGGGCGCCTGCGCTCAGTCACAGAATTAGACGCGGTGCTGCTGGTGTGCGATGGTGAAGTGGTGGCGGAATTTCCCCTGCTTGGCAATCGCAACCGCCTGAATTTATCGGTAGAGGTAACGATAGAACGCAGTGGCTGGTGTCATCTGCGCACCGAAGGTGATCCAACGCAGCGATATCCCATGGATGTTGGCTATGTGCAGGCATTCACCAATCCGGTGTGGTTTCAGGTCGGGGATGAGCCAATCCACAATCCGGACGCGGCGGCCTATGCCCTGCGATGGATCGACAAGTTGGAGGAGTTGGCGGCTGACTGGCCAGGATGGCGATCCGAGCAGGAGAGGGCCCATGTATTCGGGCAGTTTGAACAGGCGCGTCAGGTTTACCGCAGCAATTTGTAATGTCTATTCCCTGCATTGAGTATAGCGATATCACGAAGTCTTACGGCGATAAGACCATACTCGATGGCTTGTCACTGCGCATCACGGCCAATATCATCACGGCTATCGTCGGTGCCAGTGGCAGTGGTAAATCCACACTGATGCAGATAGCCAATGGTCTGATTATTCCTGAACGGGGTCAGGTCTCAGTATTTGGCTCGTCCATCACCACTGAGAATATTACAGACAAGCGCCTGGCAATTGGCTATAGCGTGCAGGGAGCTGGTTTATTTCCGCACATGTCGGTGTACGAAAACATCACGCTGATAGCAAGGCTGCAGCGATGGACGGAGAAAGATACTGAAGTCCGTTTTCACACTCTAATGCAATTATTGGAGCTGGATCTCGAGCTGAGAGATCGCTACCCCTTCAGCCTGTCAGGCGGCCAGCAACAGCGGGTGAGTCTGTGCCGCGCGATGATGTTAAACCCACCGTTGTTGTTATTGGATGAGCCCTTTTCCGCGCTCGATCCGGTGACCCGCGACAGCATTCATCGGGAATTCCTGAAACTTCAGCATGCAGAAACCCGATCTATGGTGTTGGTTACCCACGACATGTTTGAAGCGATCAAACTGGCACAGGAAATTATCGTGATGTGCGATGGCCGCATCGAGCAGCAGGGTTCGGTGGCAGAGATTCAGAATAACCCGGCCAGCGACTATGTTCAGGCCCTGTTCCAAGCCGGAGGCCAGTAGCATGAAAGCGTGCATTTCAAACCCGCTGGTTCAGGCGATGTTGCGGATACTATTGATGTCACTGTGCCTCATTGCAAATAACTCGATGGCACAGGCCGGAGATGAACCGCTTTCGATAACGGTGGGCAGCAAGAACTTCAATGAAAATTATCTGCTGGCCGAGGTGATATCGCAATTATTTGAGCACGCCGGTTACGAAGTGGACAGAAAATTTGGCATGACTGGAACCCTGATCATTTATGAAGCATTGCGGACCAAGGAGGTGGATGTCTATGTTGAGTATACCGGCACACTGGGTCAGGTGATCCTCAACTACGACGGTGAGCCCAGTCTCGAAAATCTCAACGCCCAGTTGACAGGCGAGGGCGTGGAAATATTGCCATCGTTTGGTTTCAATAACACCTATGCACTTGCGATAAAACGAGAATACGCAGAGCAGTTGGGAATTACTACTGTTTCGGAACTGGTTACTCAAGCCGACATCGAGATGGGCTTCAGCATCGAATTTCTCAATCGAGCCGATGGCTGGCCTGGCCTGGTTAGCGCATACGGTTTTTCGCAGCAGCCAACGGGAATGGATCATGGCCTCGCTTACCAGGCTATCGATGACGGCAATATCGATGTAACCGATGCCTATTCAACCGATGGCGATATCGATCGCTACGATCTGCAATTACTGGAAGATGATCTGGAGTTTTCGCCTCGCCGCGCGCATCGACTCCGCCGATAGCTTGAGCAAGTCCTGGCCCTCGAAAGAAACGACACCCTTCTGTGGCGTTTCAAGCCGTAGGATCGATCGACCCACCGTGGTTTTTCCGCAGCCGGATTCGCCGACCAGGGCGAGCGTTTGTCCGGGCGCGATTTCGAAACTCACGTCCGTTGCGGCCTGCACCCAACCGGTGATCCTCCGCATGAGTCCTGCACGAATCGGATACCAGGTCTGAAGACCCTCGACGCGCAGAAGCGACCGCTCATCTGCGCTCACGAAGCGTCTCCTTCGGAGTCGCCAACGGCATGACACCAGACGCGTCGACCGGCTGCCGGGGTCGTCTCCTGGGGGGAAATTTCGGCGCACGGCTCGAATCGTTCCGCACAGCGACTCGAGAATCGGCATCCACTCGGCCATTGATCCGGCGAGGGCACGACGCCCGGAATCTCGGGCAGACGCACACCCGGGGCCGAGAGCGCTGGGATCGAGCGCAACAAACCGCGCGTATAGGG
>ERZ813253.641-NODE-641-length-11777-cov-3.653305_pt1 | contig 11777 bp, 7 predicted proteins | sample MGYA00520893_ERZ813253 | MGnify/ENA primary metagenome ERZ813253 (study PRJEB31669, sample SAMD00080414) | marine metagenome | biome: oceanic hadal pelagic zone biome; feature: marine hadalpelagic zone; material: sea water | place: Pacific Ocean:Izu-Bonin Trench...
AAGGTAATGACAAGTACAAGAAGAGCAATTCCAACCAGCGGCATCACGATGGGCGACCCCGCCGGTATCGGTCCAGAAATCGTCGTGCGATCGCTCGTACCTTTTTCAAATATGGAACATGTTCGATTTGTTGTTTACGGATCAAACGCCTTGCTCACTCTTGCTGCAGATAACTGCAAGGTGTCTACATTACGATGGCACCGAGTTGATGCCAAATCAAACCGTGCACATGCTCCAATTCACCAGAAAATTACTGTCTTTGACGATGACGAAGAGGATTTGCATTCACTTCGTCCCGAACATTCCTCAGTTTCCGGACATGCTTCAAAACAATGGGTGGAGCAAGCAATATGTGACGCAATGAAACCAACGAGTGACCCGAGGCACATCGACGCCATTGTTACAGCGCCGATTTGCAAAGCAAGTTGGGCAGCCGCTGGTTACCAATGGGTTGGGCACACCGAACTCTTTGCCTCACGCACAAAATCAAAACGCCACGCAATGGCGTTCATCTCCCCTACACTTCGAGTTGTTCTTGCCACATGCCACATTCCATTGATGGATATTCAAAACGTACTTACAATTGGACGCGTTTTCGATGCAATCGATCTCGCCAATGAGGGGTGCATACAATTGGGAATCAGCCGCCCTCGCATCGCTGTAGCGGGTCTCAACCCACACGCTGGAGAGTATGGCTTGCTTGGGGATGAAGAACTGCGACTGATCGAACCCGCAATAAAGGTTGCAAGCGAGGCAGGAATTGACGTACACGGTCCGTTTCCAGCAGATACATTATTCAATGAAGCAGTAAACGGCACGTATGACATAGTGGTTGCGATGTATCACGATCAAGGGCTTTTACCCGTCAAGTTGTTACATCAACATTGTGCTGTGAATTGGACGCTTGGCCTTCCAATCATTCGAACGAGTCCCGACCATGGAACAGCATTTGACATCGTTGGAAAAAATCAAGCCAACATTGATTCAATGCAAGCCGCTATTAAACTCGCGATCGATCTTGCGAAAACCCGCGAGCCACGTCCCTGTTAGCATCCGCGATATGTCAAACAATTTCTCAATGGAAGACCTCGTTTCACTTTGCAAGCGTAGAGGTTTTATCTTTCCCGCAAGTGAAATCTATGGTGGAATTAATGGTTTTTGGGATTACGGTCCACTTGGAACAGAACTCAAGAACAACCTTCGTGATGCGTGGTGGCACGACACGGTGCATTGTCCCCCAATTGGACTCGATGGTGAACCACTGAGTATTGTCGGCATTGATTCCTCGATCATTCAAAATCCAAAAGTGTGGGAAGCCTCTGGGCATGTAGGAGGTTTCAATGATCCTATGGTTGATTGTCGTGAAACCAAATCTCGGTACCGAGCAGATCATCTACAAGTCATCGCCAATGCTAATGGAGAAGGAAGAATGTACGCCTTCATAGAAGGTGATGAAGAATCTGAAGACCGCGCAAGAAAATTACTCGCAAAATATGAAAAAGTTGACGCACTTGATGATGCGTACACCACTTCACTGTTAACTGAACTACCGACTGATGTTTTCGAGCGAGTTGTTGGGCCTGATACAAAAGAAGTCGGCACACTGACAGAACCCCGCCAATTCAGTTTGATGTTTGACACAACTGTTGGCGCAACAGGCGGTGATGAAAATAAAGCGTATTTACGACCAGAAACTGCGCAGGGTATTTTTCTTAACTTCATGAATGTTGTTGACACGATGCGCGTTAAAGTTCCTTTTGGAATTGCGCAGATCGGTAAAGCATTCCGAAATGAAGTTACACCTCGGAATTTTATCTTCAGAAGCCGTGAATTTGAACAAATGGAAATCGAATGGTTCTGTCACGAAGATGAAGCTCAACAGTGGTACGAATTTTGGTGTGAGTACCGGAAAAATTGGTGGCAAAAGATGGGTTTAAGCACAGAAAACCTGCAAATGCGCCAGCATGATTCCGACGAACTTGCTCACTATGCGAAGGAAGGATACGGCACATTTGACATTGAATATAAATTTCCATTTACCGCACCTGGATTTGGCGAGCTAGAAGGAGTAACACACCGTGGCAATTATGACTTATCTCGGCACGCTGAATTTAGTGGCAAAAAAATTAACTACTTTGACCAACAGAAGAACGAACGCTACACACCACACGTCATTGAACCTTCTGCTGGCTTAAGCCGTGGAACGCTTGCACTTTTGTGTGAAGCGTACACTCCAGACGATCGCCCATCAAAAGTGTTCATGAAATTCAATCCTCACGTTGCGCCAATTAAAGCTGCGATCTTTCCGCTTGTCAATAAAAATGGGATGCCTGAAATAGCAACCAAACTTCATGAAGATATGCGTAAGAAACATGTCGTGCAATACGATGCGAAACAATCAATTGGCAAGCGATATGCACGCATGGATGAAGCAGGAACGCCCTACTGCTTTGTCATCGACGGTGAGACACTTGAAGACAACACAATTACCGTACGTGATCGAGATACCACAACCCAAGAACGGATCAACGTCGATCAAGCAGTTGCGTATTTAGATGATAAACTCAACCCCGTTTAAACCCAAACTGTGGCTTGACTTTCACAGGTTTTCCACCAACTTCGAGTAATGGATACGCCAAGAAATTAATTGGTCCTGATTCTGGCATCGGGCTCACAACAAGGTCTCGTCCGTGGCTGAATTCAACGCGGTTTGCAGGATTATGGCCGAAGTAATACGTTGATAAACTTGTGTACTTGTCTGCTTCAGAAATATCAACTGGCCACCATTTTCCTTCGGCGTAAAACTCTGCCCAGCAGTGATACCCGTCGATCCCACCGTCATTCCGACTTGACGGGATAGCAGCTCCAATTGCAAACCTTGCTGGAATGCCAACCGAGCGCGACAGAGCAATGAAATACGAGTGGTAATCAGTACAGTTACCACGCGCGGAATCGCAAGCGAAATTTGCATCACCATGGCCATATTCATTGCCAAACTTGGCGTACCGCATCGTGTCAATCGTATGGTCATAGAGAGCCCTCGCTTTCACCAAATCACCACCATTTTTATCAATGAGTACTTCCGTTGCAATATCAAGAAATTTTGGTGAATTTGGAACCATATTTTGCGGCGCTAGAAATGATTCGGGAATCGTTGAATCAGCGTGCATCTTTTTTTCTTTTCTCTGTACATCGAACTGCAATAAAATCAGTTGACCACTGTCCTCTGGAGTTAACTCAACAAAAAGAATTTGGTTCCCGAACTCTTTGTCTTTGAGAATTTGATGTATACCGGGCACATCTATTTTCGTCATCTTGATTGATTGAAATGTATCGCTACTTGGAATCGGTATCCACATGCGTGCGTTTTCTTTGAACTCTGGAAGTGTTGCTTGGTAGACAAACGAGAATGTGTCATTGCCTTCCACAACACCAAGTAACTCTCTAGAAGCATCAGTAGCCTCTACATGAATCCAAGTGCCATCATCTTGTTGCTCCCATAAGTAAAAGGGACGACCATTGAGTTTGTGCACTGTTGTTTCAGTTACTATCATGCTTCCGGGGTCACCAGATAAGAAAAAGTCAACGTCATAGACATTGCCATCTTCACTTGCTAAATCAACGCATGCAAAATGTCGGCGTGGACCAAGGTTCGCAAGGTACTCCATATGCACCCGAACCAACTTCAGTTTCATTTCTTTATCTTCAAACGTGATGGGAAAGAACCCACCGTTGCTTTCGGACAACTCTCGGATGTGTCGCTCAATACCCGCTTTGATATCAGTTGTCACTACGTTTGGAATGGTTTCGAGCGTCGAGCACGACTTTGTATCTTGAATTCCAAAGATTGTTGTAGAGCAAGCAAAGATAAGTAGTGCAAAAACGTATTTCATTTGATTAATTTCCTGTAATAATCCACCAAGTAATCCACATAATAGCAGTGTCTGCTGCAACATGGCAGATCCAACCGGGCCAAATGGAGTTGTACTTGTTGTAAAGCCAAGCCCAGATGATTGCACCAGTAAATAAACCAATGGAACCTAAGAACACGAGCCAGAGTGACCCAAAATTCCACATGATCACAATGTGATGGACGGTAAAAAAGAATGCACTCAAGATGATTGCGGGCCATACACCAAGAAGTAGTTTGAATTTTGAGAAAACAAACCATCGCCACACGTATTCTTCCATCAATGAATTACCAAGCGACATCACCGAAGCAAAGATGAAGAAATGTGCTGGTGATGTAATTCCTAATTCTAATATTTGATGCTTTGCTGAAGGAGGTATTAAAGTTTCTCTGATGAGTCCATATAGCACAAAAATAATAATTGCAAATAGCACTGACCACACCAGCCCTGCTAGGACGCCTTTTCGATTTGTTGGCGACCAACTTAGTTTCCCTTGGTCGATACACAGCAACCAAACAACAGGCAATACCATCAACCACACTTTCGCAATTGCCCAGATAATTTTTCCTATTTCAATTTCATCTGTAAAAGGCGCCCGTATCGATGGCATGTGGAATGAACTTGAAACACCTATTAGTGGCGCTGGCAAAATGAGCAATAGTGCCACGATCGACTTTTTCTTTGAACTCCACCCTCGAATCACTTCAATCTTTTGCTTCAAGTGTTCCATTCCTCTGAACTATAATGAAATGCAAACAGTTGAGTTGTATTTTGATTGACTCCGAGTTAATTAATTTGCGTTAAAGTATTTGGCTTCGTCGTGGTGGACGATGATAGCTGAGGTTGATTGTTCAGGAACGATTTGCCAATTTTCAGTGAGTTCACATCCGATGCGTTCAGGCTTTAGAAGCCTAAACAATTTATCTTGGTGGCTCATGTCTGGGCACGCAGGATATCCAAATGAATAGCGGCTACCGCAATATTTCTGTGTGAATAATTCCTTGATGTGCGGGCTATCACCTCCACTAATCCCAAGTTCATCTCGCATGCGTTTATGCCACAGTTCTGCAAGTGCCTCCGCGCATTCGACGCCCATCCCGTGCACAAATAAATATTCTTGGTAGGCATCATCTGCGAAAAGTTTCCCAGTTACTTTACTTACCTCCGAACCCATCGTGACACAGGAGACACCAAGTACATCACGCTCACCCGTGTCGATTGATTTGAAAAAATCGCAGATACAAAGTTTGCGTCTTTTTGTTTGTCTTGGGAATCCAAACCGCTCAAGTTCAAGGGAGTGATCATCAGGATCAAACACGACAAGTTCCTCCCCATCGCTAGCAACTGGATACCAACCGTAGACAACTTTCGGTTGTAACACGCCATCATCACGGAGCGAAGTTTTGAGTCGTTCAAAAATTGGTCGAACTTCTTCGTCGAGATAATGTTCATAATCACCTTTCGAACGGTTACCCTTTTTGAAACCCCACTGTCCGCGAAAGAGTGCAACTTTATTGATGTAAGGATAAATATCATCAAGTGAAATTGTGTCAACGACTCTATCACCCCAAAATGGAGGCGTAGGCACTTCTACATCCTGAGCAACATCGCTGCGATCTCCCTCGATTGTCTCTGTAGTGGACACAGTGTCAGTTTCACTCGTTTCCATTGCACGGACACGCGTTTCAACTGCTGCCCTTTTTGCTAAACGAAGGTCTATTTCAGTTGCTAACGCTTCGCCCTTTCCATCTGCAAGCGAATTGCAAATTCGAAGTCCATCAAACGCATCTTTGCCATAATACAGTTGACCGTGATAGATAGATCGTAAATGTGATTCTGCGTAATGCCTAGACAGAGGTGCACCGCCAAGCAAAATCGGTACATCTATTTTCATTTCATTTAGCACTTTCAGATTTTCTTCCATCACCATCACGCTCTTGACAAGCAATCCAGACATGCCAATGGCATCACTGCCAGTTTCTCTCCATGCTTGAACAATCTCTTCGATCGTTTGCTTGATCCCGATGTTATGGACTGTCCAACCATTATTACTAAGAATGATGTCGACTAAATTCTTGCCAATGTCATGGACGTCCCCTTTCACAGTCGCAAGTACAATTCGACCACGAGTGTGTTCCTCATCTTTTTTCATGTGTGGCTCGAGGTATTTCACAGCCATTTTCATGACCTCTGCAGATTGCAAAACAAACGGCAATTGCATTTGTCCTGACCCAAATAACTCGCCAACGGTTTTCATGCCTGCAAGTAAATGATCATTGATGATGTCAATTGCCTCATATTTTTTCAACGCTTCGTCGATGTGCTCAACAAGTTGTTCCTTTTCCCCGTCGACCACATGCGTTTGCAACCATTCTTCGATTGACAAATTGCGAACCGTTTTCTTCTCATGTACTTCATCTAGATCATCAAAGAGACCAATAAAAAACTGCAAAGGATCAAATGTCTCATCATCAATATTGTTTGGCAAACCAGTGCCGCCACGAGATAATGCTCTTCGATCATAAATCAAATCCAACGCAGCTTGCTTTCTTTCTGGGTGTATTCGATTCATGGGCTGAATTTTGGAAGAATGCATAATCGAAGAAGTTAGACCTGCATCCATCAATTCCCATAACAACACAGAATTCAACACTTGACGTGATGCGGGTTTCAACCCAAAGGAACAGTTGGATAAGCCGCATGTTATTTGAATAAGAGGCCAAGCATTCGAAATTCTTCGCACGCCTTCGATAAGTTCTAACGAACTTCGTCGATCATTTTCCATGCCTGTAGAAATAGGTAGTACAAGAGGGTCGATGAAAATATCTTCTAAGGGAATACCATGTTTGTTCGTTGCACGATCGATTGCCCGAGAAGCAATTTCGAATTTACGATCAGCAGTTCTTGCCATTGCTTCTTTATCATCTTCGTCAATTGTTCCAATCACAATTGCAGCGCCGAATGTTTTTGCCAGTTCGCAGAACGAGTCGAACTTTTCCTCGCCATCTTCAAAGTTGGTTGAGTTAATGATGCACTTACCACCTGCATGTTTTAACCCAGCTTCAATTGTTGAAAACTGTGTTGAATCAAGCATGATTGGGGAGTCAACTTGCTTCACAGTTTGTTGCACGATCTCTGCCATATCCTTGGCGTTGTCGCTTCCAGTTGCATCAACATTGATGTCTAAACAGTTAGAGCCTTCTCGTATTTGCTGTTTTGCAAGCGATATTATTTCATCAAGGTTGTTTTCACCGAGCAATCGTTTGAATTTTCTCGACCCAGAGGCATTCATTCGCTCGCCAATGATAAAAAACGATTGTTCTTGACGGTAATTTGTTGGTGAATATAAACTTGAACAACCAGGTTCCCATCCGGAAAAATCTCGCCGTTTTCGTTGCGTGCTTCGTGATGTTTTTACAAGCAGGGAAATGTGCTCGGGCGTTGTCCCGCAACAACCTCCGATGATATCGACTCCATAATTTTTAACAAATTCCTCCACAGTTTCAGCAAGCGGAGCAGGTTGCAATGGAAACTCTGCTCTGCCCTCTACAAGGACTGGCAAGCCCGCGTTTGGAACACACGATATTTTGTGTGGCCAATTATGTGCGAGATAGTCAATGTGTGAGGTCATCTCTTTTGGACCAGTAGCGCAATTCAAACCCAGAGAGAAAATTGGGTAGGATCGCAACGCATTGACAACTGCTGCAATCTCACTTCCGACAAGCATCGTTCCAGAAGTTTCGATGGTGACGCTTACCATAATTGGAATTTCTTGATGTGTTCGTTTGTTCTCGTCGAGTGCTTTGAGGCATGCATTGATTGCGCATTTCACCTGCAGGAGATCTTGGCAAGTTTCAATGAAAAATGCATCAACTCCACCATCAAGTAACCCTCTAGCAGCTTCGGTGTAACTTGCAAGCATCGTCTCCCAAGAGACTTGGCCGAGCGTGATTAACTTTGTGCCAGGACCCATGGAGCCCAGTACAAATCGGGGATGATCCTTAGAAGCATGTGTATTGCAGGCTTCTCTTGCAACTTGGGCTGCTTCGCAGCAGAGTGACCTAGCCCACGATGCTGCCTCTTCACTAAACTCTGACAAAACCAACGGATTCGCACCAAATGTATTCGTTTCAACAGCATCAGCCCCAACTTCGAGAAATGATTCATGTATCGAACGAATCAATTCTGGCCTTGAACGAACTATAAGATCTACACAATTCTCATAACCTAGATAATCACCCTCAATAGATAAATCTTCTTGTTGAAGCCGAGAACCCATCGCGCCGTCAAGAACGAGTGATCTTTGATTTACAATGTCAACAAGAATTGGTGCCATGCATGTGGAAGTGTACACTGACAAGGGAAATGAATCCCTCAAACAAAGTTCCGCAGAGTAGAATACGCAACACGTGATTCGCATACTTGTACCAATCCTTTTCGGTTTATTTCTTGAACCGGCTGTTCAAACCATGAATCCAACACCCGAGGATCTGCTTGAGGGTGCAGTTCATGCAATTGGCGGAGAAGATGCCATTGAATCTCTTGAATCATTCAAACTCCATGGCATGATTCGATTGCCTGATGGGCGAGCTATCATTGAAATAGACCTTGCGACTGCTGTGGGAGGAAAAGTACTTGCCGTACAGACTTTTGTAGGAATTGGTCAAACAAGATTTGGTAGCGATGGCACAACTTCATGGGAAGAAAATCCCGGTGCTTCTGGCTCGCGAGTCTACACATTGATCGATCATAGAGTCCTCTCACAAAAAGTAAGACAACTTAATTGGGTTGAGTGGCTGACAAGTTTGCCCCTCCAAATTGAGCAGATGGAAGTACTTGAAGAAACAACCTTTGATCAAGAACCATGTTGGATGTTGCAAATTACTCCAGAAAGCGCATCTGCTAAAAAAGAACAGGTTTTCTTTTCGAAATCAACAAACCGCCTTATTGGAAGACGAACGATTGAACCTACAAAAAATGGTGATGCTATTGTCAATGTATATTTTCGTGATTGGCAAAAAGTAGGTGATCTTCAATTATTTCATGCTGTAGTTTTTGATCGTGAAGGTGTAGAAGTTGCGATGGTATTTGATACGATTGAAGTGAATACAGTTGACGAACGCATTTTTGAGTTACCCACACCAGTAATCCGCATGAGAGATAATCAATGAGTTCAGCACTCGAGATCAGTGGTGTTTCAAAATCATTTGGAGATACGAAGGCTGTTGTCCAACTTGATCTTGACGTCCCAACCGGTTCACTTTGTGGATTCCTTGGACCAAATGGTGCTGGCAAAAGTACGACTATTCGCATGCTGATGTCAATCATTCATGCAGACGAAGGAACTGTTCAAGTCTTAGGCACATCGGCATTGAAAGCAAAGGACAGAATTGGATATCTTCCAGAAGAAAGAGGTATCTACCGCAAGATGAAAGTTGGAGGTTTCGTCGGATATATTGGGCGACTCAAAGGTGTCAAAGGTAATGTGTTACGAAAACGGATTGATGATTGGCTTGAACGCGTTGAACTGCCTGACATTCGAAATCGACGTTGCGAAGAACTTTCCAAGGGAATGCAGCAAAAAGTCCAGTTTCTTGCTGCAATTATTCATGAACCTGAATTGATCATCCTAGATGAACCATTTACTGGGCTTGATCCTGTCAATGCGAGAGTCATTGGCGAAATTATTAATGAGTTACATCAACAAGGCAGAACAATTTTATTTTCTACGCATGTTCTTCCACAAGCAGAACGCATTTGCGATCGCATTGTGATGATCGATCAAGGGCGTAAGGTACTTGATGGCACGATCGCTTCCATACAATCTCAATTTGACCCAAGAGTCATCAGGATTGAGCCTGTTGACATCAATTGTGATCTTTCAAATATTTCCGGTGCTTCGCTCATTCCAAATAGCGAGAGCAAAGAACATTTACTCATGCGACTTGATGATGAGATCGATGCCACAAGCGTACTCGCTCAAATTGTTCAATCAACACCTGTCCGAGGAATAGAAATCGTCAAACCTACACTCGACGAAATATTCATTGAACAAGTTACTCGAAGCCGAGGGCACGAAGCTGCAATCCAAGTACGCAAGGAGATGTCACATGTCTAAGACACTCGTTGTTGCTTGGAGAGAATTTAGACATACGGCAATGACAAAAGCGTTTTTAATTGGAGCTCTCGTCATGCCTTTGTTGATGATGGGACTCTTCATCGTCGTGATGCCATTAATGTTGGAAGCAAACACAACTCCTTTGACTGGAACTGTTGCAGTAATAGCAGCAGACGACGTGTTCCTCGACTTGCAGGACAGGTTAAGCAGTAACGAGAACCCCAACGCTGAGTTGATTGAATCACTGCCCGATATCGTAAAAAACGACCCACTTGCTTCCGCAATGTTGACAAATGGTTCGATGAATAACACCGATATTGTCTTGCAAAAATCAATGCCCAATGAACTAGAATCGTTGAAAGAAGATGTAAGAGATGGAGCGTTGTCCGCTTTGATTGTCGTTCCAGAATCATTGTTGCGTATCACATATCAAGAAACGAATGAACATCTTGAAGTATTGATTCCTAGTAGTTTCTCGCCAAATCACACTGATCTCTTATCATCTGCTGTCGCAAGAACTGTTGTTGATGTACGACTTAGAAGGTTAGGCCATGTACCTGCTGACATGCATGCGATGGTCAAAAGGCCAAGAGTAAACGCAACGAGACTTACGCTTGATGGTGGTGAAAAAGTAGATAATGAAGCGGCAAGACGAATTATCCCAATGGTATTCATGATGTTATTGTGGATCGCAACGTTCACAAGTGGAAATTACCTCTTGACAACAACGATCGAAGAAAAAGGAAACAAGGTCATGGAAGTCTTGCTCAGTGCAGTAAGCCCATTACAACTTCTAGGCGGGAAAATTTTAGGGCAAGCAGGCGTGAGCCTCATCATGTTATTGATGTATGGAGGCGCAGCGATGGCAGGACTTATAACATTCGCTTTAATGGACTTGATTCCAATTTCTTCCCTTGTAGATCTCGCAGGATATTTTACGATGGCGTACTTTATGATTGCATCAATCATGGCTGCTGTTGGCAGCGCGGTCACTGAGTTACGTGATGCCCAATCTCTCATCGGTCCAATCATGATCATCCTGATTATCCCTCTGGCACTGTGGCCTATTCTCTCAGAACATCCCAACGGACTTGTGGCAACAATTACAAGTTTTACTCCCCCACTGATACCGTTCGTCATGATCCTTCGAATTACTGCTTCAACCGAGACAGTCGCTTTGTGGCAGATCGTGACAAGTATGGTCGTAGGTTTTGGAGCAGTTCTTGGTATGGTTTGGGCGTGTGCTCGTATTTTCCGAATTGGCGTGCTCATGCAAGGCAAACCACCGAGTTTTTTACAACTCCTTCGATGGATCAAGCAAGGGTAACATCACATCCGAGTAATGAAAAACTATCCGCGGAATAGTTTCTGTTGCCCTATGATGTCAATATCGCAAACAAAGTGTACAACTCTCCAGAAGAAGCCCTTAAAGGTCTATTACATGATGAAATGATGGTGGCTGTTGGAGGATTCGGTCTCTGCGGAATACCTGAAAATCTCATCATCGCACTCCGTGACAGCGGCGTCTCAGGGCTCACATGCGTCTCTAACAATGCTGGTATTGACGAGTGGGGACTCGGCCTTCTGCTCCAAACCCGCCAAATCAAAAGAATGCTCAGTTCCTACGTCGGTGAAAATGCTGAGTTTGAACGTCAATTTATGGCAGATGAACTAGAGATCGAATTTTGCCCACAAGGCACACTTGCAGAGAGACTTCGTGCTGGCGGTGCTGGAATCCCAGGCTTCTA
>ERZ813253.642-NODE-642-length-11777-cov-3.504120_pt1 | contig 11777 bp, 13 predicted proteins | sample MGYA00520893_ERZ813253 | MGnify/ENA primary metagenome ERZ813253 (study PRJEB31669, sample SAMD00080414) | marine metagenome | biome: oceanic hadal pelagic zone biome; feature: marine hadalpelagic zone; material: sea water | place: Pacific Ocean:Izu-Bonin Trench...
ACCAACTACAATGACAAGATTTCCCTTTAGGTGGAGATCAACAATCAACACTCAGGCACACCGTGGATGATATTTATAGATTAGAGAAAGCCAGCTACATTTTTTAATTGACACTAAAGATCTGGAGTATTGTCTAATATGGATAAACTCGACACTGAAATTCTAAACGAGATACAGTGGACATTTCCATTGGTTGCTAAACCATTTGATGAAATTGCAAAGAAATTTGAAATCTCACCTGACGAAGTAAAGAAAAGACTGATTCAGCTGAAGAGAAAGGGCGTTCTGAGACAGCTTAGCGCAATTTTTGATACAAGAAAATTGGGTTACACCAGCTCACTGGTTGCGATGGAAATTGAACCTGACAAGTTGGAATACGTTGCGCACCAAATCAACAAGCATCCAGGTGTAAGCCACAACTATGAAAGGGAACATGAGTTCAATCTCTGGTTTACGTTGGCTGTACCTCCCGGCTCCGACTTGGAAAAGGAGGTAGAGAAATTTTCAAAGCTGGATGGAATCAAAAAGACAAGAATGCTTCCTACATTGCAGCTATTCAAGATTGGAGTAAAGTTGGATATGGTTGATGACAAAAAGCACGAGGTAAAACCATCAGAGGAAAAGAAAAAAGTTATCGATGTAAAGTTTGTCCCAACCGAGGAAGACAAGGAGTTCATCAGAGAGTTGCAGAAAGATATGGAGATAGTTGACAGACCTTTCAAAAAGGCTGCAGAAAGTTTGGGAATGACCGAAGACCAAATTTTTGAAAAGCTACGTCATTACGAAGAGATTGGAGTTATGAGAAGGTATGCAGCAATTTTACGACACAGGGAAGCTGGCTTTACTGCCAACGGTATGATTGTTTGGAAAGTTCCGGAAGGACGAATCACCGAAGTTGGAAACAAGCTTGGTGCTTTTCCACAGGTAAGCCATTGCTATGAGAGACCGGTATATCCAGACTGGCCATACAACGTGTTTTCAATGATTCATTGCAAATCTTTCGACGAAGCGGGAGAGGTTGCTGGACAAATTCAGAAGCAGATCGATGTTGATGAATATAAAATTCTGTTTAGTGCAAAGGAATTCAAGAAGACAAGAGTAGAATATTTTGTCGAGAATGAATTCAGTTTAGAAGAGAAGATTCCTGTATAGATTCTTCCTGTAACCACTTTTCGTAATAGATGACGTCGTCTAGTTTTAGTCGTGGAAGCCAACCGCTTGTCTCAAGATCCGGTTTTGTTTCAAATTTGCTTACATGGCCCAGACAAAGGTATGCAACAGGCACAACATGTTCTGGAATGTGCAATACATCTCTCAAGGCTTCATTGGAGAGTATACTGACCCAGCCCACGCCTATTCCCTCTGTTCTTGCTGCAAGCCACATGTTCTGGACAGCGCAACAAACACTGAAAATTCCAGTCGCAGGTATGCTACTACGACCAATCACAAAAGAGCCAGTCTTTGTCGGGTCATATGTCACACAGACGTTGATTGCCGACTCTAAAATTCCCTCAAGCTTGTAAGACAGATATTTTGACCGCCTTGGCTCTTCAACTAGCTTGGAACTCCTATCTTTTTCTTTTTCAAAGGATTCCTTGATTTTTTTCCTTGTCTCAATATTTTTAATCAGGATAAAGTTCCACGGCTGAGAAAAACCAACTGATGGTGCGTGGTGAGCAGCCTCGAGAATTCGCGTTAAAACTTGATCATCTATTGGTTCGGATGTAAAATTGGATCTTACGTCCCTTCTGGAATAGATCGCCTTGTAGAAACTTTCTTTCTCCTGTTCTGAAAAATCATTCATGGGTATTAGTAAAACTTCAGGTAGAAGTATAAGCATTCTCTATCAGAAATTTTATTGAACCGTAGCCTTCAGTTCATAGGGAGATTCTTTCCACCAGCTATTGTACAGCTCATCAATCTCCTTCATGTCGGAACTGCTGATGTAATTTCCATCAGACATTGCGGCAAACTGTTCGATTTCCTCCTCGCTGATGACGGTTGGCAGTACTGATGATATTGGATTCTTTGAAATGATGAACTTGATTGCAAGTTCTATGATGCTAAGGTCGTTTCTTTCTGCTATTGGGCGAAGATGCTCTACTTTTTTTAATGATGCTTTAATCCATTCGCCCTTGCGAACAGAGCGGTGGTCCTTTTCGTCAATCTTGGTATTTTCATTAACCTTGCCAGTCAGTATTCCTGACGCGTCTGGAACGCGAACCAGTATGCCAACATCCTTCTCCGCACCTCTTTCAATAAGCTCGTTGCCAGGTGTCTGCTCTAAAATATTGTAAACAGTTTGTACTGCACTGACATTTTTTCTTTCCATGGCTTCAATGCCTTCTTCCGTCCATCCAATTGCGGGACCCAGTGCCACCTGATACGTCTTGATCTTTCCGTCCCCAATCAAACCATCAAGTGTTTGGAATATTGTATCATCGTGAATGTGTCTCAGTTTTGGATTATGTAGACCATAAACGTCAATATAGTCAGTCTGTAACCTAGCAAGACTATTTTTTAGTGCACGGTTTGTGAATTCTGGATCAAACCTTTGTGGTAGTTCCTTGTGGCCAATCTGATCAACGTTTTCAAAATCATAACTGTACTTTGTTGAGATGACAACTTCATTGCGCATTCCGGAAAACACTTCCCCTATCAGTTTCTCGCTCTTTCCTTTTCCATACATGTCGGCAGTTTCAAAAAAGTTGATTCCAACATCATATGCCTTCTTGAGCATTCTTTTCGCTTCGTCTTCCTGGATCTCTTTTCCCCACCAGTTTAGCGCTATCGTCCATGCACCGAATCCAATCTCAGAAACTTTGATTCCGCTTTTTCCCAGTTTTTTGTACTTCAATTTACAATCTCCTTGAATTCTTTCATCCTTGATTCTATTTCTTCGTCACTCAAAACTGATTTTGCATCTCGATCCTTTTCATTTAATTCTATCCAAGATTTGCATCCGTGATATTCAGACTTTATTGGGATTTCAAACTCTGGAACCTTGTATGTTCTCAAAAACAATGCCTTCATTGATTTTTCTGGAAGCCACTCAATCCTTTCCTTGACATAAGAGTCACTCAAGATGTGAAACGGTGACAGGGCGTTTATTTTGTCTTCAGAGTCAATGTCCTTTTGATATAATACATGAGCGAAAGAAGTAATATTGTTGAAGCCATCTTTTGGTTTTCCTGCTAGAGCATCTTCCAAGTGTTTGTAGAACTGTGGCTTGAGATGTTTCTTTTCTTGGTGCTCAAATGTTGGAAATAGAAAAAACTTTTCACTTTCAACCACAAAGCCGGATGAATCCTCTAGAATTCCTCCCTTTCTCAAAAGTACAGTCTGGTCTCCGTTTTCAAGGGCATTAACAATAGTTGCCCATTCCTTTAGTGCGTTCATCATCCCAAGCTTGTGATTAGAGGAACAATGTCCTTTTTTACGCAGACAATCATTGGCGTATCCACTGCAATATAGGCGGAAACTTTGATTTGCCTCAAATCCATGATTAGATTTTGAAAATCTACCAAGTTATCGCATTCAAACGCTAGCATGAAATCCTGATCACCTATTCCAAACGAATACGTTGTGTTTAGTGTAACTTGAGGATATTTCTCACTTACATTGATATGCTGGTCCATCATTTTCTGTCTTTGCTCTTGTGGTAAGAGATACCACTCTCTTGTCTTGGTAAATGGGTATACTATCACAAATTTTTTTGGTTCATTCCCTACCACAAATGATGAGGGTGTTCCTTTTCTGGCATACGTGGAAGGTCTTGTACAGGAAAGATAAGCATGCGATGGTGTAATGTATTTTCCAAATACTGTCAAGTAAAGCTTTGAAATTACATTTTGAATTTCGTCTACTGATTCGGCTGCAAACCAAAACAAAAAGTCTGCGTCATCCCGTAATCCAAGCGTTGAGTAGGATCTAAATTTTATACCAGAATTAATAATTACGTTTTCAACTTCTTTGGCAGACTCTTCCTTGGCTAAATCCGCCATCCATCTCCATTTTGAATCAAGCTTAAAAAATGAAAAATTAAAAAAATACTGTTCGTTATCGCTTGCTTCCAATGTTTAGTCAGATTTCTTTTCTAATACCCAGTCATAACCTTTCTCTTCGAGTTCACCTGCAAGAGATGAATCTCCAGTCTTCAGGATTCTTCCTTCAGCAAAAACATGAACAAAGTCAAGTTTGTCCAAGTAATTCAAAATCCTCGCATAATGGGTAATCAGTATAGTTGTTGTGTTTTTACTAAATGTTTTACTGATAGCTTTTGCCACTGCCTGGACAGAATCTATGTCCAAGCCAGAATCAGGCTCGTCCAATATCGAAACTGTTGGCTGTAACACAGTCATCTGTAATACCTCAGATCTCTTTTTTTCACCACCTGAAAACCCTTCATTCAAATATCTTGACAGGAACTCGTCTGCTAATCCAACGTCATTGATATTTTTCTTGAGATATTTTTGAAATTCTCTTACAGTTATGAAGACCTCACGGTCGTTGTCCTTAAGCGCCTTGCTCAATGCATTATATGAGGTTCTAAGAAAATGAGAAAAACCCACACCAGAAACTTCAGTTGGGTATTGAAATCCCAAGAACAGTCCTTTTTTTGCCCTTTGGTCAGTTCTTAACTTCAAAATACTCTCTCCATCTAATAAAATGTCACCCTTTGTTACTTGAAATTTCGGGTGCCCAAGCATTGTATAGGCTAGAGTGCTTTTTCCTGAACCATTAGGACCCATTATGGCGTGAACTTCTCCAGGTTCTGTTTTCAGATTAACTCCTTTTAGAATTTCCTTGCCTTCCCTTGAAACATGAAGGTCTTTAATTTCCAGAGTTCCCATGGTGATTAAAATTTGATTCTCTATATAACCGAGGCGGATTTTAGCTAATCCTAATCTATACAATTGATTCTGTTTGAAATAAAAAAAAAGAAAAAAGATTATTTTTTAGCCAATGACGGTCTAAGAGCTATCTTCAATTTGAAACTTGTAAGAATTTCCTTACACCTGTTTCTAATGGTAACTTCAGTTACACCTGAGACACTAGATACATCTCTTTGAAGAATACTTTGCCCAAGAAGAATTGATGCTATGTACAAATATGCTGCAGCAATTCCATTGGGTGCCTTTCCATCAGTTAGACTACGGTCTTTTGTTTTCTCTGCAATTTCTAGAGATAGTCTTTCTACTCTTGTATCGGTGTCTGTCATGTTTGCAATTTTTGAAATGTACTTATCCATGGTTATAATGGATGTTGAGACAGTTCCAAGTTCCATTACTAACATTCTGTAGTATTTTGAAGCTAGTTTTGTTTTTGATTTTACGTCTCTTTCATGACAAACTTCTCGGACAATCTCATCAAAGGAGCGGATTACGTCACATTGTTTGCATGCCATGTAAACTACTGCTGCAGAAATACTAACTACCGTTTTTCCTTTGACTTGGATGTTTTTTGCATCAAGACCTCGGTAGATGATTGAGGCGGTTTCTAAAACATTTTTAGGAAGTGAGCATTTCTGACAAATTTCTGAAACACTTCCCAAAATACTTGCCAGTCTTCTGTCTCGTGACGAAGCTACTCTTACTCTTTGTTGCCATTTTCCTAATCTATGCATTTGACTCGTCGTTTCTGCATTAATTTTTTTTCCACTGAAATCCTTTGTTCCCATGGAAATTTCTGTAGTTATTCCCAAATCATGCTGAGAATACGTTGTTTGACCAGTTGCCCTAGCAAGTTTCATCTTGTCTTCTAAACTACTGCTTTTTGCTTCTGGACCATGATCTTCAATGTGTTCTGCCATTACTATTCCGCAACCAGAACAAATTATTTCTCCATTTACTGTGTCATCAACAAGTGATGAATTACAGACCGTGCATTTTTCTACTTCTATTGTTTCCATTTTCGTTTTCTCCTGTTTTCTTTGTGTTTTTTTGCAGTAGGAATGTCGAAAGTAAACATCTTTTTTCCAACAAATTTTTTGATATTGTTAGTCAAAGATATGGCAGACGCATATGGTTTGGCAACAGGTCCAATCAATTCGGTAACCTTTGCAACCTTAGTACTTTTTTCATCACACAGTATCTGATCTTGAGTTACTGTTTTCGAAAGTCTTACTATGACTCTGCCACTACTGGCAAGATGCAAAATTTCCCCTACCTCCTGCAATTATATCTATAAACATCTAATAGTTGAACAGACCTTCTGTCAACTTTACTTTAGCTTAGAGCTTGATAGAATTTCATTTTGCCTGTTTGGCTCTTTTTGCAACCATTTTTTCTGAAATTTTATCAAGAATTTTCGTTTTTGGCAATTTTTTTTCTAATACGATATATCCTGATCTGACAAAAGGCCTCCTTGGAAATCTTACCTGATCATCTGTCGCTGTTGGTTCAAGTCCTGCAGCTTTTGCTGACTCAATTAATTCATTTAGAGATGGATCAAAAACACATTTGTCTTTTGATAATTTTCTTCCTTTTTGTCTAGATAATGTTTTGTTAAAATAATCTAGCCAGATTACGATGTGATCGTAATCTTTCATAAAATCACTTTACCAATATTGCGTTTACAGTACCATGTTGTCCTGGTCTAGAAACAACTCGGCATTTTCCTTCTTCTGTTTCAAGAATTGCACCTTTAGAAATCACTCCACGTCGTCGATAATCATTATTTGTAGCATTTTCTAACACTTTGATTATTTTTACTCTTTTAATCTTAGAGTCTATTGCAAGATTAACAGAATCAATTGTTTTAATTGCTGTCTTGATATTTTTTCCACGAACTTTTCTTGTAATTGTTATTTGATCACCAATTAGTGCCTCATTAGGAAATCTGTCTATCTCATACTTTCGTCTAGAGCGTAATACATGTCTACGTCCTCCTGTTATTTTACTTGTATGTAAATTCTCAATTGACTTTTTCACGAACTAAGTCCAATTAACTCTAATTTATACAAATCGAATAAATTACACTATTTTTGATTATTTTCTTTTTCTGTTGAATAGTTTTTGTTTAAGTATATCAACGTCACCTTCAATTCCAAAATATTTTTGAAATTTTTCTGTTGTTGAGTAAATCCTTAACCTTCCAACACTTTGATGTTCAATAAAATTAAGCTGGCGTAATTCTTTTAGCTGTCCATAAACACCAGATCCTCTGACTTCCAAAAGCTGTTTTGCACTTATAGGCTGTTCTAATGCAATATATGATAATGTTTTTTGTGTGGCTCTAGATAAAAGTGGTTTTGCTGCATATTTTCTAACACTTGAGCTGTATTCTGGTTTTAGCTGAAACACATAACTGTCGTCTGGCAAAATAACTATTTCAATAGCTTTGAATGTATTTTTCATTTTTTTAATAATTAAATCCAGTACAGCTATAGTTTTTTGTCGTGATTCTGTTCCAGTAGCTTTGATCAATTCTTCTACGGTTAGTGGTCTTCCAGCAGAATATAATGCAGATTCAAGCCGTGCTGCTATTTCATTCTCATTTAGAATTTTGATCACGTTTTTTTTCTTTTTTTATTGTGTCATCGATTAAAGTTACTTGAATATCATCATCAATCTGTTCTAACTCAACTTTTTGTTCACGTGCTAGAAATAAAATTGCAAAAAAGCATCTTACCGAATCTAAACTATCCAAATCTATCACAATATCTTTTAACAATCCACTTCCCGTACCTCTAATTTTGCGAATAATCAGGTCTTCATATTTCTTAACTAAATTTTCAAATGGAAGCAAATATTCTTTGAAATCTGGCGGTTCAGGATCAAAATCTAATTGTCCTCTCCTTCGTGCAAGAGGATTTGCAATGGAACCAATCAAGTTCTCAAGCAAATCCAGCAGTTCATCAAGTGAGACAGGATATGTGGATTCGTGCCTATATGGCATATCTATAATATCAATATCAACATCACGCCTGTTAGTTAATGGCTTTTTCTCCATTGCAGCCTTTTGTAGAGCGAAAATACTTTCTACTTTCATTCGATAAATCAGAGAAGAAGAGAGTGCTGCCATGCCTGCAACCTTCAAATCTTTTTTTCCAGTCTCCTCTAGTATTTTTATTAAGAGTTTCAAAATTTCTATGAGGTTAATATCCCAAACATCTTTTTTTGAAATTATAGATGGGTTAAACAAAATGTTTACAGGGTCTTGGGAAATGCTAGAAATTTCTTCATCCTGATTCATAAATTTAGTATAATAATGATTCACTAATACTATGAAATCTATTTTTTTGTTGTTTCCAGTCAACTCTTATATTATAATAAACTGAAAATTTCGACATTGAAGGTAGCACAAATCATAGAGCCTAATAAGCCCTTGAAAATATCTGAAATTGACACTCCAACTCCCACTGGTAAACAGGTTTTAGTTAAAGTGAAAGCCGTAGGTGTTTGTCACAGTGATCTGCATCTTTGGGAAGGTGGTTATGATACTGGAGATGGTTTTATGAAAGTTACAGATAGGGGAGTAAGATTTCCTGTCATTCCTGGTCATGAAATTGTTGGAACTGTAGCACAGATTGGAGATTCTGTTGAGGAAATCAGAGTAGGTGATGATGTATTAGTATATCCTTGGATAGGTTGTGGTAGTTGCCCAACGTGCGAGAAAGGTGATACCAATTTATGCGAAGCTCCACAATCACTCGGAGTCTTTCAAGATGGTGGATATGCTGAATATTCACTAATTCCAGATTACAAATTCTTGGCTAAAATTTCAGGAATTGATCTAGAAGGTGCTGCATCATTAGCATGTTCTGGTTTGACCGCTTACACTGCAGTAAAAAAAGCAATTGCAAATTCTCCTGAGAATATTTTGATAGTTGGAGCTGGCGCACTAGGTTTAATGGGAGTTCAAATCGCAAAAGCACTTTGCAATGCAAAGATTATTTGTGCTGATTTGGATGATGAGAAATTAAAGAAAGCCAAGGAGATGGGGGCTGATCATACTATAAACACCAGAGATTCTGACGCTTCAAAAAACATAATGTCAATCTGTAATGAAAAAGGCGCAGATAGCATAATTGATTTTGTTAATGCACCTCCTACTTTCAAGTTGGATCTTTCTGTTATTAGGAAACGAGGTAATATTGTTCTCGTTGGTTTATTTGGCGGCGCGGTAGATTTACCATTGGTCTCAATCCCATTAAAAGCGATAACAATACAGGGAGCATACACTGGAAATTACAATGATATGATTGCACTTATTGATTTGGCTAAACGCGGTGTCATAAAACCCATTATTTCAAAACATTATTCTCTAGATGAAGTAAATAATGCTTTAGAAGATCTAAAAAATAGAAAAGTTATTGGCCGTAGCGTAATCAATCCTTGAATTGGGTTGTAAGTCCCAAGCGAAGGAGCTGTCAAAAAAGATTGATTCCTATACAAACGTTTTATCTAATGGGATCTTGGCATCTGAAGAGCATAGTATTTTTTCTACAAAATGGATTCTATCGTTTTATTGACAAATGTAGACAAAAAAGTAGACTGGTATATTTTTGTTATAATCATCTAAGTGAGATTAATGGGATAGAAAGAGGAATAACCAACACTCTCAGAATTTCGTGATTTCGAATTCATTTGATTCCCATTTTTATTATTACTGAAATTTTGTATTATTTGCTAGTCTTTACTGCATTTTAGGAATGTATTTCCATACTTTTTCCATTTAATAAGTTCCAGAAATTATATGAATTGTGTACTACAATTGATCAAGATAACAAGAAACGACATTATAGTAACTCACATTGTATTTGCCTTTGCAGTGATCATGGTTAGCATTAGTCTGATATCGGTCATTTTTCCCGCCCTGATTTCATCACATTATGGAAGTATCAGCACGGGCATTGAACCATTTACGATTGGAAACAATGCTGTATTGCTGATTGCCAGTAACACCGTCTTGTTCTCACTTGGATACGTATACTATAAGAAAAAATCAGGTACATTTTCTACGTTAATTGACAAGGTAAGAAACTTTGAGATTTCAAAAAAGGTTTCAATAATTGCTAGTCTGATAATATTAATCGTTTACATCTCTTTCACAGTCTCTGAACTTAGTATCGATGAATCAGAACAATTTCCAGATTATGTGGTTTTAAAAATTGGACTAGAGACATTTCCTGAAACTAGTTCAGGTGACATGATTGTTGATGAACAAAATAGTAGATTCGTTAGAATGATATTGCTTGGATTCTCTCAAGAGTATCTTCAAAATATCAAAATCATTCCCTTTGTTACAAGCATTGTCCTGGTATTAGTAACTGGGCTAGTTGCCGTTTCAATTTCAGGTAAAAGAATTGCAGGAATAATTGCAATTATTGTATTGTTGCAAGGATACACATTTCTCGAGTATGATACAATTGCAGTCTATGAAAATCTCTGGGTCTTGTTTTTCCTTTTGTCTGTTTATGCCATTCATAAAAGGTGGTATCTATCTGGATTCTGGTATATTTTGTCTGTCTTTACAAAGGCATTCGCAACTCCGTTCTTGGCTCTAAATGTATTTTATGCATTAAGGTCTGAGCATACTCGTTCATTTAAAACCAAAATCCTACTTTCCTATTTGCTATCTGCTCTTATTGTAATAGGATTGTTTTATGCTGGAAATTCAATCTATGATGATATTGTACAATTTGATTTCAACAGATTTGCAAACAGCTTGTCAGACTTTTCATCTCAAATGAGATTTGATTACTTTTTACTGGCTACAATTTTGCCTGTGACATTTGGTCTATTTTTTATTGCACGTAATGGTCTCAAACAAGCGGATTCTCTGCTGTTTTTCATAACAGGGTTGTTATTGGCAGGACCATTGGTAGCTTTTGCAACTGAATTTTATGTAATTTTGCCATACAGGTTTGTTCCATTGCTGGTTTTCTTTTCAATCTCTGTAGGTTTAGTAATATTCAAAACCTCTAAATCTTCTTTAAAATCTCAACAATGATTAAATAATGATCTCCTTTCTCTGTAACAATTGCTGGAGTTATTCCACGTGCCAATTCTAATTCGAACTCTGTTTTTTGTTCTTTAACATCTTCAACTGTTATTTGTGTGATTATTTCCCACTTTCCATAAAAAGATCCTTCATTTTCAATTCCAGAAATCTCATAACGCCATTTTACGTATTGTTCGCCTTCAATACTAACAATCTCTTTTTCAAAAATATCTACTGTATCCTTTTTCTCGTCTAAATATTCATCAAGTAATCTTGTTGGAATGACTTCTGAACCGACTCCATCGATAACACTTACTAACGAACCTTCTGAATCCTTCAAAATCTGCTGAAATCTTACAATATAATCGCCATCAGTGACTATTACGTGAAAAGAAGGAACCTTTGTTAGTACAAAATTTCGTTGATTCTCAAGTTCATTGTTGGTTGGATCACTTTCTAACAATTGTTCCAAAATTCTTAGTGACTCTAATGGGCCACATTTTTTGTAAGATATACAATCAAGTTTTTCTAAAATAAACGCCTTTCCATTCAATGCTTTCTTGTTATTAGGATTTAGCATTAAAAAAGAATCAAGATCCCAAAGGGCTTGATCAAATCTGTCTACTTGAGTATATGCAATTGCTCGATTTAACAGAGCTTGTTCATCTTTAGGTTGTAACTCTAAAATTTTACTATAATTATCAATTGCATCTGAAAAATTTTCAGATTTCATGAATTGGTATGCTGCATCGTGTAACTCTTCTACAGATTCTGCATTTGCATAAAAAATTGTACTAAAAGAACATGCTATCAATATTGCAATGATGATT